>SKEV01000022.1_pt1 | contig 148627 bp, 128 predicted proteins | sample 4819531 | NCBI WGS metagenome assembly SKEV01 (sample SAMN11008800, study PRJNA524170) | human gut metagenome | biome: Human fecal sample; material: Feces; isolation source: fecal sample from pouch patient p9, p28 | host: Homo sapiens | place: Israel: Tel-Aviv | collected 2016-08-01 | reverse complement strand
TCGACTTGCATGTGTTAAGCACGCCGCCAGCGTTCATCCTGAGCCAGGATCAAACTCTCGTTAAAAGTGTTCGTTCCGGTCAGAATTAACTACTAGCTAATTCATCCCTTTTACTGTCTGTCACATTCTCATGTGACGGGTGCATCTCTTAGATGCTGTTCTTAAAAAATCTTCTCTTAAGAAATTTTCAAGGTTGTTGTCTATTGTTTAATTATCAAGGTTCTTCGCTGTTCTTGTTAAGAAGTAGCTTTAGTATTTTATCACGCTGTTTCTCACTTGTCAAGAACTTTTTTATTTTTCTTTTCGCTGTCTGTTCCAGAAGTTGTTCTCCCTCACAAGTCAGCCTATTTAGATTATCACATCAACTTCTCTTTGTCAAGAATTTTTTTCACTTTGTACAGCGATCTGCTCTCGCATCCTGTCCCACAGTGGCCCTTGGGCTTATTCTTTTCATCGGTCTGTCTCAGCGACAAGTGGTATCTTATCACTGTGCAGGTGAATTGTCAATGATTTTTTTATTTTTTATTTAATTCAGACAATTCAGACAATTCACCTGTGTTTTTGAGTTCGAGATTGATCCTTATATCTATTTACAAAAGGTTTATCGCATCACTGATATTTCCTACCCCCAGTAGTTTGATCCCTTTGATTTCTTTTACCATATCCAGACATACTTTGGGAAGGATACAGATCTCAAATCCCAGTTTTTTAGCCTCTGCCACTCGCTGTTCTGGCATACTGACTGCACGCACCTCTCCGCTTAATCCAACTTCTCCAAATACGATCATCTTTTCATCGATCGCCCGGTTCTTGTAACTGGAAACCAGCGCCATGATGATTCCCAGATCAATCGCCGGTTCATTCATTTTAATCCCTCCGGCAATGTTGACATAGGCATCATAATTTGACAACGGCAGTCCAATCCTTTTTTCCAGTACCGCCATCAGAAGATTTACACGATTATAATCCGTTCCTGCTGCCGTTCTTCTTGGCATTCCGAAGTTACTCTGGCAGACCAGCGCCTGAATCTCGATCAGAATCGGACGTGTTCCTTCCATAGAGCATGCCACAACAGAACCAGATGCATTTTCCGGCTTTCCGCTCAGCATATATTCGGAGGGGTTTTCCACTTCTACCAGTCCTTCTCTTCGCATTTCAAACACACCGATCTCGTTGGTAGAACCAAAACGGTTTTTTACTGCACGCAGAATCCGATAGGAAGCATGTCTGTCTCCCTCAAAATAAAGTACCGTATCCACCATATGTTCCAGCACTCTCGGACCTGCCACAGTCCCCTCTTTTGTCACATGTCCAACAATAAAGATTGGAATCCCCATCCCCTTTGCCAGCTGCATCAGCACATGGGTAGATTCTCTTACCTGCGAAACACTTCCCGGCGCTGAGGATACTTCTTCATTGTACATCGTTTGAATCGAATCAATGATCACAAGCTCCGGATTTTGCCTCTCAATGGCAGTACGTATGGTATCCAGATTTGTTTCACATAACAACAGCATATGATCTGTAAAACTTCCCATACGATTTGCACGCAATTTGATCTGAGTCTGCGACTCCTCTCCTGAAATATATAAAATTTTTCTTGATGCCGACAGCCTCTGACACACTTGCAATAACAGGGTTGATTTTCCAATCCCCGGGTCCCCTCCGACCAGAACGAGAGAACCGGAGACGATACCTCCTCCAAGCACCCGATCCAGTTCTTTCATCCCGGTCAGCATCCTGGTATCATCCCTGGCACTGATCTGAGAAAGCGGAACTACTTCTGCTGTTTTACTCTGCTTTGCAGCTGCCGTTGTCCCGCGGCTCAATCCGGCACTCACTTTTTCTTCTGCGAATGTATTCCATTCTTTACAAACCGGACATTGCCCCAGCCATTTTGCCTCTTCATGTCCGCAATTCTGACAGAAAAAAATACTTTTCTTTCCTTTTGCCATATACTCCTCCATAAAAAAGAGCTGAACGCTGTTTTCATTCACAGCCCCAGCTCTCTGCTCTTATTGATTATAAAATGTCTTCTACTCTTGCAATCAGCATTTTTCTACTTTGACGTCCACAGCTTCCCCTTCGCTGATCTCAACACTGACACTCAGCTTTCCGCTCAGATTTGTGGTCATCTTTCCGGCTGAAACACCATCCAGAAGCACTTCGTATTCACTCTCCGGCTCAAGTTCCAGTGTAAACTGTACATCCTCCGGTGCAGAAATCTGAAAAACGACCTCTGTATCTGTGAGTTTAAAGTTCTCTACCGCACTTCCCGGAACAGATTCGTATACAAACATTCCGTTTTTTTCTAATTTTGTGATCTCTGAAAATGTCTTTACTTTATATAAGTCGCCCTCAAATTCGAAATTATCCAGCTTCGTTTTAGACGCCAGTGTATAGTCTCCAAAACTCAGTCTTCCGTCTTCTTCTGTGCGTAATAATTCTTTTACGATTGCCATTTTCCTTGTCCTCCTAGGTATTTCTGCATCCCGCCATCACTTGCGGCAAGAGCTCTTTTCTTCTGTCTGTATTATATAATATATCAAATTCTTTTTCTACTTAATTTGCATTCTTTAAGTAAAATTTTATTTCTTTTCCGGAAACTCCTGCCTCAATCTGTTCGCCCGGTTTCACTTCCCCATTCAGGATTGCTTCTGCCAGCTTATCTTCCAGCTCTGTCTGCATTGCTCTTCTAAGCGGACGCGCTCCGTATTTTGTATCTTTGCCTTTTTCCGCAATCCGTTTTTTCGCAGAATCCCTCAGGGTCAGGCTGATATCCAGCTGTGTCTTGACTCGTTTTGTAAATTCACGGCACATCAGACTGACGATCTTCTTCAAGTGCTCTTCACCCAGTGCATGGAATACGATAATCTCATCGATCCGGTTCAAAAATTCCGGACGGAAGATCATCTTCACTTCGTCCATCACATTCTGTTTCATTCTCTTGTAATCGTCTGCTTTATCTTCTTTTACTGCAAACCCGAGTTTTTTCGGATCTACGATTGCTTTCGCCCCGGCATTGGAGGTCATAATGATCACTGTATTACTGAAATCAACAACTCTTCCCTGTGAATCTGTAATACGACCGTCATCCAGCACCTGCAACAGGATGTTAAATACATCTGGATGGGCTTTTTCGATTTCATCGAATAAGATTACAGAATATGGATGTGTTCTTACTTTGTCGCTGAGCTGTCCACCTTCATCGTGTCCCACGTATCCCGGAGGAGAACCGATCATCTTTGCCACAGAATGTTTTTCCATATATTCAGACATATCGACCCGAATCATAGAATCTTCTCTTCCAAACAATGCCTCTGCCAGAGCCTTGGAAAGCTCTGTTTTACCGACACCGGTCGGTCCGAGGAATAAGAAGGAACCAATCGGACGATTCGGGCTCTTTAATCCCACACGTCCGCGCTTCACTGCCCGCGCGACTGCGCTGACTGCTTCCTCCTGTCCGATTACTCTTTTGTGGAGTGTCTCTTCCAGTTTCTGCAATCTGTGTGCATCTGTCTCTTTTAATTTCTGTACCGGGATCTTCGTCCAGACTGACACGACATCCGCAATATCATCTCCGCTTACCTCCGGATGTGCGGATGCCTGTTTTTTGTGGAAACGTTTTCTGAGCATTTCCAGTTTTGTCTCTGCCTCTTTCTCTCTTGCATGAAAATCTGCTGCTGCCTTCATATCCCCTTTGCAGATGCTCGCTTCTTTTTGTTTTGCCAGTTCTTTCAGCTCATCTTCCATCTGCTGCAGATTGTCAGGTACTTTATAGCCTTTCAGGCTGACCTTTGAGCAAGCCTCATCCAGAACATCAATTGCTTTGTCCGGAAGATTTCTGTCTGTGATGTATTGCTTTGACAATTCTACAGCTGCCTTTAGCGCCTCTTTTGAAATTGTCACCCGGTGATGTGACTCATAACGGGATTGTAATCCCTGTAAAATCTCCATACACTGCTCTTTCGAAGGTTCTTCTACCGTGATCGGCTGGAATCTTCTCTCCAGTGCCGCATCCTTTTCGATATATTTGCGATACTCTGCAATGGTCGTTGCACCGATCAGCTGAATCTCTCCTCTGGCAAGTGAAGGTTTTAAAATACTGGAAGCATCAATGGCTCCTTCTGCGCCTCCCGCTCCGATCATGGTGTGAATCTCATCTAAAAATAAAATGCTGTTTCCATCCGCTTTCACTTCCGAAATCAGACTTTTCATGCGTTCTTCAAATTCTCCGCGGTATTTGGAGCCTGCAATCAGCGCGGGCAGATCCAGAGTCAGAACTCTTTTTCCCTTCATCCCTTCCGGAACAACTTCTGCCGCGATCCGTTCTGCAAGTCCTTCTATCACAGCGGTCTTTCCGACTCCCGGTTCTCCGATCAGACAAGGATTGTTCTTGGTGCGCCGGCTCAAAATCTGCATCAGACGATAGATCTCATCCTCTCTGCCGATCACCGGATCCAGTTTTCCTTCTGCTGCCTCGGCAGTCAGATCTGTACAGTACTGGTCAACGGCGCCTCTTCTGGTACGTCCGTCTTCCTGAATCTCTTCCTGATATTCTTTTGCATCTACCCCTGCCGCATTTAATACATCCTGCAGGATCTTCTGCAAATTGATGTTCAGGGTGATCAGCATCCTGGCTGCCACGCAGTCTGCATCATGCATGATCGCCAAAAGCAAATGCTCTGTTCCAACATCTCCGGTGCGCAGATGCAGCGCCTCTTTCTTTGCATTTTCCAGAATATACTCCAGTCTCGGACTTTCTTTTGGATCATCCTGCTGTAAAATCTCTTCTCCCGGAACGATTAGCTCATCCATCAGATGCAGAAGCTGCTCTTCGTCCACTCCGTGGGATGCCAGCACCTGGCCTGCCACACCTGTGATCTCGCTACGCAGTCCTAAAAGGAGATGCTCTGTTCCGATATATGGATGCTTTAGTTTTCTCGCCATCCTGGCTGCATATTTTATCGCACGTTCTGCCTGTCTTGTATATTGATTCTGCATATACTCCTCCTGCTATTCATAATTATCAAATATCTCATCCACCAGTTCATGCACTTCTTCTCTGGTGATCTCCTTACAATGTGCCTTTGCCAGCACGATCTGAAGCTGTCCGCGCATCTCTTCCAAAGCCTGCAGCTTATCTGCATCCAGAGCGATCACTGCCCCGTGTCTTCTGTCCAACTGGATAAATCCCTCCTGCTTTAAAACAGTATACGCTTTATTCACTGTGTGCATATTGACTCCCACAGTATCTGCCAGCTGCCGTACAGAGGGCAGGGAATCTCCTTCTCTGATCACCGAAGTCGCAATGCCCATGATAATCTGATTGCGAAGCTGCATATAGATTGCTTCTTCGCTGTTAAAATCAACTGTTATCAGCATACTATCATCCTTCCTCTTTTGTTATAGATATCGTAGCACATCTGAGTTCCGGCCGCAAGAGAATTTCTTGTATTAAAAAAGCAGAGAACATCCGCCCTCTGCTTCTCTCTTCTATACTGCACGCAGCATTTCCACAAATTCGCTGCTCAATTTTACTGCTGCCACATAGAACACATCTCCCGTCATATAGGCTTCCCAGTCATCTCCGATCTCTACTTGAAGCTCTCCGCCCGGCATATGAACGATCACTTTGTTAGAGGTCAGTCCCAGTTTGTACGCAACACCTGCTGCCGCACATGCTCCGGTTCCGTTTGCCATGGTGTATCCGGCTCCTCTTTCGTAAGTTTCAATTGCGATATTGTTCAGATCAATGACATTCATGAGTTCTGTATTGATATGATTCGGGAAATACCTTGCGCGCTCGGACTCCCTTCCGATCTTGCACACCAGTGGCTCTGAAATCTCCTGCATCGGGATCACGCAATGCGGATTTCCGATGGATACACAGGTTGCCGGGTACAATGTCCGCCCGAATACCATATCCTCATTGATCACCTGTCTGCGCTCTCCGATCACCGGGATTTCATCACTCCAGAATGACAGTTTCCCCATAGAAACCTTCAGCCTGCTTCCCTCTTCATTCAGGTAAGTGATTTCTACCTCGCCGCCATCGGTCAGCATTGTATAATGCTTCTTCTGTACATATCCTGCATCTTTCAAATATTTGGCAAAAATCCGCACACCGTTTCCACTCTTTTCCGCAATGCTTCCGTTCGGATTCCAGATACGGACTGCCATCTGCTTTTCTTCCATTAACGGTCCTTCCAGAATTCCGTCTGCTCCAAGCCCCATATTCCGGTTACAGAGCATTTTCACATTTTCTTCATTCAGCTCCAGTTCATTTTTATTTGGATCATAGACAAGATAATCGTTTCCCAACCCATGATAACGTTCTAATGTGATATCCATTTTTCTGCCTCCTCGATATTGCTTCCTGATTTGTCTCTGTTTTTATTATATCCCGCATTTTCTTCAAATAGAATAGAGAAAATGCTTTCTATATTGCAAATAATGCTCTATACTGAAAGTATCTTATTTTTCAGGAGGTTATTATGGGCAGATACAATAAGAGGGGATACTTAAACAGTGACTTTAAGATTTTTCATCTGACAGATCAGATTTCCACAGAATTTGAATTTCATTACCACGAATTCCACAAAATCACGATTTTTATTTCCGGTAATGTGCAATACTTTGTAGAAGGAAAGACATATCCTTTGCAACCTTACGACATTGTCCTCGTAAACCGAAATGATATCCACAGGGTTCAGGTGGATCCTTCTCTTCCCTATGAACGGATCATCGTCTATATTTCTCCCTGTTTTATTGATGCCTACCGGACTGATGACTATGATCTTTCCTATTGTTTTGAAAAAGCAAAAAAAGAACATTCCAATGTGCTACGCATTCATTCTCTTGAAAAAAGCTCTCTTTTCAAGATCACGAACCGCCTGGAACGTTCTTTTTCTGATACGGAATATGCCGGCAGTCTGTACCGACAGATCTTATTTTTGGAATTTATGATCCACCTCAACCGGGCTGCCATTAAAAATCGGGTAGAGTTTCTGGACACCCGTCTGTACAATCCGAAGATCGTCGATCTGATCCAGTATATCAACCAGCATCTGACGCAAACTCTGAACGTAGATTTTCTCTCTTCCCGGGTTTATCTGAGCAAATATTATATGATGCGCCTTTTCAAAGCGGAAACCGGATATACCATCAGAAATTATATCACCTACCGCAGGCTTTTGCTTGCCCGCACTTTGATCCTGGATGGAATGCCAATCACGCAGGCCTGCCTTGCAAGCGGCTTTCAGGATTACTCCACATTTTCGCGCGCCTACAAAGCAGAATTTCACGAGCCACCCAGAACGCTTTTCCATCACTCTGACTGAGATGTCTCAAACAGAATTTCCATCCGTGTTCCTTTTCCGGTATCACTCTCCACACTTACCTTTGCATTGTGAAGCAGCGCTCCATGCTTCACGATGGAGAGTCCCAGTCCTGTGCCGCCCCGCTCTTTAGAATGACTTTTATCCACTCTGTAGAACCGCTCAAAGATCCGCTCCTGATGCTCTTTCGGTATCCCGATCCCGGTATCATTCACCTGGACTTTTGGGCCATTCAGTGTGTTGCCTGCCCAGACAGAGACACTTCCGCCCTCTACATTATATTTGATCGCATTCTCACAAATATTGTAGATCATCTCATCCAGGATCTGCCGGATTCCCACATAGGTTACCGGCTCTCCTGAAAGAGAAACATGAACATGCTTCATACTTGCCTGCATGGACAGTCTGCTGATAATCTCTCTGCTCAGTTCGTAAAGATCTACTTCTTCTTTTTCAATCTCTACGGAGCCTTCATCCAGTTTGGATAATTTTATGATATCTTCGATCAATGTGATCAGGCGTTTTGCTTCTTTGTAAATCCGCTCTGAAAAATTGGGAATATCCTCCGGACGGACCAGTCCGTTTTTCATGATCTCCGCATAGCCGGAAATCGAAGTCAGCGGCGTTTTCAATTCGTGAGAGACATTTGCGGAAAACTCTTTTCTCATATCTTCCACTGCCGCTTTTTCTTTGTTCCGTCTGTCCATCGCAGTCAACAGCGGCCTTAATTCTTCATAGACCACATTTTCCAGCGGATGCTCAATATCCAGTTCATTGATCGGACGAATCAGCCGTTCTGTCTGCCAGCGCCCGAGAATCCATGCAAATATCATCATCACAACTGCCAGTACCCCGATCACCGGAAGTGTATCTCTTGCCATAGCTCCCAGATTGTCCATCGTCTTTGCCACGCGAAGTACAGAGCCATCCTGCAGAAGGATCGCATAATAATACATCTCTTTTCCTACGGTTCCGGATACGCGGACATCCTCACCGGTTCCATTTGCAAGCGCCTCTTTTACCTCCGGACGTTTGCTGTGATTTTCCAGTGTTTCTGCATCATTTCCTGAGTCATAAAGCACTTTTCCCTCTGTACTGATTCTCGTGACCCGGGTTCTTATATCCACTCCGTCCATTTCTTTCAGATACGCTGGTCCCGAAATATCGACAGCAGTCCGGATATACCTGGCTTCCTGATTCACTTCTTCTTTTAGCAGCATCAGGTTCTTCTGATACATAACCAGTGTCAAAAGTCCATAAAAAATCAGGATCGTCACAAACAGAACAAGAAGCATACTTCTCTGGATCTTAGCCTTCATTGCCTCCTCCTATTCTGTAGCCGACTCCCCGTACAGTCTTGATAATATCGCCTTTTTCTCCCAGCTTCTGTCTGAGTGTCCGCACATGCACATCTACCGTTCTTGTCTCTCCATCAAAATCATATCCCCAGATATCCTCTAAAAGCTGATCTCTTGTCAGTACGATATTCTGGTTTCTCATCAGTCTCTCCAGGAGCTCAAATTCTTTGAGTGTCAGTGTCACAATATCTCCTGCCACTTTCACTTCATGCTTTTTCACATCTACACTGACTCCGTTGACTGACAGCATATCCTGCTCCTGCACTCTGCCGGATCTTCGAAGAACTGCTTTGATTCTTGATACCAGCTCCATCATTCCGAAAGGCTTGGTCACATAATCATCCGCTCCCGAATCCAGACCGATCACCTTGTCATACTCTGCACCCTTTGCAGTCACCATGATTACCGGAATGTCCTTCGTCTTTGCGGAATTCTTCAGCTTTTTCAAAAGCTCCAGACCATCCTCACCCGGAAGCATGATATCAAGCAAAATAAGCTCTGGCGTATCAAACGCCAAAGCTTCCATAAATGCCGTGCCTTCTGCAAATCCCTTTGCCTTAAGACCGGTCGTCTCCAGAGTGTAAATGACCAGTTCGCGGATATTGTCATCATCTTCCACGCAATAAATCATATCTTTTCTCCTTTTTACACTTATACATTCACTCCGTTTCGGTGTACTCCTGTAATGGAAAATTCCACCCACTCTGCAATATTGGTCGCATGATCTCCGATACGCTCCAGATATTTTGTCACCATGATCAGATCCACGATCCGGCTGCCCCGCTGCCCTTTATTGATCGCGATATAATTTACCATCTCTTCCCGGATATCGTCAAAGAGGCGATCCACTTTATCATCTTCCAGCATGACCTGGCGCGCAAGCTCCAGATCTTTCTGTACATACGATGTGACGCTGTCGCGCACCATCTTACTTACAACAGATGCCATTCTTCCGATATCCTTGATATCTACGCTTTCCTCTGTATTGGCTGAAATTACGATTTCTGCAATATCTGCCGTCTGATCTCCGATTCGCTCCATATCTGTGATCATCTTCAATGCCGCTGAGATTCTTCTCAGATCCTTTGCCACCGGCTGCTGCTGTAAGAGCAGTTTCAGACAAAGCTTTTCAATATCTTTTTCCATCTCATCAATCTCAGCATCTGCATTGATCACTGCCTTTGCCTGCTCCATACTTCCATCGCTCAACGCCTTTGTCGCATTCGCGATCGCACTCTCACACAACTCACCCATATGAATAAGCTGCTCATCCAGTATCTGTAGCTGTCTGTCAAATTTGTTGCGCATAAATTAACCAAACCTCCCTGTAATATAATCTTCCGTTCTCTTATCAGACGGAATGGAAAACAATTTTTCTGTATTGTTGTACTCAATCACTTCTCCAAGAAGGAAAAAGGCTGTGTTATCCGACACACGTACCGCCTGCTGCATGTTATGTGTTACCATAACAATAGTATAATCTTTTTTCAGTTCCATCGCAAGGTCTTCTATCTTCGATGTAGAGATCGGATCCAGAGCGGATGTCGGCTCATCCATCAAAAGTACTTCCGGTTCTACTGCAAGCGCTCTGGCAATACAGAGTCTCTGCTGCTGTCCTCCGGACATTCCCAACGCACTTTTTTTCAGACGGTCTTTACACTCATCCCAGATTGCCGCATTTCGCAGTGACTTTTCTACAATATCATCCAGTTTTGCTTTGGAACGGATTCCGTGTGTTCTCGGTCCATAGGCGATATTGTCATAAATGCTCATTGGAAACGGATTTGGTTTCTGAAATACCATTCCCACCCGCTTACGCAACAGGTTCACATCCATTCCTTTGAAGATATTCTGTCCGTCCAGAAGGATCTCACCATCGATGCGGCACCCTTCCACCAGATCATTCATGCGGTTGATGGACTTTAATAACGTGGACTTTCCGCATCCACTCGGTCCGATAAACGCTGTAATTTTATTTGCCTCTATTTCCAGATTGATATTTTTGAGTGCTTTAAAATCTCCATAATATAAATCCAGGTTTTTCACACTGATCTTCCCCATTGTTTATTCCTTTCTCTCTATGCTTTTGTCAGTTTTTTCGCGATTACGCTCGAAATCGTATTGATTCCGACTACAAGTATCAGAAGAATGACTGCTGTTGCATATGCCTGATCCATGTACAGTCCTTCACTGGACAGATTATACATATGAACTGCCAGAGTTCTTCCAGAACCAAAAACATTTGACGGTACCTGTGCAACAGTACCTGCTGTATAGATCAGCGCCGCTGTCTCTCCCACAATTCTTCCGACCGCCAGGATGATTCCCGCTAAAATTCCAGGAATTGCCGACGGGAGTACAATCTTAAATACGGTACGCAGCTTTCCTGCTCCCAGTCCAAAGCTTCCCTCCCTGAAGGAATCCGGAACTGCTTTTAACGCTTCTTCTGTTGTTCTCATGATCAGCGGAAGGATCATGATCGCCAGTGTAAACGCACCGGCCAGCAGGGAAAATCCCCATCCTAATGTATTGACAAAAAACAGCATTCCGAACAATCCATATACGATGGAAGGGATTCCCGAAAGTGTCTCTGTTGTCAGACGGATCACTTCCACAAATTTATTCCCTTTCCCTGCATATTCTACAAGGAAGATCGCAGAGAAGATTCCAAACGGAACCGCGATCAACAAAGAAAGCAACGTCATGATAATCGTATTGATCAAAGCCGGCATCAAAGAGGCATTCTCAGATGTATATTCTAACGCGAACAAAGACGGTTTGATATGCGGCACTCCGTTGATCAGAATATAAGCGATCAAAAACAGCAGAACCGCAAACGTGATAATTGCTCCCAGCATCACCAGAAGCATTACAATAAATGAACCCGGATGTTTTAAATAGCTTTTCAGCTTTTCTCCGATTCCAGTCTGATTACTCATGTTCTGTCCTCCTTTTCAGCATTGCCACACTGAAGTTGATGATCAGGATGAACACAAATAATACTACACCTGTCGCGATCAGCGCTTCCCTGTGCAGACCTGTCGCATATCCCATCTCCAGTACGATATTTCCTGTCAGCGTACGCATTCCCTGCAGGATATTTTGTGCAATTCTCGGCTGATTTCCCACGATCATGATAACTGCCATGGTCTCTCCGATCGCACGTCCGATTCCCAGCACGATTCCTGCCAGTACTCCGGATTTTGCAGCCGGGATCACAACTGTAAAAATACTTCTCTCATGGGTTGCTCCCAGAGCCAGTGCTCCTTCATAATAATGGGTCGGCACAGCGCGGATCGCACTCTCTGTGGTTCCGATGATTGTCGGCAGGATCATCATTCCCAGAATGATCGACGTAGTGAGAAGTCCTTTTCCGTCTCCTGCTTTTTCCACGATTCCCATCTGTTTTAATGTTCTTCCGAACTCCCGTACCATTGGCACCAGTACGACCAGACCGAAGAATCCATACACAACGGAAGGAATTCCTGCCAACAGCTCTGTTGCTGCTTTCAGCGGTCTGTATATTTTTTTCGGGCAGTACATTGCCATAAATACAGATGTCAGAATTCCAATCGGCACTCCGAACACGATCGCACCTGCTGTTACATATAAGCTTCCGATGATCATCGGGAAGATTCCAAACAGATTATTGTTCGGTCTCCACAGTTCTCCGGTAATAAATTTTACGAACCCGATTTCTCTGATTGCAGGGACTCCATTTGCAAACAAAAAGATACAAATGAGAGCTACCGCCAGTACAGAAGTACAGGCGGCTATCAAGAATACTCCCTGCATGAATTTTTCAGTCCATGCTTTTGATTTCATTCTTCTTTCCTCTTATCAATTATTCAGTTACTTCATCCCAGGTATAAGTTTCTCCTGTGTAGATGGATTTCACCTGGTCAGAACTTAACTCTTCTGTCGGGTTGTCATTGTTTACGATCACTGCGATTCCGTCGGTTGCGATCACCGTTGCCTGTAATCCCTGTCCCACTTCTTCCTCTTTCAGTTCACGGGATGCCATACCAATATCATAGCTTCCTTCCAGAGTCGATGTCATACCTGTTGTGGAATCAGATGTCTGCAGCTCGATCTTTGCATTCGGATTTACACTTTTGTATGCCTCGATCAGTTTTTCCATAACCGGTGATACAGAAGAAGATCCTCCTACTACTGCGCTTCCTGACGGTTTTGTTCCATCATATGCTTTTGTATCGGCAACCGGAATATAACCGTTGTCTGCTACGATTTTCTGACCTTCTGTACTCATGATATAGGTGATGAAATCATTTGCAACTTCATTATCAGCGCCTTCTTTTACTGCAATATTAAACGGTCTTGATACTTTGTAAGAACCATTTTCGATATTTTCTTCTGTTGCTTCTGCTCCATCAATCTTAAGCGCTTTTACACTCTCATCCAGAGATCCCAGAGATACATATCCGATGGCATACTCATCCCCTGCTACTGTTGTAAGCATAACAGATGTATTATTTGTAACCTGTGCATCCACAGTTGTCATATCTACTTTTTCTCCGTCAACTTCCTGTTGAATACCAAACAGCTCTACGAAAGCTCCTCTTGTTCCAGATCCATCTTCTCTGGATACAATCGTGATATCATTGGAAGAATCCCAGTCACTGGACGCACTTCCTGTCTTTGTTCCTTTATCAGCAGATGCATCATCTCCAGAACCACATCCTGCTGCCAGTGCTGCTACCATACCTACTGTTGCCAAAACTGCGATAAACTTTTTCATTTTCATTTTACTTAATCTCCTTTTTTTCAAAAGTGTTTTTTCTTTTCTCCACAGTTAGCAATGATACAGAAGAATTGTAAAATATATCATCATCTGAATGTTAAATCTATGTAAAATCACCTTTCTTTTCCTTGTTAAGTTTTTGTAAAATATGAAAAAAACTGCGCAAAAACGGGGCATTTGCCGCTTTTTTGCAAATGCCCCGCTCTCTTTGTTTTGTAAAATCCCCTATTCTGCTGTCAAAATCTCTTCTGCGATATTTCTCGCATGATCCGAGATTCTCTCAAGACATACCAATGCATCCAGGAATACGATTCCGGATTCCGTGCTGCACTCATTTCTTGCCAGACGCTTCATATGTGCCGTACGCAGTGCGATCTCCAGCTCATCTGCCTGACTCTCTTTTTCAATGACCTTCATCGCCTTTTCTTTGCTGCGCTCTTCCAGTGCCTCGATCGCATACCGGAAGCAGTCGATACAGACGTCTTCCATCTGCTGGATCTCTTCTCTTGCGATCTCGGAGAAGGATGCTTTCTGATCTTTGAGATTCTCTGCAAATTCAGAAATATTTTCACAGTAATCGCTGACACGCTCGATATCCGATACGATCTGCAGGATACTCGCCACCTCCTGATGCTCCTTCTCATTGATGGAAAGTGTATTCAGTTTAATCGCATACTCTGTGATTCCTTTGCACAATCCGTCTGCGATTGTCTCTTCCTCCCGGATCTTTTCTATCTCCTCACGCTTCTTGGTGATCAGCACATCTCTTGTACGATCCATGGTTCCCCGCACAACATGTCCCATTCTTACCATCTCGCTGACTGTAGACTGGAGCGCAATGCTTGGTGTCTCCAGCATTCTGTCGTCCAGAAGTACCTGTCCTTCATCCACATCGTCAGAATCTTCTCTCTCCAGTTTCTTCGCCAGCTTAATGATCCAGTCAGATACCGGGAAGAGCAGGATCGTAGTTCCGATATTAAAGATCGTGTGAACTGTACTGATCTCTGTCTGTGTGATCAGGCCTTCTCCAAATCCCGGATTGATCACTTTAAAGAATACAATTGCAACAACGCTGAAGATGATCGTACCGATGATGTTGAACAACAGATGCATCACAGCTGCTGTCTTTGCTGTCTTCTTTGCCCCGATACTGGACATGATGGCAGTCACACAGGTACCGATATTCTGTCCCATGATAATGTAAACAGCCGCATTAAACGGAACCAGCCCTGCTGCCGCAAGACTCTGTAAGATTCCCACTGATGCAGATGAACTCTGAATCACAGCTGTAACAAGCGCACCGGCCACGATTCCAAGGAACGGACTGTGTCCGAGTGTTACAAACAGATTGCAGAATGCCTCTGACTGCTGCAGCGGCTCGACTGCATCTGACATCGTCGTAATACCGATGAATAAGATACCAAATCCCACAATGATACTGGAAATATCCTTTGTAGAACGTCTTTTTCCTGTCAGCATCACAATCACACCGATCATAACTGCCACCGGTGCAATATTCGCCGGGCTGAGCGCTTTTGCCCACTCGACACTGGATACCAGCCATCCGGTCACCGTGGTACCGATGTTGGCTCCCATGATCACTCCCATCGCCTGGGTAAGATTCATGATCCCTGCATTTACAAATCCGACTACCATCACTGTCGTAGCGGATGAACTCTGAATGACAGCTGTAATAAAAGCACCGAGCAAAACTCCAAAAAACTTATTCTTTGTCAGTACCTCCAGCAGACTCTTCATCTTGCTGCCTGCTGCATTCTCCAATCCCTGGGCCATGATCTGCATACCATAGATAAACATACCCAGTCCCCCGATAAATGGGAGAATAATGCTCACGTAATCCATACGTTTCCTCCTGTAATAAACCCTTTATAAAATTTTCCGCACTATTACGATAACATTATACTCGACAAAAAACAACAAAATCTTTACATTTCCTTAACATAAAGACACGGTGTCTATTTTTTCATCTTCGGTTCAAAGATATGAGATGCCAGATAACCGAAAATTAATGCTGCTGAAATTCCCACAGCACTGGCTTTAAAACCACCCATAAAGATTCCCAGAAACCCATTTTTCTCAACGGCTTCTTTGACACCGTTCCACAGTACGTTTCCGAATCCAAGGAGCGGTACGCTCGCTCCCGCTCCTGCAAATTTCTGAAATGGTCCGTAAATATTCAAAAATCCAAGCACTGCGCCGCTGCATACAAGCAGCACCATGATTCTTCCCGGCATCAACTTGGTCCGGTCCATCAAAATCTGTACCGCCGCACAGATCAGACCTCCCACCCAGAACGCATGTACATATTCCATCTTAATCTCCTCCTTTTCTCAGCAATGTTCCAGCACGATCCCATGTGCAATTCCCGGAACGCTTGCCCCTTCGTTGTAACTGACCGTAGACATCAGGGCACCTGTCGGTACAAAGAGTACCCGTTTCCACTCCCCTTTCTGAATCTTCGGAAGAATATAGGCGGAAAGCGTCACTGCCGCACAGCCGCATCCACTTCCTCCCGCATGCGTATCCTGTTTCTCCTGATCAAAGATCTTCATTCCGCAGTCCAGGTGTCTGTCCCGCATCTGATGCCCGTTCTTACTCATAAAATCCAGTAAAATACTCTGTCCGATATACCCGAGATCTCCTGTAATGATCCGGTCATAGCTGGTCGGACTTCTTCCGAAGTCCTTCAGATTTGTTAAAATGGTATCTGCCGCTGCCGGCGCCATACACGCCCCCATATTCTGGGAATCCTTCAGTCCATAGTCCACAATTTTCCCAACCGTCACGCCTGTGATCCTCACATGGCTTTTCTGTCTGCCTACCAGAAATGCGCCGCTTCCCGTCACCGTCCAGCTGGCAGATAAGGGACGCTGGGACGCATACCCCAGCGGAAACCGAAATTCCTTTTCCGCGCTTCCAAAGTGACTGGAAGTCACTGCCAGCATATATTCCCCATACCCGGCTGCCACGCTCATAGCAGAAAGAGCAAGTGCTTCTCCGGATGTAGAACAGGCTCCGTACAATCCGAACATGGGAATCTGTAATTCTTCCACCCCCATGGAAGTGGCGATTCCCTGACGCAGAAGATCTCCGCCATACAGATAGCGCACATGCTTTGCATCCACATGTGCTTTTCCAAGTGCCAGTACACATGCTTCTTTCTGCATGGTACTCTCTGCCTCCTCCCATGTTTTTGCGCCAAAAAGATCATCCTGGTTCACCATATCAAATAACTTTCCAAGGGGACCTTCTGCCTCTTTGCTTCCCGCTACACAAGCACTGCTGATCAAATAGGGAGCTTCCCCGAAACTGATGCTCTGACTGCCTCTGATCTGATTCATCTTCTCTCCTCTTTTCTTCCTGTTTTTGCAAATTCTTTCTGCTGTTAGTATGCATCTCACCAGATGAAATATACATCCGATTGAAAATCTTTCCGGGGACAGAATATTTTTCCGTTTTTTTTCGGATACTATGAAATAAGAAAAAGGAGGCGATAGTTTTGAAGCAGACAGAAAAAGAAAAACGACAGCAGCAATATGAGGACTATGTAAAAAAGAAAACACCGGTGCACAATGTTTATCTGAACATGGCAAAAGCCTTTCTCACGGGAGGAATTATCTGTGTGATCGGACAAGGTATTTATAATTATTGTGAAATGATCGGACTGAGCAAAGACCACTGCAGCAACTGGACTTCTCTTTCACTGATCTTACTGAGTATCATCCTCACCGGAGTTGGTCTCTATCCAAAGATTGCAAAATGGGGCGGAGCCGGTGCACTGGTTCCCATCACCGGCTTTGCCAACTCAGTAGCAGCTCCGGCGATCGAGTATAAAAAAGAAGGGCAGGTATTCGGGATTGGCTGCAAGATCTTTACCATATCCGGACCTGTCATTCTCTATGGAATCTGCACCAGTTCTCTTCTGGGACTTTTGTACTGGATCTGGATGCAGTTTTAAAAGAAGAGGTGAGACTCCTGATCCGGAATCTCACCTCCCCTTTTATACCGCGCTTCGTTTCCGCATCGGACGGATCGCCCGTTTTGATACTTCTACATATAATTCTTTTTGCAGCACTTCACGAAGCCAGTTTCTTTTTAATTGTCTTCCAATAAAAACAGCTTTTGCCTCCGGCATCGTATCAATGCCGGTAACGCTGTATGTACGATCTGTCACATCAAAGCGAAGCCATCCTTTTCCCACCGGAAGATATCCTTTTGCTCTGCAGATATCTCCGAACACACCCGCAACTACTCCCTGCAAAAACAGGATCAGCTCCTGCTCCGATTGCAGGCTGACTTCCGTCAGTCCAATATTTTCCAGATCCAACTCCCGCTCTTCCTTCATTGGAATCTCTTTGTCAAGATACGATGTCAGCAGTGAATCCCACCAGTCATCTCCCTGTTCTGTATAATGAGAAACACAGATCTCAGCTTCCGGATTGAGCGCTGTCAGCTTCTGTTTCAAACTGCACCGTTCATTCTCTGCAGCAGATTCCATCTTAGAAACCAGAATCCTGCCTGCAGACTGGATCTGATCCTCGCAGATCTCTGAAAATTCAGACATACAACGATCATACATCGTACCGTCCAGAATCGTGAGCGGCTCAAGCAGAGTGATCCTCTCATATTCAATCTTCTGAATATTCTCTATGATCTTACTGAGTATCCCCACACCGGTCGGTTCTACGATCAGATATTCCGGATCCACTGTATTGGCAATGGTCAGGATAGACGTGGCAAAGTCGTTCTGCATAGAACAACAGATACACCCCTCTGTCAGCTCCCAGATATTTAAGTCTTTCGTCTGTTCCAGAAGATCTCCGTCCACATTGACCGCCCCATATTCATTTTCCATCACTGCAAAATCTTTTTTGGTACGTTCTGCAAGTGTCCGGATAAATGTCGTCTTTCCTGCTCCTAAAAATCCGGATACCACTAAAATCTTCATCTCTCATGCCATCCTTATCAGTCTGAAATCTTTACAACCGGTTTGATCAGATCCGCCGGTTTATCACGCATCATAAACAGCGCCTCTTCCAGATGATCCCATCCTTCAAATACATGGGAAGCCAGAGGGTGTACATCCAGTTTGCCAGCTGCTACCAGAGCGCCCAGTTTTTCCATACGCAGACGTCCGCCAGGCATCAGACCTCCGTTGATCTGCTTGTGACCCATACCAACGCCCCATTCCACACGTGGAACAGTCACATAAGTACCGCTTCCGAGATAGTTGACATTTCCGATCTTTCCGCCCGGTTTCAGACATTTTACCGCTGATTCAAAGGTCTCACATCCGCCGCCTGCGATCACAACTTTGTCTACTCCTTTTCCATCTGTCATGGCAAGTACCTGCTCTTCGATCGTTCCATTCTTATAACTTACGAAATCAGTTGCCCCGTACAACTTTGCTGCTTCCACGCAGTTTTTGCGGGTTCCGACTGCAATAATTCTGGAAGCACCTCTGAGTGCTGTTCCGGCTACTGACATCAATCCTACCGGTCCGATTCCGATCACAAGAACGGTATCTCCAAACTGTACATCGGCAAGCTCAACTCCGTGAAAGCCTGTCGGTACCATATCAGAGAGCATACATGCATCCACTGTGGAAATATTCGATGGAAGCAGTGCCAGATTGCCATCCGCATCATTTACATGGAAGAATTCAGAGAACACACCGTCTTTAAAGTTCGAGAACTTCCATCCTGCCAGCATCCCGCCTGAATGCATTGAGTATCCTGCCTGTGCCTCCAGCGAATTCCAGTCCGGTGTGATCGCCGGAACAAGTACACGGTCTCCCGGTTTAAAATCCTTTACCAATTCTCCGACTTCTACAACCTCTGCACAACACTCATGTCCCAGGATCATATTGTGCCGCTCCCCAATCGCGCCTTCCCAGAGAGTGTGTACATCCGAAGTACAGATTGCGACTGCAAGCGGGCGGCAGATCGCATCCAACGGACCACATACAGGCCTCTCTTTTTCAATCCATCCGGATTCCCCAATTTTCAGCATTGCATAACCTTTCATAAATTAGTAAACTCCTTTCAAATACGTATTTTCTTCATGTTACTATAGGATTTGTATATTTTCAACTAATTTATTGTTAATTTTCTATAAATTTTGTAAATTTTATCACTCTGTGACCAGTAACTTAACTCTGTCATTGAAAAAATGCAATACATGCTCCAAAGCCTTTTCCAAGTGCAATCCCGATGATAAACCACTTGATATAGCGTACCAGCTTTACTCTCCTGATAAAAATCGGAAATACATTCAGGATTTCTGCCAATGCCATTGCCCAGCATCCTACAAATATGCCGGACAGCACGCCGAAAAAGGGAAGAACAAAGCCTGCACCGGGAATCCTGATCTGAAAACAAAACAGGGCATTTCCTAAAATTCCGCCAAGTGCGATAGAATCCTCATACAGCAAAAGATTTTCTGCCGTATGTGTCCGGTCAGCCAGATCTGCTACTACTCCAAGTTCTACGATAAATGCAAATAATCCGCCTGCCACTGCAACTCCTGAGCTAAGTCCTATGAGCCCCAGGACGATTTGCTCTGCCCACATCCAGTTCTTCCTCCTTTCGTGCAGCATCCTCGATCAATGTTGTCTGGATGTCATTTTCATACAGACGCATCTGCACCTCCATCGGCGTCGGATCCACAGAAAACCGCCTCTTTCCAAAATGATTGAAGAATACCAGAATCCCGATCGTAATTCCTACAGAATAGGAGACCTCCAGTATTGTAAAGCCGCTGCTTTGTTTTCCTGTCATCCAGTAATAGATAGATCCAAACAGCTTATCCACATTTACATCATTGTTAAATGCCATCATAGAAAACGCCGCTCCAAAAAATGTGATCAGTACTACCAGGATCGTTTTTGCCACATGTACCCACTTTGACGGTGTTTTCTGCATTTCATATGTGACGATCAAATCCATTTCTCCCAGATTCTGCACTTCCAGACCCGGATATTTCTCATGGATACACGCAATAATCTTTAAAATCGAAATCACATACCGCTTTTCTCCATTTTCCGGAATTTTCAAGACCTTCATTGTCTTCAAATGCGGCAGGATAACGCGGTTACTGCATTCCATAGAAACCAGATCTCCAAGTGTCACTTCCCGCTTTGTCACTTCTACATTTCTGTCTCCTTTTACATACAGCGTATCCTGATTAACAGCCATGGGACATCTCCTCCACCTTCCGGATCAGATAGCCTTTTGTCTGCTGTGCCGACGACATATTTGTCTTCACATAGTAAATTACTCCGATCGCTACTGCTGCCACTACCAGGATTGTCAGACACCACATTATTTTTCGTTTTCCGTTTTCCACTTTGATCATCCTCCTACTTTTATTCTGACCTTAGTATCTGACATCCATGAAAAAATATACCCTTTACAATGCGATTTCTCAGTGCGTCATCTCTCTTAAATTTTGAATGATTTTCTTTTCCATTCTGGACACCTGAACCTGGGAAATTCCCATTTCTTTTCCCACTGCCGACTGTGTTTTTTCCGCAAAATACCGCAGATAGATCAAGGTTCTTTCCTGTCCGTCTAATTTTTCCAACAGCTGCCCAAGCAGCATTCGATCCAGAATTTTCTCTTCCCGGTGTTCTTTTTCTTCCAACTTGTCCAGAAGCGAAATCTCACTTCCTTCTTTTTGATGGATCGGGCGATACAGAGATTCAACCTCTCCCGAGGCTTCCATTGCCTGCACCAGTTCTTCTTTTTCTATTCCCATCTCCTGTGACAGTTCTTCCAGTGTCGGCTCTCTTCCCAGTCCGTCTGCCATCTTCTCTCTCGTCTGAGAGATCCGGTAAGAGAGCTCCTTAAGTGAACGGCTGACTTTGATCATTCCGTCATCTCTTAAAAAACGCTTGATCTCTCCGGATATCATAGGAACGGCATAGGTTGAAAATTTCACGTCATAGGACAGATCAAATTTGTCGATTGCCTTGATAAGCCCGATACTCCCTATCTGAAAAAGATCTTCTGCCTCGATTCCCCGTCCGTAAAACCGTTTTACAACACACCAGATCAGCCCGATATTTTCTTCCACCAGTTGTTCTCTCGCTTCTTTATCTCCATTGTGTGATTTTTCGATCAAAGCGATTGTGTGATCCATGTCTCCCTTTCTTTCCCTATGCTCTTTTTCATAATAACTCTGGTTCCTTCTCCGGGTTCTGAGATTACATGTACGTTATCCATAAACGCTTCCATAAAAGAAAATCCCATCCCGGAACGTTCCAGCTCCGGTTTGCTTGTATACATCGGAGTCATTGCCTGTTTGATATTTTCAATTCCCTTTCCGGTATCTCTGACTTCTACCGTCAGTTCTTTTCCTCTGACACTGCATCGGATAGAGACCTTACAGATCTGATTATCATATCCGTGAATGATCGCATTTGTCACAGCTTCTGACACTGCTGTTTTGACATCTGAAACTTCTTCCACCGTCGGATTTAACTGTGTCATAAACGCTGCTACTGCTACTCTTGCAAATCCTTCATTTTCTGAACGGCTGTCAAATAAAATTTCCATTTCATTGGTATCCTTCATACCTGTTCCTCCTCATATATCTGCATGATTTTCGTGACTCCCGACATGGTCAGGATCTTTCTTATCCTGGCATTTGCATGAACTGCCCACACCTCTCCTCCGATCAGACAGATCATTCGATATCTTCCCATGATCACGCCGATTCCCGAACTGTCCATAAAATCTGTCTGTTCAAAGTCAAAAATGACATATTTGATATGCTCTTTTTCTATGATCGCATCTGCACTCTTTTTCACTTCCTCTGCATTGTGATGATCCACCTCTTTTGGAAGAAAAATCGTCAGACAATTTTCCTGCACCTGATATTCCATACTCATTGTCTCAAATCCCCTTTCACCCGTTCGAACATGCACGTAAAAGCGCACTTAAAAAAGGATATGCTTTTTGCATATCCTTCTCTTTCGTAGCTTTTTCAACCATCTTATTCCTGCGTATCATCTGCTGTTTTGGTATCGTCTGCAGCGGTATCACCCATTGAGTTCAAATTACTTTTGGCTGTCGCCTCATTTTCTGTTCCCGGGAACAGCTCCGCCACACGATTAAAATAAGTCTTTGCATTCTCATTGTCACCGCTTCTCATATAAGCGATCCCGAGATTTAACAGGGCAGCTCCACTGTCATACTGCTCATCCATCCGCACTACTTTTCCCAGTGCGTCAATTGCAGTCTCATAATTTGCAACATTGAGTGCTGCCATTCCATTCTGATATTTTGTCTCACAGGCTCCCGGAAAAATCTCTGTTGAGAGCTCATCATAAAGTGCCTGCCCACTCTGTCCCAGTGCATCCCGGTTCACGTTCAGAAGCGTATCTGTCAGAGTCACATCTGAATACTCTCCGCTCTCATACTGGCTGGATACCGTCATCAGATTCTCATAACTCTCTGATGTGCTGGCCGCGCTCTGCGCCTGCGCTTCTTTGTCCGAATCCTGTGCCCGGTACTCATCCAATGTCTTTGTCTGTGCACTGACCTGTGCTTCCAGTGCATTGATCCTGTTGCTGTATTCTACAACCTGCTTATTCTGCTTTGCCACCTTCGCTTCATCTACAGAAGGAACGATCAGAAACCAGACGATTGCGGCTCCGATCAGTACCCCGGCAAAAATATTGCCTGCCGTTACTTTCCCTGAAATCTGTCTGACTCTTTTTCCGTGTGCCGGCTGAATGATCGTCTCATTGCCCAGCTTGTACTCCACACTCTCTTCTCTGGATTTTTTCGTTGTCTTCTGCCCGCCGATCAGCGACAATTCATGCATATAGCGCAGCGTAATGTCATTCGTCGTATCCAGTTTTCTTGCCGTTTTTAAAATCTGCCGCGCCTTTGTATACTGTGCAGTATGAAGATACAAAAGTGCAAGAAGCTGATACGCTTTCAAAAATGTCGGGTGTGCTGCGATCACTTTTTTCAGCTGGATGATCGCCAGATCTTCTCCCTGCTGTTCACAATAAATCAGACACTGGTTATACTTCTTGACTGCCTGATTGATCTGCTCCAGTTTTTTTGCTGATTTCTGGACTTCATCAATAAAACGATCCGCCAGGTTGTCCTTAGGCTTTAAATTTTTACTGATGATCCACTCCACAAGCCCCTCTGCTACTTCTCCCCTGCCATAATACACGAGACCCAAAAGATTTCTGGCATCAATATTCGCCCTGTTGTACTGCAGACTTTTCCGAAGAGAGGTAATCGCACCTGACATATCCCTGATCTGCGCCTTCCTCAGCCCATCATTGTACCAGTAGTTTGACTGGTGCAGGATTTTCTCCGTATAGTTCATCTATTTCACCATAATCCTTTACTTTGTCTTCTGGTCCATGACCTGTTTCAAAAGATCTGTCATATCTGATAGATCTTCCTGATAAACCGCGTCTTCGATTTCTTCTACCTCCAGACTCGGTTTGAAATTTTTGAGTTCTTTTTCATAGTCCAGCATCACCCTGCCTCCTCTGTTATCGCTTTTATCATTCCTGTCAGATAAAGAGATCCGAGGCAATACACCGCCTTTCCTGCCTTTCGGGAGAATAGATATGTAAGTGCCTGGTGCAGTTCTTCTTTTACCACAACAGGTTTGTCTGTATATTTCTGAAATATCCGCTTTAGTTCTTCTGCCTGTGCAGCCCGCTTATCTTCGATCAAAGTAATCACATATTCGCTGACGCTTTTCTCCTGACAGAGAATCCGGATCATCTCTTCGTAATTTTTCTCTCTGACAGCAGAAAATAACACAATCTTTTCTCGTCTGTCTCTTTGGATACTCTGCACAAACATTCTTACCGCACTCACATTGTGAGCGCCGTCTACATAAAAATCCGGCAGAATCTCTTCCATTCTGCCTTCCCACTTCACCTGTGAAAGTGCCTCTCTCCATCCGGAGACATCTCCCTGCTCTCCGAAGATCATACGCATGGCCTCCATGGCAAGCATGGCATTTTCCGGCTGATACATGGCAGTGTTCTGCAATTTCCATGTAGTATCTCCATAATACGCATTTGACGGAGAAAATGCAAGAGTTCCGTCCTGAATTTTCAGAATTTCGTACGCACTTTTCCCTATTTTTTTACAAGGACAGCCAAGCTCTCCTGCCCGCTCTTCAATAACCCGACTGCTCTCCTGCTGTGTATCTGCAAATATGACAGGAACATGCGGCTTTAAGATTCCTGCCTTTTCTGCCGCAATCTCTTCCAGCGTATTTCCCAGAATCTCGGTATGATCCAGTCCGATCGATGTGAGGATACAGGTAAGCGGACCGCTGATAGAATTTGTCGCATCCAGCCGTCCGCCCAGTCCTGTTTCCAGTATTACATATTCCACGCCTGCTTCCTCAAAGCCTGCCATCGCCATCCCGAACAGAAATTCAAAAAAGCTCGGATGAGGAAGGCCTTCGGCCTCCATTCTCCTTACGCTCTGTTGTGTCCGTAAAAACAGACGGGTAAATGTCTCGTCTGAAACCGGTTCTCCATCCATCCGGATGCGTTCATTCATCCGAATCAGATGCGGAGATGTGAAAAGCCCTGTGTGCTTTCCCTGTGCCCGAAGCATCGCATCCAGATACACGCAGACCGAACCTTTTCCGTTCGTGCCTGCTACATGGATGACCTTTTTTCCATTCTGTGGATTGCCGAGAAAAGAAAGAAACTTCTGCGTGTGCTCCAGTGTATTTTTCTTCGTAAATTTCGGCAATTCCGAAATATATGTTTCTGCTTCCTGATAAGTCACTCTACTCATCTTTACTTTCCTTCTTTACATCTTTGTCCTGATTGACAAATGCATTTCGTCCTGTTTCCACCTTGTCCTCCGCATCCGGAAGTTTGGTGAGTTTTTCATCCTTATATTCGTATTGTGCCGATTCCCTGAAAATAGTCTCACTGGAACCAACCTGATTGACCTGAATCACATCACCGTCTTTTAGCTCCACATCTTTTAAATCCAGACGGGTATTGTTCAAAAAGGTGCTGGTTTGTTTCTCTCCGTTGACATAGACCTTACTCTGTTTCGTAAAGTTCTCTCCATACAGACTGTAACTTCCATCCAGCTGCTCGATCACACTATCCAGTGTCACATCACTGACTCCCATCACCATATGTCCTTCTTTGATCGGAGAGCCATATTTATCATAGGCGTATTGCTTTCCGTAAAGAAGATCGTACTGAAGCAGTTCCAGATCTGCCTGATAATTTTTCGTCTGACGTCTCTGCTGGTGATAGTTGAATACAGTTCCGGAATGAATATCCAGACGGTCAAACACTTCTGCCATGATCTGATATGCTGCCAGATTCTTATCTTCCTGTTTTAATCCGATATTATCCCAGATCACATAATTTGTATTATACAAATATTTGCTCTTTAAATCCTTTGCCTCCAGTCCCATCGTCGGAAGATGGTCTCCGTAGAATACAAGTACGGTCGGTTCTCCGCGCTCTTCAATCTGACGCACCAGATTTCCTGCAAATTCATCCATCTCATGCACCATATTGACATAGTATTCCCATGCGTTTTTCTTGCCCTCATCCTCCGGACCGGTTACTACGATCTTCGGATTTTCAATCACTTTCTCCGTCGGATACTCTCCGTGTCCCTGAACACTGACTGTAAAGACAAAATCCTGCCCTTCTGTGGTATTCATAGACTGGTCAAGGTATTTTAAAAGTACGTCATCCGTTGCCCATCCATTTGGCGTAGTCTGCAAAATATTCATAAACTCTTTGCTGGTATAATGGTCAAATCCCATATGGTTATATACCTGTGCACGGCTGTAGAAATTTCCACCGTTATTGTGAAGTGCCTCTGTACCATATCCGAGTGCACTCAGTGCAGATGCCGCACTCTCCACATATTTTGTCTTGGCATATGTCTTATACGGATACTCTCCCGGTCCGAAGAAACGCATACTCATTCCGGTCAGCACTTCAAATTCCGTATTTGCCGTACCTGCTCCTACCGACGGTGCCTTAAAATATCCGCTTGAATAATTTTGAAACATCTTCCGCAGATTCGGAATCGGATCCTCGGAAAACTGCAGCCACTCCACTTCTGTCGGATCAAAAAAGGATTCCAGCTGTACGAACATGATATTCGGCATCTCTCCTTCTTCTAATCCGGTACTGCTCTTGGAAAGCTCTCCGCCATCTGTGATCTCATCCATTGTCTCTTTACTGTATCCGGCAGGCTCTGAAATTCCTGTATTAAAGACACTGGCAGCAAAACAGTACGGGAATCCGTAATCTTCATATGCAAATGCAATATTGCCAAAGTAATTGGAAACAACCCTTTTGTCAATGGCAATATTTGTCAGTCCGATATAGGCTCCGATAGAAATCACAACTCCGAAAAGAGCCGCCACACGATGCATCTTTCCTGTGTACTGACCGCCTCTTCTCCACATGGAGATCACCCACAGGATCACGGCCACGATCCCTATGCCAAGGAGAACAAACTCCATTGCCGAAAAATAATTCTTCGACACTGCCAGACCTTCTGACCATGCTTTCAGATCCTGCGCATTGAACGGCGTAACCCTTTTAAGCAGCATATATCCGTTGCAGACTCCAAGCGCCAGCCAGAAAACACTGAGCAGGATCCGTGCAAACACACGTCTCCTGACCAGATATACAATGGAAAATGTGGCAAAAATCAAAAAGGCGTTGAAGAAAAACACCTTCGGTGTCCCTACCAGATAGTCCCATGCCTCAAACAGGGAATGCCTGGATATAATCTCGATGATAAAGTTTAAGACACATGCCAACAGGTAATGAAGTACTAATGAAAGTCGATTCATCATCCTGTAGACCGGCTGCATTTTACGCGCGAATTTTCCATTGCGGCGCTTTTCCAGAATCTGTCTGCGCCGCTCTTTTCTTTCCTTAAAATGCTCTTTGATATCCTGCATCTTTAAATTTCGTATTTTCTGGAAAAAGCCTTTTATATCAGGTTTCTTCATATGAATATGTTTCATTGATAACCTCACTTATTTTTTCAGTCCGGCCATTCTCTCCTGTACCTGCTGAAGCATCTGTGTATATTTTTCGAGCTTTTCACGCTCTTCCTGCACTTTTGCCTCCGGTGCTTTGCTGATAAAACGCTCATTGGAGAGCATGCCCTCTGCTCGTTTGATTTCTTTTTTCAGTTTCTCCTCTTCTTTTTGCAGACGTTCCATCTCCTGCTCAAAATCTACCAGATCTTCCAATGGCAGATATACGACTGCATCCGGTACCACAACAGAAACGGCATTATCTGCGATATTTTCTTTCGTCTGCTGTACCAGAATCTTTTCTGCCATCATCAGCGGCTTGATGGAATTCTCCAGTGTGCTGATTCCGTCACAGATCTCAGTATCCTCACACACAACATATACTTTGGTCTTACGGTTGTTCGGAACATTCATCTCTGCGCGCATATTGCGGATACCTCGTGTGATCTCTTTTACATGTTCCATCACATTTTCTTCTGCCGGGAAATCCCACTCTGCATGAAACTGTGGCCACTCGGACATCATCAGAGATTCTTCTTCCGGTACCAGTACGCTGTAAATCTCCTCTGTGATAAACGGCATAAACGGATGAAGTAATTTCAACGCCTGTTTCAATACTGTTTTCAATACCCAGAGTACGCAGTCTGCAGCCGCTTTTTCTTCCTCTTTGTGGTAGATTCTGTATTTTGCAGTCTCTACATACCAGTCACAGAATTCATCCCAGATAAAGTCATATACTTTCTGAACTGCGATTCCAAGTTCGAATTTATCCATGTTCTCTGTCACATCTTTTGCCAGTCTGTTGACTCTGGATAAGATCCACTTATCTGCCTCGTTTAACAAAGACGCATCCGGTTCTGCAACTACATTTTCTTCCATGTTCATCATGATAAATCTGGATGCATTCCATACTTTGTTTGCAAAGTTACGGCTTGACTCTACTCTCTCATGATAGAAACGCATATCATTTCCCGGTGCATTTCCTGTCACAAGAGTCAGACGCAGTGCATCGCATCCATACTGGTCGATGACCTCCAGCGGATCGATTCCATTGCCAAGTGACTTGCTCATCTTGCGTCCCTGAGAATCTCTTACCAGACCGTGGATCAGTACTGTATGGAACGGAGATTTACCTGTATGCTCATATCCTGAGAATACCATACGGATTACCCAGAAGAAGATGATGTCATATCCTGTTACAAGAACATCCGTCGGATAGAAATAATCCAGATCTTCTGTCTTGTCCGGCCATCCAAGTGTGGAGAACGGCCACAGTGCAGAACTGAACCATGTATCCAGTGTATCCTCATCCTGTGTAAAGTGTGTGCAGCCACAGTGCGGACATGTTTCCGGCATCTCTCTTGCCACAACAAACTCTCCACATTCATCACAGTAGTATGCAGGGATTCTGTGTCCCCACCAGATCTGTCTGGAAATACACCAGTCTTTGATATTCTCCAGCCAGTGTAAATAAATCTTGTTAAAACGCTCCGGCACAAATTTCAGTTCTCCCGTCTTAAGTGCCTCGATTGCAGGTTTCGCCAGCTCTTCCATCTTTACAAACCACTGCTGTTTGATCAACGGCTCTACTGTCGTTCCGCAGCGGTCGTGAGTTCCTACATTATGAGAGTGCGGCTCGATTTCTACCAGATATCCCTGCTCTTTTAAATCTTCAACAATGGCTTTTCTCGCTTCGTAGCGATCCATTCCTGCATATTTTCCGCCTTTTTCGTTGATGGTCGCATCATCATTCATAATGTTGATCTCTTCCAGATTGTGACGCTTTCCAACCTCGAAGTCATTCGGATCATGAGCCGGTGTGATCTTTACTGCACCGGTTCCAAACTCTTTATCTACATAGTAATCCGCCACGACCGGAATCTCTTTATTCACCAGCGGAAGCAATACATTCTTGCCTACGATATCTTTGTATCTCTCATCGTCCGGGTGTACGGCAATGGCTGTATCTCCCAGCATTGTCTCCGGACGTGTTGTTGCGATCTCCAGAAAACGATCTGTTCCTACGATCGGATATTTGATGTGCCAGAAGTTGCCTGCCTGCTCCTCATGCTCTACCTCTGCATCAGAAAGAGAGGTCTTACATTTCGGACACCAGTTGATGATTCTGGAACCTTTGTAAATATACCCTTTTTCGTATAATTTAATAAATACTTCTTCTACTGCCTTGGAACATCCCTCATCCATTGTAAAACGCTCTCTGTCCCAGTCACAGGAAATTCCCAGCTTCTTCAGCTGATTTTCAATCGTTCCCGCATACTCTTCTTTCCACTGCCAGGTTCTCTCAAGGAATCCTTCTCTTCCCAGTTCTTTCTTATCAATTCCTTCTTCCTTCAGCTGATTGGTAACCTTCACCTCTGTGGAGATTGCCGCATGATCAGTTCCCGGAATCCAGAGTGCATTGTATCCCTGCATTCTCTTATAGCGAATCAGAATATCCTGCAATGTATTGTCCAGCGCATGTCCCATATGCAGCTTTCCTGTAATATTCGGAGGAGGCATCACCGTTGTGAACGGTTTTCTGCTTCTGTCCACCTCCGCATGAAAATACTTGTTCTCACACCATCTTTCATACAATTTTTCCTCGATCGCTTTTGGATCATAGGTCTTTGCCAGTTCTTTACTCATAATTTCCTCCTCAAAATGTCCCTGTTCTGTTCCTTCCCGCTCGTCATTCTCTCAATAACAAAAAAACACCCTCCACATCAGAAATGCAAAGGGCGAATGTTCCGCGGTACCACCTTCATTATATGCGTACGCATATATCTTCTTGAGTCCTGTAACGTGAACAACTCCGGGATACCCTACTTCCTGTTCAGATATCCGGTTCAGAAGCTACCTTCCACAGCCCTTTCTTGAAATCGCCTTTCAGCCCCGGACGATTCTCTCTGCCAAGAGTAATTGTGTACTCCTCTCCCTCATAACCTTTTATTTTAACTAATTGTTAACTGTATATTAACTACCAGATAATCATATCTTTCGATATTCCATTTGTCAAGGAATTTCAAAAATCTTAAGATATTTCATAGAATTTACACAGTTTTTGTATCCTGCCCGCTTTTACGAATTTTTACCTTTTAGATGAGAGATCATCTCCACGATCGAATATCCGTAATTTTCTGCGGTCGCCCATCCCGCCCCTTGCGGGTTTTCCTTCTGACCAAGCCACTGCACATACGGAGCCGAGCCTTTCTGCACATATTCATACCGGTCATCCACACATTCCTGTGCCAGAGGATCTGCTGTCGCATAGGCCTTCAAATGCTGGATCTGAGCCCGCACCCCGGTCCGCACATCGGGGTAAGAATTGCCCGGCACACCACCGCCTGTTGTCCCAAGTCCCGCAAAATTAAACTGTTCGATCGAAGCATCCCCTCCATACTGGAGAAATCCGGTCTCTTTCATAGTCTGTACAAATGCGACCTCCGGTCTCACACCCTCTGCCTGCGCTTCCTCTACATAAATCCTGCAAAATGTTTCGATACTGTCCGCTCCGCCCTTAGCCAGGCTTTCCGCCGGATATGCTTTTCCACTGGACTGAAAATAAGAAACCATCTGCTCTGTAGTCACACTGCTTTGTCCCATGATTGGGTACTGCCCGTCGGCAATCACTTCCTCCGTCTGCGTCTCCTGCTTCTTTTCCGCGTTCTCCTGCTCTTGCTCCTCCACTTTGTTTGCTTCTGCCTTTGTCCGTACAGACTCCACTTCTGAAGACTTTGTAATACCAGATCTTCCCGCCGTAATTCCTGCAACACCCAGAACAGCAATTAAAATAAAGGCAGTTGCCGCCTCCGCAAAAAATGTATTCCGTTTTCCTTTCAGCCATTTCCAGATTTCTTCCAGATTCATAAACCTTCACACCTCATACATATCCATTCAAACATCTTCCTATTATAAAGATAGATTTTTTTGTTTCACCAGTATATTTTACTTTCTCTTATAGTCTATGTCCACTGACAAAAAGACATGCATAAACAAAAAACTGAGGAAGTGTTCCGCTTTTTACAGAACCTTCCCCAGTCATCATATCCAGAAATCTATATTGCCCGAATCCGTACAATTATAATTTCTACTCTACTACAACACCCTTCTGCAGCATTACATTTGCGTAAATTGCAGATTCTCCTGTTGCAATGATCGCATATGCTGTTTTTGCTTCATCATAGAATGCAAATCTTTCAATATTTCCGATTGCAGCCTCTCCGCGGTCATCGTGTTTTTTCACGATCTCTTTGTATGTATCCCAGATCGGTGTCTCTACTTTGCCCACATCATCCGGCATCAGCTGCATCAGGTTTACCGGATTTTCTACGTACGTATCCAGTGGGAATACCTGAAGGATCGCATCCAGGATCTCCGGTACACCATGTCCGTCACAACGGATCACAATCGCATCTTTTCCCATAGATTCTGATGGAAAGTTTCCGTCTGCAATAACAATGCGATCACTATGCCCCATTTCACATAGAACTTTTAATAATTCTGGTGATAAGATTTTTGGAATTCCTTTTAACATATTGATTTCCTCCACAAACATTCTGTAATTTTATATAAGGAGCACCCGAGGGTACTCCTTGTTATTTGACTGTTCTTATTTGTATAATGGACCGTATGCTGCACAAGCTCTGTAATCAGCACCTTCTTTGTCCATACCAAATGCGTTCCAAGCTGCTGGTCTGAAGATATCTTCTTCCGGTACATTGTGCATGCAAACCGGGATTCTCAGCATAGATGCCATTGTGATCAGATCAGCACCGACATGTCCGTAAGAAATTGCACCGTGGTTAGCTCCCCAGTTGTTCATTACATCGTAAGCTGTCTTGAATGCACCTTTTCCTGTACATCTTGGTGCAAACCATGTACATGGCCATGTGTAATCTGTTCTCTTCCAAAGTTTGTCAGAAACTTCGTCTGGAAGGTTCAGAGTCCATCCTTCTGCGATCTGAAGAACCGGTCCAAGTCCTTTTACAAGGTTCAGACGGATCATAGTTGCCGGCATCTCAGCCTGTGTCAGGAAACGAGAAGAGAATCCGCCTCCACGGAAGTATCCGTTGTCAGCTGCATTCCATGTTGTTGCTTTAAGCATTGCATCCTGATCTTCTTCTGTTACATCATACCAGGCTTTCATTACATTGTTTCCGTCTGCATCTTTGGATTCTCCGTTTGCATCCAGACATGCAGCTCCTGAGTTAATCAGGTGAATGAAACCATCTGCTTCTTTTGCTTTTCCTTCGATTTCATATCCTGTTACTCTCTTCACAGCGTCTCCGCTCCAGTATGTACGAACATCAGCAAAAATCTGAGCTTTGTTTGTCAAAAGCTTCATGAACAACATTCCAAGTCCGTTTAATACGTCGTTCTCTGTTGCCAGAATGTATGGCTCTCTTGCTCCATTCCAATCGAAAGAACTGTTCAGGATTGCTTCTGCAAAGTCTCCGTTTGGATAGAAGTCTGTCCACTGTCTCTGTCCCTGGAATCCAGCTGCGATTGCATTGTGTCCAACAGCTTCTTCTTCGCATCCTTCTGGAAGGTTTTTGTTTCCATTCATCAAATCTTTGATGATAACTGCCATTTTTACAACGAACTCAAACTGTTCTGCTTTCTTCTCTTCGCTCATCTTCAGTTCGTCAGGGTTTTTATCAAATCCGATTGTACATTTTTCTTTTGCCCATGCAAGAGCTTTCTGGAATTCTGCTTCATCGTAAATTCCCTCTGTCATACGACGAATGATTTCCACCTCATCTACAGACTCAACTCTCATACCAAGGTATGACTCAATGAAATCAGAATCAATGATAGATCCACCGATTCCCATACAGATAGATCCGATCTGGAGGTAAGATTTTCCTCTCATGGATGCCGCTGCAACTGCTGCGCGTCCGAATCTTAACAGTTTTTCTTTAATGTCCTCTCCGATTTCAGAATCATCTGCATCTACAACGTCATGTCCGTAAATTCCAAATGCAGGAAGACCTTTTTGTGCATGTGTAGCCAGAACAGATGCCAGATATACAGCTCCCGGTCTCTCTGTTGCATTCAGTCCCCATACACCTTTGATCGTCATAGGATCCATATCCATTGTCTCTGATCCGTAGCACCAGCATGGTGTCACTGTCAGTGTAATGTCAACACCTTCTTTTTTGAATTTTTCAGCACATGCTGCAGATTCTGCAACACGTCCGATTGTTGTGTCAGCGATTACTACTTTTACTGGTTCTCCATTGGAATATCTTAAATTCTCTTCAAACAATTTTTTTGCAGCTTTTGCCATTCCCATTGTCTGATCTTCCAGAGATTCACGAACTTTTAATGCTCCTCTTCTTCCGTCGATTGTTGGTCTGATACCAATTACAGGATATCCTCCGATTAATCTTGATTCTGCCATAATGACATTCCTCCTTGAAAATTATTGAATAAATGTTTTAAATTTTTCATATGCAGCATCCCATTTTTCCGCATCCTGCGGGAGATACTCATATGTAGTTTCTGAATTTGCAATGATCTGTCTTGCCTCTGCCACATCTTTGATTTCTCCAAGTGACATCAGCTGAACAGCAATGTTTCCAAGAGCTGTTGCCTCTACCGGTCCTGCAATGACTTTACGTCCGCTTGCTCCGGCTGTCATCTGACAAAGCAGTTTGCTCTGGATTCCTCCTCCGATCATATTGATCACGGAATAATGTTTGTCTGTGCAGCTTTCAATCTGCTCCAGTGCATATCTGTATTTCAGAGCCAGACTCTGGTTGATACAGCACATGATCTCACCAATCGTCTCCGGTACTTTCTGACCGGTTCTGCGGCAGAACTCACGGATACGCTCCGGTACATTTCCTGCCGGAACGAACTCCGGTGCATCCGGATCGATAAAGCTCTGGAACGGTTCTGCTTTCTGTGCCATCTGCTCCAGCTCTCCGAATGAATATTCCTGCCCTTCACGAATCCACTGTCTTCTGCTCTCCTGAGCAAGCCACAGTCCGATAATATTCTTCAACAATGTCGTTGTATTGCCATATCCGCCTTCGTTGCTGACGTTGCACTCCAGTGACTTCTCACCGATGATCGGTCCGTCGAGTTCTGTACCGAAAAGACTCCATGTTCCGCAGCTGATAAAGATGAAATCTTTCTCCTGCGTCGGAACAGAAACAACCGCACTCTGTGTATCATGTCCTGTGATTGCAATGACTTTCGCAGGCTCTACACCAAGTTCTTCACAGATTGATGGCTGAAGTGTACCTACGACTGTACCGCTCGGAACGATCTCTGGAAGAATCTTCTTCGGAATCTGAAGTGCCTCTAAAATCCGGTCAGACCAGACTTTGTTCTTTGCATCCATCAGCTGTGTGGTCGTTGCCATGGTATACTCTGCTTTCTTTTCACCGGTCAGGAAATAATTAAATAAATCCGGTGTCAAAAGCAGCGTATCTGCTTTTTCCAGAATCCATGGTCTCTTCTGAACCAGAGAGTACAACTGGAAAATAGTATTAAAGTTTTCAAACTGATTTCCTGTTAAATTGTAGACTTCCTCCTTTGGAATAACTTTAAAAACTTCTTCCTGCATTCCAAGAGTTCTGTCATCTCTATAATGTACGGCACTCTCAAGCAGATCGCCATGCTCGTCCAAAAGTCCGAAATCAACGCCCCATGTGTCAATTCCGATACTCTCAAAGCCGCCTTTTTGTTTTGCTTTTACAATGCCTTGTTTAATCTCAAAAAAATGTCTCAGTGTGTCCCAATACATGGTTCCGTTTACGATTACCGGATCATTGGAAAAACGATGAACTTCTTCCATATGGATTTTCCCGTTTTCCAGAGTTCCCAGGATCGCACGTCCGCTTCCGCCTCCGAAATCAAACGCCAGAACTTGCTTTTTCTTATCGCTCACTGATATGCCTCCTTTCAAAGGTTCTTAACTATTACTGATTTTATTTTAGCATTGTGTGCTTCTTTTTACTTGTGCTATAATAGTAAAAAATATAACAATATTCACCCAGGAGTATCTTATGCAATATATCAACTACAGAGAAAACAGAAGAAGAGGAACTGCTGACTTTCCTCTGGAATATTATCACGTCACTGCTTCCCATCCGCAGTATGTCATGTCCTTTCACTGGCATGTAGAATTTGAGCTGATCCGCATCCTAAGTGGATCTCTGACTGTTACCATTGATGAAATTGAATTTCTTGCAGAAGCAGGAGACAGTATTTTCATCCCAGCCGGTTCGATCCATTCCGGTATTCCCGCTGATTGCGTATACGAATGTCTGGTGTTCGATATGAATATGCTGATGAACAAGACGGATTCCTGCTGTCGTCTTCTTCGCCAGATCACAGATCATGAGGTTTCCGTCCAGACGCACTATCCGAAAATCTGCAATACGATCCACCGCACACTCTGGACACTTTTTGATGCGGCAGCCTCCAAAAAAGAGGGGTATCAGCTTGTAGTTTTCGGCGCCATGTATCAGTTTTTCGGCACTCTCTTCAGTGAAGGTTTCTGTAAAAACGCACCGGATGAGGAACACCGAAGCCACAAAAGGATTTTGCAGCTGAAGCAGGCATTGGAATTTATGGAATCTTCCTATAATCTTCCTCTTACATTGGAAGAAATCTCCGGAAGTGTAAATATGTCACCCAAATATTTCTGCCGCTTTTTTCACGAGATGACGCATCGGACACCGATTGATTACCTCAATTATTATCGTATTGAACGCGCCTGTTACCAGTTGATCACAACGGATCTGTCGATCACAGAAATTGCCTACGCCTCCGGATTCAATGATCTGAGTTATTTCATCAAAACATTCAAAAAATACAAAGGAACCACGCCCAAAAAATATCTTAAAATATAAAAATATACCACTTTCTTATATTACAAAAAGTTCCCCGCAGAATAAGCCTCTCTCACCTACCTGCGGGGAATCCCCATAATCGTCTGAAAACACTCTTATTTTACATACCTGAATTGAAACCCTCAGAATAACTCGACGTTCACCATGCTGCTCTGGCGAAACTCTTTTTAAAAAATACCAAAAATCTTTTCCCTGAATGATCCGTACAATGTATCATAATCTGTATACTGAATCTGACTCTCTTTAAACCGTTTTCCCCATGCACTGCAGATGCTGTCAGCGATCAGCTTCGCATACTCGTGCTCAGTCCCCAAAATTGTAGGAAAAACGTAATAGATCATAAAAAAATTCAGATCTACCTGTGTTCTGGAATCAATTTTTCCTTTTTTCGAAGCAAACTTCTTCTCTACACGATTTATCAGTGTATCTGCAATTTCTTCTGCTGCCCGCTCTTTATCGGAAATACTGTCCACATATTCTGTCATTTCCCGGAAATAATGTCCGTAGGAATCGATAAAATCCTGTGTATTTTTTTCAAATGATTTTTTCTTTAAATGCCGAAGCATTTGGGTTGTATTATCAAAAATAGTTTCTATTCCATTGAGCATATGTGTGTTCCTCCTGAGTGTTTGTCTTTCATAAAAAGAAACCGGGAAAACCCCCGGTTTCTCCTTAGATATCACTTTTTACTGTTTGATCAGCAAAAGATTAGTCGTAAAGGTTTGGTGCGATTTCCGCATCTTCCATTGTTTCTGCATCGTACCAGTAACAAGCTGTCTCTACGTCTTTTACTTCTTTTCCTTCGCAGATGTCATTCAGAGTCTCAATAGCGATTCTTCCCTGATCTACTGGAGCCTGTGTTACAGATCCAAGTAATGTTCCGTCTTTTACAGCTGCTTTCTGTGTTGAACCAGCATCAAATCCTACACCAAGGATCTTTCCATCTCCTGATCCAAGTACATCCAGGTTCTGGTTTGCTGTCAGAAGACCTTCTGCTGTTACCTGGTTAGAACCGAACATTGCGATTGTATCTTTTTTGTTCATGATGTTAGAAGCTTCTGTAGCAGACAGTTCTACTGTTGTCTGTGCAGGTACAGCTACTTCGATGATGATATCAGCATCAGCTTCTTTTGCGTTGTTCTCAACAAGGTTTACATAGTATTCATTTCCAACTACTGCAACTTTCTTTCCGTCAGCTTCAGCAAGTTCTTTGAATTTGTTGATGAATCCCATACCACGTCCTGTAATGTTTCCAGATGTAGCATCCTGGTTAACTTCACCGATTCGTACAGTATCTTTTGCATCTGCAATCTGATCTTTCAGTGCTTCATACATTTTTTCTGCTGCGATTCCACCAGCTTCTTCGTTGTTAGTAACAACTGTTGCATATACAGATCCTTCCGGAGCATCTGCTACACCTGTATCGAAGCAAACTACAGGGATTTTCTTATCCAGTGCTGTCTGCAGAGATTTGATAACAGAACTCTGGTCACAAGCTGCCAGTGCGATTCCGTCTGGAGCTTTGTTAATTGCGTTGTTCAACATTGTTACCTGATCAGCAATATCAGACTCAGCGTTTGGTCCTGTTGTATTACATTTTACATTAAGCTCTTTTGCTGCTGTATCGATACCCTGTTTCGCTGCCTGCCAGTATGTAGACTGGAAGCTCTTTACAACAACTTCGAAGTTATATCCGCCGCTCTTTCCGGAATCCTTGCTTCCATCATCAGATGTCTTAGCGTCGTCTCCTCCGCCGCCACATCCTGCTAACAATCCTGCTACCATACATCCGCCAAGTAACACTGCTAAAACTTTCTTTTTCATAGTTCTTATCCTCCTAAGATATGTTTTCTGACTGCAAGCCGAGGTGCAGCCTCCTCTTTTCTATAGTAACAGCCGGGGGAATCCCCAGATTCCCGACGCCGGTCTGCTATCTATCTTTTCAATCTGACACAAATTAAGCTGCTTCCTTCTTTCTCTTGAAGATATCGATCAATACAGCTGCGATCAATACCAGACCTGTGATGATCTGCTGCCAGTTTGCTGTCAGTCCGATGAATGGAAGTCCTGTCTTTAACAGACAGATTACGAATACACCTGCAAGTGTACCAGTGATGCTTCCCACACCACCTGTCATGGATACGCCACCGATGATCGCTCCACCGATCGCCTCCAGCTCAAATCCTGCTCCACTACCCGGCTGAACTGTTGCAAAGATCGCAGAATAGGAAATTGCTGCCAGCCCTGCAAAGAATCCACAGATCACATATGCCATGATGTGGTAAAATTTAACATTAACTCCTGAGAGTCTTGTTGCTTCTTTGTTACTTCCGATTGCCAGTGTGTAACGTCCGATTTTTGTATGGTTCAATACGAATGTCATAAGGATTACAAGTAAGATGATCCATAAAAATCCGATTGGAATGTTCATACCATCTGTTTTAATCTTAAAGATGTTTCTGAACCATCCTTCCGGTGATCCTGCTACCGGCCAAGGAATACCAAATCCACCTACTACGATTGCTCCAATACCTCTGGCGATCATCGATGTACATAAGGTTGCCAGGAAAGCCGGAAGATCCATGATCGCGATTAAAACTCCGTTGAGAACTCCGATTGCAACACCCATTAAAATACTTACCAGCATACCTGCTGCGGTCGGCCATCCCTGATGTACGATCAGGTATCCGCCTACCAGCGAATAACAGATCAGTCCTGTACCGATGGAAAGGTCTACACCACCTGTCATCAGCGGGAATGCAACTCCGATTGCCATCAACGCAATGTAGTAAGAATAATCCAGAATACTTACAAACGTTGTATATTTTCTAAATCCCGGACTCATTGCACAAAAGAAGATGAACATTGCGATCACGATCAGGAAAACGATAAATTTCTGTCCTCCCATTCTGTCAATGAACGACTTGTTTGTGCCAGCCGTCTTTGTTGTCTTATTTGCCATTTTTACTTCCTCCTACTCTATCTCTCGTGTAGCCATGTTCATGATATTTTCCTGTGTAGCCTCGGAAATATCCAGCTCACCAGTTTTCTTTCCTTCACACATTACGACGATTCTATCACTCATACGTAAGATCTCAGTCATTTCAGAGGAAATCATAATAATGGCTTTGCCCTGCTCTGCCAGCTGATTCATCAGTTTATAGATTTCGTTTTTCGCTCCAACGTCGATACCTCTGGTAGGCTCATCGAAAATCAGGATATCACAGTCTCTTGTCAGCCATTTTGCAATAACGACTTTCTGCTGGTTACCACCTGACAGATTCACAACCAACTGATCTACGTTTGGTGTTTTTGTAGCCAGTGAATCTACGTACTGCTGAGCCACTTCTTTTTCTTTCTTCTTGTCGATGAAGATTCCCTTCATAAACTGTTCCATAGTTGCCATAGAAGTGTTTTCTGCAACAGATTTCTGTACAACAATTCCGTATCTCTTTCTATCTTCTGAAAGATATCCAATACCGTTTCTAACCGCATCTTCCGGACTCTTAATATCAACTTTTTTACCATTGATATAAATGTCACCACTGTCAATCGGATCTGCTCCAAACAGTGCGCGGGCAGTTTCTGTACGTCCTGCACCCATCAATCCGGAGAATCCGAGGATTTCACCTTTATGCAGTTCGAAGCTGACATCTTTTACCATCTTTCCAGCATTCAGATGATCGACTTTTAATACAACCGGAGCATCCTTTGGTACCATATTCTGTGTCTTTGGATCTTCATAAATAACACGTCCAACCATCATGTTGATGATATCATCTTTTGTACAGTCTTTTGTGATCAATGTTCCTACATAAGTACCATCACGCATAACTGTTACACGGTCTGTGATAACCTTGATTTCATCCATACGGTGAGAAATATAAATAATACCGATTCCTTTTGCCTTCAAGTCATTGATGATCTTAAACATTTCCTGAATCTCTGTCTCTGTCAACGCTGCAGAAGGCTCGTCAAAGATAATGACTTTCGCATCATGAGAAATTGCTTTTGCAATCTCACACATCTGCTGTTTACCAACTGTCAGATGATTCATTGTCTCTCTTGGATCAATGTCGATATGCATTCTGTCAAACAGTTTTTTTGCTTCTTCATTCATCTTCTTATCATCGATGCGAACACCTTTTTTGAACTCTCTTCCGATGAAGATGTTCTGTGCCACTGTAAGATGACCAAGCATGTTCAGCTCCTGGTGTACGATGACGATACCACTGTCCTGAGCCTCTCTTGTATTTGCAAACTCTACTTCTTTTCCTTCATATGTAATAGTTCCGGAATCTTTTTTATAAATACCTGTAAGGACCTTCATCAAGGTTGACTTTCCGGCACCGTTCTCTCCCATCAGAGCAAGGACTTCACCTTTTCTGACTTCCAGATCTACGTGATCCAGTGCATGAACACCAGGGAAAGACTTGTCGATTCCTTTCATCGTTAATATAACTTCACCCATTTTATTACCCTTGCCTTTCTATTTCACTTCTTCTCTCAATTATTATGTATCACGATTAGTTCTTTCTGCGTCTTGCAACAACGTCACTGAATACTGCGACGATAACGATAAGACCTGTGATGATAAGCTGATAATCTTTTGTAAAGCCAAGAGCAAGAATACCTTCCTGAAGCAATGCGATGATGAATACACCGATTACTGTACCGCTGATAGAAGCAAGTCCACCTGCCATGGATGTACCACCCATTACACATCCTGCAATTGCCTCATTGTTGTACTGATCACCATATCCAGGCTGAACAGTTGTATAAGCTGCTGTGAAGAAGATTGCTGAAATACCAACCAGGATTCCACAGATAATATATGCAGACATTTCCCATTTTTTTACATTTACACCGGAAAGTCTTACTGCTTCTTTGTTGCTTCCAAGACATAAGATGTAACGTCCAAGTTTTGTTTTATTTAACAGGATCGCACAGACAACTGCCACTGCGAGGAAAATGATCAGACCTACCGGAATTCCGTTGAAGCTGATGATATTTCTAAACCATCCGCCTTCCTGCATCTCCTGAGGCCAGCTGACTGACTGTGTCTTTGTGAATACAGATGCAACACCTTTTGAAATATTCATACTTGCCATAGAAGTAATGAATGAAGGTACTGACCAGTATGCTACCAGATACCCGTTAAAGATACCGAAGATCAGTCCGATCACAATGCTGAGGATCAGCGCTACCGGCATCGGCATTCCATGCGATGTGAAGCAGTAACCTGAAATCAATGCACAACAGAACATAACCGGTCCGATGGAGAAATCAATTCCTCCTGTTGCGATTACAAAGGTAACTCCCAATGATAAGAACCCCAGAAAATATACATAATTGAGGGTGTTCAGAATACGTTCAATCCCGAAGAAACTTCCCTGTGTCAGTGCGCAGAAGAAAGCATACATCAGAAGTAATACAAAGCATAACACGATTCTGTTAAACCCTACCTTTTTTACAAAAGGATTTTGTTTAATCTTTTCCACTTTTCGTCCTCCTACTTCTTTTGTTCCGTCTGTTCTAAATACGGAATCATTTCCTATCTCGCTGTTCTGCGCCACCGCCCCGTGTCTGCTTCGACTCCTTCAGGCGCCCGCTGCAATACTTGGAAAACATGAACCCCAGATTTCATACTTTTCGTAGTGTCAGAATCGAGATCAACTTTCGAACCCGTGACTTCAGAACTAAGATTTATATATAGTATAGTCTTTCTTTTTCCTGATTGAAATTGAAAATCTTCCTAAAAAAGGTTAAAAAATTACACCACCGGGTAATATTTCACACGGTAGTGTAACCTTTTCACCTTTTTCGCTTACTGTTGACCGGAAAACGGGTATAAAAGTCTTTGATTTTCCTCTTCATACATATTCTCTTTGGTGATCAGCTTACAGCCGGAATCCAGATTATATTCCATCGGATAGCCTTCAATTGCTTTTACTGCCTGTTCCACCCCCAGATATCCGATATTAAATGGTTTCTGGATCACGATCCCCTGAAAGACTCCGGCTTCCAAAAGCTGGATCTGCTCCACGGAGTTGTCAAATCCAACAACCTTAACCTGATCTTCCATCCCCATTTTTTTGACGCCGCGGGCAGCGCCGACTGCTGAATATTCATTCGTTCCAATCACAACATCAATCTCCGGCCGTTCTTTTAACATTTTTTCTGTCAGATCGCTTGCAAGATCGTAAGAAGAATTACAATAGACAATATCCTGAATCCGATTTTGATCCTCTCCCAGACCTTCTCTGATCCCATCCTCTCTTTCTGTCGCTGTGGAGCTTCCTTTTACATGCGCCACAACTCCGATCTTTGAATCCGGTTTTAAAATTGTTTTTGCAAATGTTCCCAGTTCTTTCCCTGCTTTAAAATTATCGGTCGCAACCACTCCGTTGGCAATTTCTTTGTCGATCACAGAATCCACCAGGATTACTTTAATACCGGCATTGATCGCCTCCTGAACCGCTTCTGTCGTATGTGTATAACTGCATGGCGCAATCAGAAACGCATCCGGATTCTTCTTGATACTCTCTTCAATCAGCCGGTTCTGCCCTTCATAATCATCCTCTGAATCACTTCCGACCACCTCGATCTCACAGCCAAATTCTTCTGCTCCCAGCGTTGCTCCTTCGATCAGCCCGGTCCAGAAATCATTGGATTCATCAATGGTCTTAGGAACCATGATGATCTTATAAGTCCGCTTATTTTGAGAGCTGTCCTGAAGCACACCGATCGTGATCAGAATCAGGATCAAAAGCACAAATCCGGCCGTCATTACCCCAATCAGTCTTTTACCTGCCCGTCTCTTCATTGCTTTTTCCTCCATCCAGAGGGATCGTCACGGTCGCAACCGTTCCCTCACCTTTTCTGCTGATATAAGAAATCCCATATTCCGGCCCGTAATAGAGCTGCAGCCGTTTCTGCACATTATATACCCCTACCCCATTTGACTTGGTCTTTTTCTCTTTTTTCTCCAGAATATGTTCCAATTCCGACTCTTCCATTCCGGCCCCGTCATCTGCAACGACCAGACAGACACGATTGCCTCTTCTGTAACCGCGAATATCCAGATTTCCTTTGGTCTCTTTATATTTCAGACCATGATAGATTGCGTTTTCCACCAATGGCTGAAGTACAAACTTAATGATCCGAACATCCAGGATCCGCTCTTCCACGTCAATCGTATACTCCAGCTTATCTTTATAACGCATCTTCTGGATCGTCAGATAGCTTCGCACATAATCGATTTCTTCTGCCACCGTGATCTGCTCTCTGTCGTTGCTGATACTCTGTCTGAGCAGCTTTGCCAGAGCAGATGTCATCAATACGACCTGATCATTTTCTCCTGCCTCTGACATCCAGATGATAGAATCCAGTGTATTATAAAGAAAGTGTGGATTAATCTGCGCCTGCAGGGCTTTCATCTCGCTCTTTCGTTTCTGCTTCTGCTCATAGATGTTCTGTTCCATCAATGCATGGATCTTTTGCGTCATGGCATTGAACGATTTGCTAAGACTTCCAATCTCATTTTCTGCCGTGATTTCCACACTGGCCTGTTCAAAATCCCCCTTTTCCACCAGACTCATCGAATCTCTTAAGCGTCTCAATGGTTTGGTGATCTCGCTGGAAATGAAGCTGGAAATCAGAATGACACCGATCAGAATCCCTGCTGCTGCCAGAAGATACAACATCTGTGCCTGCCGATTGTTTTTCATCAATTCCGTCACATAAGATGCCCCTACCACTGTCCATCCCGTCTTCTCAGATTTTGACATCGTATAAAGCTTACTGTCTTCACCTTCCTCTGTCTCCAGAAAATCCCCTTTTGAAGCCAGGATATCCTCGATCCGTTCTTCTTTTAATCCACCATAGATCAGCTGCTGCTGCGGATGGTAGATCATACTGCCTTTTTCATCCAGAATAAAAATATATCCCTTGCTTCCAATGGATGTATTGCTGCAAAGACTGCTGATCGCACTGTAATTTAAGTCGACAAAAAATACCCCCTCGCGTTCTCCTGTCTGCTCATTCACAATCGCACGGCTTAAGGTGATCACCCAGTGATAGCTGCCTGCGATCGCATTCTGCACATGAGAAGATGACACCGCGATCCCGGTCGGTGAATGGATCGCCGCCTGATACCAGCTCTGCTGCCGGACATCCACATACTTATTGAGACGATCCGCTCCTGAATTGATCAAAGCTTCTCCGTTATCTGCAACAGCCGCAACATTGTAAATATCAGAACGGCTTTCCAGAATCGTAGTAAACTGCGTCAGGATCCGCTCTTTCGCAGCCTCCTTTTCCTCAGGCATCTGCTCCTGATTAAATAAATAACGCGACAGATCACTTCCACTTGCCGCCACCCAGGAAATATTTTCCATATAGTCTATATAGGAATCTATATCATAATTCACCTGACTGATCAGCTGAGAAGTCGAAGTTCTGGAATTCTCGTATATTGTTTTTTTTGTGAAATTCATGGCGATCAGAAGAAAGATCAGAACCGCAACTACCACCAACACAGAAAAAGAGAGCATCATCGCGTCCCGTATACTCTTAAATCTTCCAAATATCGTCATCTCACGCTTTTTCATCACTTACTTCTCCCTGGAATACTCTTTTGGAGTCAGTCCCGTGCTCTTTTTAAATGCAATGCTGAAATAGTGCGGATCACTAAATCCTACTTTTTCTGCGATCTCATAATTTTTCAGGCTGGTCTCACGTAACAGCTGCTTTGCCCGATCCATCCTGATTCCATTTAAAGCTTCTGTAAATGTCTTTCCCGTCGCTTCTTTGAATACACTGCTGAAACGGCTTGTGCTAATGTTCAGATGTTCGCATACATCATTCAAGCTCAAAGACGGATTGCCGTAATTTTTCTTAAGATATTCAAGTGCAAGTCTTGCCCAGCGCTCTCCGCTGGACTGCCCTGCCATCTCCATTGCTTCCATGGCACGCTTAACATACGCTCTCACCTTTTCCATGGCATTGGTAAAGCTTCTGGACTCCATCACATCTCCGATATCACGCTCATCCATCTGAAAATCTTCATTGGCTCTGCGCACCACGCCGTAAATGATCATCATGATCTGCCGGAGCCATGATACAGCCTGGTTTCTTGTCACATATCCATGACTGATCCATTTTTCCACATGATCCAGAATATCCATAAGCTCTTCACTCTGCTGGTTCTTCGCTGCCTCCTCAATATCTTTAAAGTCCTGTTCCAGCTCCAGAAGATTTCCGCAGCTCATCGGAGATTCACAGTCATATACCTGTCCGCTTCCTTTTGTATACCGGTATTTTAAGGTCGCCACTGCAGACTCATAGGATTTCGGCAGTTCTTCCAGCTTTTCCACACAGAATCCGATTCCGATAGAAACGCTCAACTGCATGGCCTCTTTCACTGTCTTTTGAATCTCTCTGCAGATCACTTGAATCTCCTGCGAAAATTCTTTTGGGTTATCGCTCCATAACAGCATACAGACTCTGCTGTCCGAATCCCGATATGCAATTCCGGCATTGTGATCACTGACGATCTCATTGCTGATATTTTCCACCACAAACGACATGAGTGCACTCTCTTTTTTCAGTTCATCATTCGTATCATACAAACTGGAATATACATCGATATCTGTCGTCACAACACGGTAAAACGCACCTCCCAGTTCAATTCCGAATTCTTTTAATTCTTCCATACTCGTCTCAATCGCCTGCGTTCCCTGCAGCAGCCTGGACAAGGTTTTGGAAATAATCAATGCCTCATTCTTTGTATAGGTCCGATATGCTTTTTGAAGCGCATCGATCCGCTCCTCCTCCGTTCTCTCACTGTCCAGTTTTTCCCTGATCCTGGTCAGTACCTCTGTCAGCTCCTTTGCCGTCACAGGCTTCAGCAAGTACTCTGCGACTTTATACTGAATTGCCTGCTTTGCATATTCAAAATCACTGTAACCGCTGAAAATGATGATTCTTGTCTGCGGCATATTTTCATAAATATATTTACTAAGCCCCATTCCGTCCAGATATGGCATACAAATATCCGTCAACACCACATCCACAGGATTTTCCTTTAAAAATTCAATCGCTGCTTTTCCATTTTCGCAATCACCTACCAGTTCAAACCCAAGATGTCCCCATTCTATCTTCGCGCTGATTGCTTCACGGACGAGGATTTCATCATCGACCAATAACACTTTATACACTTTTGTATCCTCCCACCTATGACTCCTGTCAAAAACACAGAAATTCCTACGCCTAGTATACAACAAAGCACTGTATTGTGAAAGTAGAAATTTCGGCGGAGATTTTCTTTTATACATAGAAAAAGTCGATGCCAGATATATCTGCACCGACTCTTTCCATGCCTGAAAGAAACGCTAAATATGATCGATTCCCAGTTTTTTATCAAATATTTTCATAAGTACTACTGCTGATACAAAACTTGCTATACATGCAATAATTGCTGCAACTACTGTGGAATCAAATCCTGTCTGTGGGTTGATGACTTGTAACCATCCAAAAATTCCATTGGTTCCTGCTGAGTACTGTTTTACTCCTCCAAATCCGATAATCGCACCCCCAATACCGGAAGCCAGACAAGCAAGCATAAACGGACGCTTAAACTGCAAAGTTACCCCATAAATTGCAGGCTCTGTAATTCCAAACATTGCCGAAATAATCGCAGGGCCACATACTCCTTTTAATTTTTTATTTTTTGTTTTGAGCATGATCATCAGAACCACCCCTGCCTGTGCAAACGCAGAAGCAAGTCCTGCGATCGTAATCGCGTCATATCCGAGAGTTGCCATATTATTGACGTTCAGTGCAACAAATCCCCAGTGCACCCCAAACATCACACATACCTGAATCAATGCTCCATAAAGAAATCCACAGATTGTAGAGTTAATTTCAAAGAGAAATCCCATCAGAGCTCCCAACAAATTACTTGCGAATGTTGCAATCGGTCCCAATACCAGAAGTCCCAGAACAACACCGCCCAAAATTGTAAGCATTGGTACGACAAATGCCTTCACCAACTGTGGAATACAACGATCCAAAAATCGTTCCAGCTTTGCCGCAAAAAAGCAGACTAATACAACCGGAATCACAGAGCTTGCATAATTCATCAGAATCACTGGAATCCCCAAAAATGTAACATATACCGGTGACTCAAAAATCGTTCCTGCAAAAAGGGTATACAGTGGCTCACCTCCCATAATGACCGCAATAGACGGGTACACAAGAGCTGCACCGATAGCCATTCCAACAAACGGAGTCCCACCGAATTTTTTCATTGCCGTATATCCTAAAAAGACGGGCATAAAGTAGAAAAAGCAATCCCCTGCAATGGAAAGGATCTGATAGGTTCCTGCCGTTGCATCCATCAAACCGGTCGCAGTCATAAGTGCCAGGAAACATTTAATAATTCCAGTTGCGATCAACAGATTTAAAATCGGAGTAAAGACTCCTGAAATCGTATCGATAAACCGGCTTGAGATTTTCTTATCTTTCATTTCCTCTTTAAATTCTTTTGCATCTTTTAATCCGCTTTCTTCTTTCTGCATATCATACACAGATAGTAATTCCTGATATACATCACCCACATGACGTCCAATCACAATCTGATACTGACCCCCGCCTTTTACGACGGAAAGCACACCTTCTATGTTTTTTACTGTTTCGTCTTGAATTGTGTCCTCCTGCTTCAACTGAAACCGAAGCCTTGTTGCACAATGATATACATTGAGAATATTTTCTTTCCCACCGATTGCCTCTACAATCTCTCTGACCATTTTTTCATATTTCATCTCGATCCCTCTCTTTTCATTCGAATACAATCACTTTCTTTTCGCCTTTTTCACATCTGATTTTTCTTGATTCTAATGTTTCATTTACAATTGTAATCTGCGTTCCATGAACAGATTCTACTTCTACGCTTTTTACACGGCATCCGCTCCACTCCATGTTTAGAATAAAGCCACTTTTTGTTCGGATTCCACTAACATTTCCATCCGGCATCTCCTGCGGCAAAGCAGGTAAAAGATAAACAACATCCTGGTAGTCCTGTACGATCATTTCCAATATCCCACAGGCGCCTCCAAAATTTCCATCAATCTGAAACGGTGGATGGTTATCCAAAAGATTGTCTAAAGTTGCCTCTGCCAATAATTCTTGAAGATTTTGATATGCTTTTTCCTTCTTCCACAGTCTTGCAAAAAACAGGATAATCCACGCTTTACTCCATCCTGTATGACCTCCGCCATTTTCCAGACGTCGATCCAATGTTTTTTCTGCTGCTTGTGCCAGCTTCGGAGTCTGGTCTTTCCGGATCTGCTGTGCAGGATACAAAGCAAACAACTGTGAAATATGACGGTGTCCCACTTCCAATTCTTCGTAATCCTGATCCCACTCCTGAATCTGACCATATTTTCCAACTTTTAATTTCGGCAGATTTTCTATCCGGTCTTTTACCAGCCCTGTTAATGGTTCCTCTTTTTCCAAAATCTCTACCGTTTTCAGATAATTACTGAATAATTCTCTTACAATTTCAATATCCATGGTTGGTCCCATACAAAGACATCCATACTGATTCTTAGCCGTGATGTAAATATTTTCCGGAGAACTAGATGGTCCTGTCACCCACTTTCCATCTGAATTCTGAACCATATAATTCATAAAAAACTGTACACTGTCTTTTAAAATCGGAAAATATTCCTCCAAAAATCCCTTATCTTTTGTATACTGATAATGTTCATATATATGCAGACACAGCCAGGCTCCGCCCATCGGCCATATCGTAGAGCTGGTATGATAATCCTGTGGTGCACAATCCCCCCATATGTCAGTATTGTGATGACAGCAAAATCCCTCTACATGATACATGGATGCCGCCACCTCTTTTCCCCTTGGATGCATACGCTTCAAATGCTCCAGAAGCGGAAGGTGTAATGCCTGCAATCCTGTTTTTTCCGCCATCCAGTAATTCATCTGAATATTGATGTTTATAGTATATTTGCTTCCCCACATGGGTTCAAATTCTTCATTCCAGATTCCCTGCAAATTTGCCGGAAGGCTACCCTCTCTGCTGGAACTGATCAATAGATATCTTGCAAAATCATAATACAGATTCACCAGCCCGATATCATGATGTCCTTCCCGGATTCTTTCTAATCTTTCTGGTGTTGTGAGATTATCCAGATTCATTTCCTGTCTGAACGTGAGACGACTGGCATTAAAGTATGTTTGATAATCCTGAATATGCTCTCTTTTTCTCTCTTCATACGTGTCCAGAGATAATGAAGTCAGATGCTCTCTGCACCATTGTTTCGGTTCTGCAGATCGAAATGTCGTTCTTCCCGTAAAACAGATCAGAACTTTTCTTGCCTTTTCTACAATAATACGGCTTCCCATCTGATATTGCCTTCCCCCACAGGAACAAACTCGAACTCCCATGGCAAATCCAATTCCTTCCCTTCCTCCGGATGATCCTTCCAGCCAGATGTACTGATTTTCCTCTGCCAGAATCCGATCACAGAAGGATACTCCGCGACCTGATCGATTGTCTTTTCTGGTTGCAGATATCTCAAGATTAATGTCCTCTCCACTTTCTGCACAAATACTGTACATAGCCACTTTTGCCGGATTTGAGGCAAAAAATTCACGATTCCATTTTGTTCTTCCCACACAGTATTCAATCTTTCCAACTGCCTGTTCTAAATTCAATATTCTCTGATATGCTTCCACTTCTGCTGCTGATTCTTTTAAATATGGCAGTCCACTTTCATCCCGAGCCAGTTTTCGCTCTGCTTCCTGATCCATAAAACGAATCCAGATATCTCCTAACGGCTGGTACACCCGCATATTAGGACTTGTAGCATACATACTTTGTTCTGCCAGCTTCTCTGCTTCCTGAACGTTTCCTTCAAATAAACATTCTCTGATTTTTTCAAGATATCGTCCTGCATCAGGATTAACCCGATTTGAAAATCCGCCTGACCATACGGAATCCTCATTCACCTGTATCCTCTCTTTTGCAACATTTCCGAACACCATTGCTCCAAGAAATCCATTCCCAACTGGAAACGCCTGGTTCCATTCTTCCGCCTCTTTTCGGAAATAAATATTTCCCATAGACTCCTCCTTTTTCTTCTCAAATAAAGCTCTATTTGTTACTATCATTATAATAAAAAAAACAGAGATTTTTAAAAGTTCGAATTTTGGAAACTTTAAAACCCTCTGTTTTTAACCTCTTTTATTTTGTATTCATACCTTCTGAAGCCCCATATAACTCTTCATAACTGTATAATAGTCGTTCTATGAACACCTGATACAGGATTGGATGATTTTGGACACAGTCTGCATATCGAAACAACACACACTCATCTACTCTTTTATCAACCAACATTTGTTCATTCGATGTAACCAGCACGATTTTGGCTTTCGTCTTATCAAAACTATACTTTGGCGGCCGCCCTTCACGATTCTGATATTCAGTGATGTATTTTCCTGAATTCGAAAAAATAAAGATCAATGTCTCCTCATCCGCTGATTCGATATAGTTTTCCTGCTGTCTATCATTCATTGTCGTATACAAAAACTTATGGTAATAATGCATTTTATGCTGCAAATTGATCGCCGCAGATTCTGAATAACTGATTCCAAACGCTGCCAGGTGTTTGTATTCATGCAAATCCACCGCCAGACGTTTTAACTGATCTTCCTCTATTCCAAACAATACAGATCTAATATCTTCTGACAAAATTTTTTCATATTCCCATATGCCATGCCCCCGAATATAATCTGTGATATTACATTTTCCATTGCTATTATAAATTTCCTTCTTCCCCTGCCGTACTGCTTCCAGTTTAAAATCTAAATAATCTTCAAAACCAATGTCTCTGACAAACTTGGAAATCGTTGACTTTGAAACAGCACACATCTTTGCCACATCACTGATCGACATTCTTGGAAGCTCCCATAAATTCCAGATCATCATTTTTGCAATATAAAATTCTGTAGAATCCGGTTTTTTCTCATTCAATGCAGTGATGAGTCTATTATATAAAATGTACATAGTTAATCTCCTTTTTCATATGTACTTCTATTTTAACCGAATTTTTTTCTGTTTAAAATAGCAATCTGCCTTAAATAAGTAAAAAGACATACCATACAGCATGCCTTTCTACTTATTTACATCTTTACAACGTTACAATTTTTCCTTCTTCATCCCAGAGATCGTGCCAGTCTTTTGCACCTTCCCACAAGAATACCTGTCCTTTTACAAGACGGTTGTTTCTCTCCAGTGTTGCAATCTTCTGCATTTCTTCTTCGGTCAACGGATCCTCTGTCATCGCTTTCAGGTTACTTACATATTCTGCTTCATGAACAGAGAACGGAATCGGAATCTGTCCTCTCTGATGTGCCCATTTTAAAGCGATCAGCGCCGGATGACAGCCATGTGCCTTTGCAATTTTCTGCATCTCAGGTGTCTGCAGATCTGCTACATCTTCCGGACACATATCTCTCTCCGGTCTCTGTGGAGAACCAAGAGGCATAAATCCGATCGGCTGAATATCATGGGCCATCAGATAATCAAAAATTTCCTGCTGCTGGAAGCAGACATGCATTTCCGATTCACAAGCTGCCGGCTTGATCTCCATCAGCGGCAGTACTGCCTCCATTTTCGGAATTGTCATATTGGAAATTCCAATGTGGCGGATCAGCCCTTTTCTCACCAGTTCTTCACACTGTCTGTATGTATTCATAAACTCTTCCACAGAAAATGGCTTCGAATCTGGATTTCTGGAATCCACATCGCATCCCGGTGCGTGATAGTTCGGAAACGGCCAGTGAATAAAGAACATATCAATATAATCACACTGCAGATCCTGAATACTCTTTCTACAGGATTCTTCCACGCGTTCATGCATATCATTCCATACTTTTGTCATAATGAACAAATCTTTTCTTTCTACCACACCTTCTTCGAATGCCGCATGGAATACCTCTCCGATCTGATCTTCGTTTCCATAACATGCCGCACAGTCAAACATACGATATCCACATCGGATGGCGCCTGCCACCGCATTTGATACCTGTTCCGGTGTAAACCGATCGGAACCAAAAGTTCCCATTCCCACACACGGAATTTCTTCTCCGGTATACAACTTTACTTTCGGCACCATTGCCGACTCCATCATTTCTGCCATGTTTTGTCCCTCGCTTTCTTTATTTTAACTTTGTTATTTTTACCTCTTTAAAAATGCGTTCCATATCTTCTTTTACAAAAAATCCGGTTTCTTCTCGAAGTGCAGCTGCAGCTGAAATCGCGCTTGCAAGTCTTAAACTTCCTTCCACGGAAATCTTCTGACTCATTCCGACTGCAAATCCGGCAATCATGGAATCCCCGCATCCCACGGTATTGACTGCATCGATTTTCGGAACCTGCGCCTGATAAATCCCTTCTTCACACACCACAAAGGATCCCTCTGCGCCAAGCGAAACTGCCACGATCTCCACTCCGCCTTCATGAATCTGCTTTGCTGCCTCGATCATTTCCTCCAGACTGTCACAGGACATGCCTGTCAACATCCGGATCTCATCCAGATTCGGTTTGATCATTGTCGGTTTTGCTTCAATTCCCATGGTAAGCAATGCGCCGCTTGTATCCAGAATCACATTCCGCTTTTCCTCTCTGCAGATTTCCACCAGACGCTGATACGCGCTTCCATCCAGTCCTTTTGGCACACTTCCGGACATTGCTATCACATCTGCCTGTTTTACCAGATTTCGAAATTTCTTTAAGAATCCCTGAAACTGCTCTTCTGTTACTGTAAACCCCGGTTCCAGAAATTCTGTCTGCACACGATTCGTCTCATCCCAGATATTGATACAGGAACGGCTCTCTGCTTCCAGATGGTAAAACTCACTTTGAATTCCGAAAGGCTTTAACGCCTCCTCAATATAATTTCCCGCATGGCCTCCTACAAAACCTGTGGCAACTACTTCTTCTCCTGCGATTGCTGCAGGTTTTGAAACATTGAGTCCTTTTCCGCCCGGAGTGTATGCACACTCCTTCACACGGTTTACTTCTCCCAGACGGAAATTTTCTACAACGTAACGTTTATCAATTGCTGCGTTTAATGTCACGGTCAGTATCATCTTACAACTATCTCCCCACTCATTTACGATTCGTTTACAAGTAACACTTTTCCTTTGACCAGTCCCGGCGTCTTGAACATCTGAAATGCCTCCTGTGCCTGACTCATCGGAACTTTTTTGTAGATAAATCCCGGATCGAATTTTAACTGTCCGGTTGCAAAATAATGTGCGGTCAGCTCCCACTCTTTTCCCGGAAACGGTGCACTGTAAGACATCCAGGAACCGGTCAGGTGGAACTCTTTCCGGTTCATATTCTCCCACATTGCCGGTGTGAATGTAAGCTCTGCATGTGGTGTTCCGATAAAGCAGACATTTGCTTTATTGCCCGCAAGTTCAAATGCCATATGCATAGTCGGGATCTGTCCTGCCGTCTCGAACACATAGCCATATCCCTTTTTCCCGGTAAGTGCCATTGCTTCCTGCATATAATTTTCTTTCGTTGTATTGATGACTGCATCTGCACCCAGACGTTTTGCCAGTTCCAGACGCTCCTCGCTGATGTCAAATACCACAACTTTTCTGGAGCCGAAAATCTTTGCCCACTGCATGGTGAACATTCCAATCGTTCCACCGCCTAACACAGCGACATACTGCCCTCCCTGGTACTCGTTCTGTAACAATCCGTGAAGGGCAACTGTAGAAGGCTCGAACATAGCGGCCTGCTCATAGGAGATCGAAGAATCATAGACAACTGCATTTTGTTCCGGAATCACCACATAATCTGCATTGCTTCCCTGTTCTCTGGATCCGATAAAGCTATAATGCTTGCAGAGGGAAAAGTTTCCTTTCTGGCAGTCATCACATTTCATACACGGCTTTAACGGTGCACCGGATACTCTGTCTCCGACTTTTACCTTTGTGACACCTTCTCCGATCTCCACAACATCTCCGGAGAATTCATGTCCAAGTACGATCGGATAAAAGTGTACTCCATTGTGAAGCACTCTCGGAATATCCGAACCGCATATTCCGGATGCCCGAACCTTAACCTTCACTTCTCCGGGTCCCGGAATCGGCTCTTCATAATCCAGATACTGTACATCTTCATTTGCACAAACTACTGCTGCTTTCATTGTTTCTTTCCTCCTGTCTTTTTCATCAGACTTTTTAATTGTTCATACAGAGCTCTGTATATCTCATAATTCTTTTCGTAGATTTCCTTATGCTCCACATTCGGCGTATGGACTCTTCCTTTATTGACGGTCTTCTCCACCGCTTCTTCAAAGCTTTCATACATTCCTACTCCGACTCCTGCAAGAAGTGCCGCTCCCAGTGTGGTTGCAGTATCTGATGAGGGGACTTCCATGGTTTTTCCGGTCACATCGGATTTGATCTGTGTCCAGAGGTGTGAATTTGCTGCTCCTCCCATCGCTTTTAACACTTCCACTTTTGCTCCTGCTTCTTCTGCCGCTTCCAGATTGTGCTTCAGTGCATAGGCAGTTCCTTCCATCGCCGCCCGGATCAGATGCCCTTTTTTCTTGCTGAAATCCAATCCGTAGTAAACGCCTTTCGCATCCGGATCCCAGATCGGAGATCGTTCTCCGGACATATACGGAAGAAATACAACTCCGTCACTACCCACCGGAATTACTTTTGCCTCTTCATTCATCAGCTCCAGAGAGCTGACGCCTCTTCGCTTTCCTTCCTCTCGTTCCCAGTCTCCAAATTCCTTTTCCAGCCAGCGCATGACACCGCCGCCTCCGGTAGTTCCCCCCTGAAGCAGCCAGTGTCCCGGCACAACATGGGTTCCGAGAATCAGCCTCTCGTCTGCACAATAATGATCCATGCAGATACTCATCCCCCCTGCCTGCCCGCCTTGTTCTTGTGTCTCTCCATCGTGGAGTACACCGACTCCCAGTGCTCCGCAGGCTGCATCCAGACCGCCTGCCACTACCGGGATTCCCACGCAAAGTCCACTTTCTTTGGCCGCTTCTTCTGTCACGGTTCCGATCACAGCATGGCATGGATAGATTTCAGGAAGCAGATCCTTTGAAAATCCGAGCTCCTCACACATTGCAAAATCCCAAGTCATTTCCTGCATATTAAAGCAATGCAGACCATAGCCTTGCGAAACATCCTGTGTCATTTTTCCAGTCAGCTTAAATGCAATATAGCTGTTTGACTGTAAGATCTTTGCTGTTTTTTCATATACTTCCGGAAGATTTCTCTGATACCAGACAATCTTAGGCGTTGTATACGATGGCTGCAGGGAGTTTCCACACAGCTTGAAAATCCGATCTTTTCCGATTCTCTCATTCAATTCATCACAGATGTTCTGCGCTCTTGTGTCCATCCAGATCGGTGTATTTGTCAGAACGTTTCCGTTTTCATCCACTGCGATGGCTGACCAACTCTGCCCGTCAATTCCGATTCCCGCAATCTCATCCGGTGAAATCTCAGCTTTTTTCAACATTTCCGGAAGTACCTGGCAGATTGTATTCCACCAGTCCTCCGGATTTTGCTCTGCCCATCCGGGCTTTGGATAATACACCGGATACGTTCCGCTCTGCGCGGCCAGGACTTCTCCTGCTTTATTAAATACAGCGATTTTACATCCGCTTGTTCCAATATCAATTCCTATTAAATACGTCTTCATGTTCTCCTCCAAAACATTCCGAAACGTTTCGGTTTTCGGGATAAAGAAATCGTACACCTTGTCATACAGACAACATGTGTACGGATTTTCCTTCTACAAAACTGGTCTTTAACTTCATTTCTTTCGGAGGCATCTCCCGGGTTGGATTGTCCAGTCTGTCCAATATCAGTTCTGCTACATTTCTGCCGATTTCTTTTGTCGGCTGTGTCACAATACTTAGCTTTGGATTGCTGGCTTTCGCAAACTCGATATTATCAAATCCTATCACTGACAGATCTTCCGGAATCCGGATTCCAATCTCATTGCTTTCGATCATGGCTCCAACCGTCATCTCATAATTTGATACAAAAACTGCTGTCATCTGCGGATTCTGTTTTGCAAGCTCCTTCATCGCCCTGGCACCGCCTGCGATCGTATAATCTCCATGCACAACCAATGAATCCTGTACTTCGATTCCTGCCTTTTTGAACGCCTCTTCATATCCAAGATATCGCTCTCTTGCTGTAAATACATGCTCCGGTCCTGCAATCATTCCGATCTTTCGATGACCTGCCAGAAAAAGTCTCTCTACTGCCGCCTGCGCAGCTCCCCGGTTGTCCACAAGTACACTGTCACATGGAACATCTTCCAGATTACGATCGATCAGCACAACTGGTTTTCCCACATGTAAAAATCTCTCCAGATGCTTTCCTGATTTGCCGGACGGCATCAAGATCAGTCCGTCCACCCTGCGTCGAAACAAAAACTCTACCGCTTCCGCTTCCCGTGCCGCATCTGTTCTACAGTCACAGATCATCGTTGCATATCCATGATTTCGAAGCACATCTTCCACTTCTGTAATAATCTCTGCACAGAAAATGTTGTTCAGCTCCGGAATGATGATCCCAATCGTCTTTGTCCGGTTTGTCTTTAAACCTCTCGCTACCTCGTTTACCTCGAAATCCAATTCGTCAATTGCCGCCTCAATTTTGATCCGGTTTTTCTCCCGGACATTTCCCCCATTTAAATAAGAAGAAATCGTTGCCAGTCCCAGTCCTGTCACTCTCGCGATGTCTTTCATCGTCGCTCCCATTGATGCTTTCCGCCTTCCTTACTACATCTATGTGGAACTACTGTACCTTTCCTGTACATCCACACATCTTCATTCGCAGTATGGTCTGTTCTTTTACGGCTTTCATTGCTGCAATTCCCAGTTTTTTCGGATCAAAGGTCTCCGGATTCTCTTTCAGCAACTGTTTTTCAGCATCTGTGTATGCTACACGCAATTCTGTCGCAAAATTCACTTTACACATCCCGCGCTGTACACATTCTACCACATCTTCTTCGCTGAGTCCACTTGCACCGTGAAGTACCAGTGGTACAGAAACAACCTTTTTACAATCTGAAACCCTTTCTTTATCCAACACTGGAGTTCCCGCATAAAATCCATGAGCTGTACCGATCGCGATCGCCAGAGAAGAAACACCCGTTCTTTCCACAAATTCTTTTGCCTCTTCAGGATCTGTATTATGATCCGCTTCTGCCTCCAGATCATCTTCTTTCCCGCCTACTTTTCCAAGCTCCGCTTCCACCGGAACTCCATAGACCCTGGCTACCTCAACCACTTTTTTTGTCAGTGCCACATTTTCTTCAAATGTTTCATGGGATCCATCGATCATCACAGAAGTATATCCGGCTTTCATCGCCTGTACAGCCAGCTCAAAGCTGTTGCCGTGATCCAGATGAAGACAGACCGGAATATCGGTCTTAGAAGCCTCTGCTTTTACAATTGCTGCAAATGTTTCCAAAGATCCATACTTGACCGTAGATGGAGTAGTCTGCAGCATAACCGGCGAGCGCATCTCTTCTGCCGCCGCGATCACAGCTTTTGCCATCTCCATATTTTCTACATTGAATGCTCCCACTGCATACCCGCCTTTTTGTGCGTCTGAAAGCATTTTTTCCGACGTTACTAATGGCATATCTCTTTCCTCCTTTTCCTTAACCGAAACGTTTCGGTTTTGTGAGATAATAGTACTATACAAAAAGAATATTGTCAATCTCTTCTGTAAGGAAAACTGAAAAACCGGGACAGAAAAATCTGTCCCGGCGTATATTGGCAACAAAATAGTCGATTATGGCTTATTTATTTATATTCTTCCAAAAGTGCTTAGCGCTGTACACGTCCGGAAGCATCTCCTCCTGCCAGTTTGGCAACTTCATCCATAGAAACCATGTTGAAGTCACCTTCGATGGAGTGTTTCAGGCAGGATGCTGCTACTGCAAATTCAATGGTAGCCTGTGAATCATATCCGCTCAGTGTTGCAGCGATCAATCCGCCGCCGAAGCTATCTCCGCCACCTACACGGTCTACGATATGCATCTTATATTTTTTACTGAAGAAATAGTCTGTTCCGTCATATAACATAGCAGACCAGTTATTGTCATTTGCTGAAATAGATTCACGAAGTGTAATTGCAACTTTCTCAAATCCGAAACGGTCAGCAAGCTGTTTTGCTACATCTTTATATCCTTCGTGATTTACTTCTCCTGCAGTTACATCTGTGTTTGCTGCATGAATACCGAATACATCTGCTGCATCTTCTTCGTTTGCAATACATACATCCACATATTTGCAAAGTTCACCCATTACTTCTCCTGCTTTTGCTTTGCTCCACAGTTTATTTCTGTAGTTTAAGTCACAGGAAATCTTCACATTCATCTCTTTGGCTGCTTTACAAGCTTCCAGACAGATCTCTGCTACATTGTCGTTGAGTGCCGGTGTAATTCCTGTAAAATGGAACCACTCTGCTCCTTCAAAGATTTCTTTCCAGTTGAAATCTTCTTTGGATGCTGTATAAATAGAAGAACCTGCACGGTCATAAATTACTTTGGATGGTCTCTGAGAAGCACCTTTCTCAAGGAAGTAGATCCCTACTCTGTCTCCGCCGCGTGCGATCTTGGATGTATCCACACCGTATTTTCTCAGGGAGTTTACTGCTGCCTGTCCGATCTCATGTGCCGGAAGTTTTGTTACGAAAGAAGCATCAAATCCATAGTTTGCCAGTGAAACTGCCACGTTTGCCTCTCCGCCGCCGTATGTTGCTCCAAATGTCTCTGCCTGCACAAAACGATAATATCCTTCTGGTGCAAGTCTTAACATAATTTCTCCAAATGTAACTACTTTTTTACTCATCGTTATTCTCCTTTAACTATTCTTTTATTTCTGCACAAGATGTACTGCAAATCCAGCGACTTCTTCTTTTAAGTAGATTGCTGTCATTCTTCCATCTTTGTATTTTGCACTTTCCATGTTGAACTCTACGCCCTGAGACTCCAGATAATTCACTGCACGCTCTACGCTGTTTGTTCCCACTGCAATGTGTCCTTTTGCTCCAAGGTATGGGCTCTTCATCGCTTCTACAGCGCTTCCTGCAAATACAGAGCTGTTTCCGCTCTTCTTCTCGAATCCAAATAAAGACGCGAATGTTCCTGCTGTTTTCTCAGCCTCTTCTTCATTTTCACAGTTGATTCCGATGTGCTTCAGTTCAAATCCGAGCATTGTCATCACTGCTTCTCTTGTGAGCTCTGTAATCTTGTCGAACTCTCCTGCCTCTACCAGATCTCCTTTTACCATCCAGCTTCCACCGCATGCCAGGATCTTAGGAAATGCAAGATAGCTGTTGATATTCTTTGCATTGATTCCGCCTGTAGGCATGAATTTCATGTTTGTGTAAGGTGCTGCCATAGACTTGATCATGTTCAGTCCGCCTGCTGCCTCTGCCGGGAAGAATTTTACAACTTCCAGTCCCAGTTCAATTGCCTGCTCTACATCACTTGGATTTGCTGTTCCAGGTGTAACCGGAACTCCTTTTTCGATGCAGTATTTTACAACCTTCGGGTTCAGGCCCGGGCTCACGATAAATTTTGCTCCTGCTGCAACCGCACGGTCTACCTGCTCTGTTGTCAGAACTGTACCTGCTCCTACCAGCATCTGTGGGAACTGCTCTGCCATAATGCGGATAGACTCTTCTGCTGCTTCTGTACGGAATGTCACTTCTGCACATGGAAGTCCGCCGTCACAGAGTGCCTTTGCCAAAGGTGCTGCGTCTTTCGCATCATTTAATACAACAACCGGAACAATCCCGATTTTCTGAATCTTTTCTAATACTTCGTTCATGGTCATTCTCCTTATCACTGAATCACGTTGTTTGTTTCATATTATGGAACTACGTTTCGTAATATGAACTCTTTAATTTTGATTATACTCAGTTTCTCTCGATTGTCAAGGTATTCTTCACATTTTTTTACTTTGTTATTTTCTTATTTACTCTTCTTCCCAAACCGTGCTACAATAAGCACTGAATGATATACAGCGCTCTTTTGAGCTCTGACTTTACAGGAGTGAATTTTATGGAAGAAAAAAACCCAATCCAGGTATCGGAACGTATTTTCCATACCATAGAATGTCTTGCCCGCACCGGTCCGATCGGACTTCTGGAACTGAGCAAGGAATTAAATCTCAATAAAAGTACCGTCCACCGTATCTTAAACTCCCTGATCTGTATGGAATATGCAAAGCAGGATGCGGAGACACTGAAATACAGTCTGACATTTAAATTCTGTGGAATCGCCAACCAGATTCTGGCCCAGAATAATATCATCGATCTGATCCGCCCTTACATTAAAGAACTTGCAGAACAGACCAATGAAACGGTCCACCTGGTCCAACTGGATGGTCTGAATGCAGTATATATTGATAAAGTAGAGGCTTCCCACAATTCCGTGCGTTTAGTCTCCATGGTCGGAAAATCGATCCCTTTATACTGTTCCGGGGTCGGAAAAGCTCTGCTGGCCGATATGAAAGATGAAAAAGTCAAAAAAATCTGGGATCACAGCGAAATTCGAAAGCTCACCGATTACACCGTTGTCGATTTCGTCAAATTTCAAAGTCTGATCGCAGATGTCCGCAAAAACGGCTATGCCATGGACAACGAAGAAAATGAACTGGGTGTGCGCTGTATCGCCGTCTCATTGAAAGGTCTTCACAGAAAACCCTCGTATGCCATTAGCGTATCTGCACCGAAAGACCGGATGGACGATGCCAGAGTGGAACAGTTTACCCATCTGATCCTGGATACCAAACAGCGGATCCAGAATGAACTGGGAAATTAAATCTGACTCTAAACTTAAAAAAATGAGGAAAGCATTGATCTTTCCTCATTTTCCTTTTATTTACAAATCAAATCCAAAATATCTCACTGCGTTGTTGTAAGAAATATCCTGCACAATTCTTCCGAGGATCTCTTCATCTGCCGGATACTCTCCGTTTTCTACCCATCCGCCGATGAGATTGCAGAGGATCCGTCTGAAATACTCATGTCTTGTATAAGACAAAAAGCTTCTGGAATCTGTCAGCATTCCCACAAAATTACTGAGAAGTCCCAGATTTGCAAGGGACGTCATCTGATCGATCATGCCCTGCTTGTGGTCATTGAACCACCACGCGCTTCCCTGCTGGATCTTTCCCGCAACACCGGCATCCTGGAAACATCCGATGATCGTTCCGATGGCTGCATTGTCGTTTGGATTCAGACTGTACAGAATCGTCTTTGGCAGCTCGTCTGTCACATTCAGTGCATTGAGCAGATCTGCCAGCTGTGCAGATGGCGTATAAGTATCAATACAGTCAAATCCCGTATCCGGTCCAAGCTTGCGGAAACGTTTTACGTCATTGTCACGTTTACATCCGTAATGAAGCTGCATTGCCCATCCCAGACGATGGTATTCTCTTCCTGCATAAAGCATAAATGCAGTCTTATATTTTAATTCCTCTTCTTTGCTGATCGGCTCTCCTTCCATCCCTTTTGCAAAGATTGCTTCGATCTCTTCCTCTGAAGCAGGCACATACATCGCATAGTCCAGTCCATGATCCGATGCGCGGCATCCCATCTCATCAAAGAATTCCATGCGCTTTGTCAGGGCATTCTTCATCTCTGCAAAGGAATGAATTTCCATACCGGCTGCCTCTCCCAGTTTTTTCAGGTATGCGGCAAATCCCGGCTTTTCAATCTTCATCGCCAGATCCGGTCTCCATGCAGGGAGTACCTGCACTTCAAAAGAATCATCCTCTTTTAACTGTTTGTGCCATCTTAAGTCATCCGCCGGATCATCTGTTGTACAGATCAATGTCACGTTGGACTGGCGGATCAGATTTCTTGCACTCATCTGCGGGCTTTGCAGTTTTTCATTGCAAAGATTCCATACTTCTTCTGCTGTCTTCGCGTTTAATGCGCCATGATATCCGAAATAGCGCTGAAGCTCCAGATGACTCCAGTGATACAGCGGGTTTCCGATCGCGCGCTCCAGTGTCTCTGCCCATTTCTGGAATTTCTCCCGATCAGACGCATCTCCTGTAATATAGCGCTCTTCGATTCCATTAGAACGCATCTGACGCCATTTGTAATGGTCACCTCCCAGCCATACCTGGGTAATATTTTCAAACTGTCTGTCCTCTGCGATTTCCTGCGGACTGATATGACAATGGTAATCTAAAACCGGCATCTTCGCTGCATAATCATGATACAGCATCTTCGCAGTTTCCGTCTCCAGAAGGAAATCCTGATCCATAAATGCTTTCATACTGCTTCCTCCTACACGTATTTTTTGAGTGTTTCGCGAACAGCTCCCGGTGCTTTTGTCATTTCTTTCAAGTATCCACATACAAGTTCTGCAAGTCCTGCTTCATATAAATCCACACCGAAAATCTGTTTCATCTTCAGTACTTCTGATACTGCACTTTCTACATCCTGTCCCTCTTCCAGCTTCAGGTCTGCAACATATGGGCAGACAGTTGTAAGCAGCGGATCCGGACTTAAATCAAATGCTTTTCCGCTGTCATCTACGCCCATCAGATAACGCAGCCATCCCGCAAATACAAGCGGAATCAACTTCAGGTCTTTGACATCCAGTTCATCGGATGCTGCATATGCTTTGATCGTCTCTCCAAAACGGATCGCCAGTTTCTGGGAAGTGTCTGTTGCAATACGCTGTGGGGTATCCGGCATAAATGGGTTCGGTACACGAACCTGAAGTACCGTATCGATAAACTCTTTCGGATCCAGTACTCCCGGATTGACTACAACCGGAAGACCTTCTTTGTATCCGATCGTCTCTACTAATTTTTTGAGTTCCTCATCTTTCATTTCGTCCGAGATTTTTTCATATCCAAGCAGACATCCGAATACTGCCAGCGCTGTATGCAGAGGATTTAAGCAGGTGCAGACTTTCATCTTCTCCACTTTGTCTACTGTCTCACGCTCTGTAAACATCAGACCGCCTTTTTCCAGTTCTGGTCTTCCGTTCGGGAACGCATCTTCGATCACAAGGTATTCGCATTCTTCTGCATTTACAAATGGCGCCACATACGTATTCTTGGATGTGATCACCGGATCCAGCTCTTCAATTCCATCTTTCTTTAACAGTTCTTCTACTGAAGCGTCCGGACGCGGTGTGATCTTGTCGATCATGGTCCATGGGAATGTCACTTTTTCTTTACAGTTTACATATGCTCTGAATCCTGCATCTGTAAGTTTGTTCTCTTCCCATTTCTCTGCAAATGTATTGATCGCTGCATACAGTTTATCTCCGTTGTGGGAACAGTTGTCCATGCTGACCATTGCCACCGGCTTTTCTCCTGCCTGATATCTCGCATAAAGGAGCGCTGCCACTTTTCCGATGTAACTCTTCGGAGCTTCCGGTCCGCTTACAAAGTCTGCCTCTACATCCGGAAGCAGTTCCCCTTTTCCGTTTACAAGGCTGTATCCCTTTTCTGTAATCGTAAATGTCACCATCTGCAGAGAGTCTTTTGCAAAGATTTCTTTCAGACGTGCAAAATCAGATGCATTTTCTGTGTTGACAGTCAAAGACTCTACCACACTTCCGACTACTGTTTTCTCAATGTTTCCATCTGCTTTGAGTGTCACAAGAATTGTGTAATCATCATGAGGATGGTTCATTTTTTCCACGATCTCATAGTCAAATCCCTCTGCAACGATCAGACCGCGATCCAGAATGCCGTCATTCAACAGGTTCTGTACTACATTTGCCTGAAATGCACGGAAAATATTTCCCGCACCGAAATGGATCCAGAACGGATTTTCTTTTGTCGCTTCTGTCACTTTTTCTCTGTCAAATTTTGGAAGGGCGTATCCCGCCTCTTCCCATTTTGCTCTGTCTTTCAGTCCTTCTGCACTTAATCTCATGATTATCTGGCTCCTTTCTCGATTGCTTCCCACAGGCCGTTTAAGTAAGTTGCCCCCAGTGCACGGTCATAAAGTCCGTATCCCGGCATTGCCACTTCATCCCAGATCATACGTCCGTGATCCGGGCGGATCGGTCCGTCAAATCCGATTTCGTAAAGAGCCTTCATGATCTCATACATATCAAATGTTCCGTCAGAAGACAGGTGTGCTGCCTCTTCAAAGTCTGTCGGAGAGTTGAATTTCAGGTTACGCACGTGTGCAAAATGGATTCTTCCTTTCAGGGAACGAATCATATCCGGAAGATCGTTCTCCAGATTTGTTCCGTAAGAACCAGAACAGAATGTCACACCATTGTGCGGGTTGTCTACCATTTCCATCATACGGAGAATGTTCTTCTTGTTGATGATGATACGAGGCAGTCCGAATACGCTCCATGCCGGATCATCCGGATGAATTGCCATGTTGATGTCATATTTGTCACAAACCGGCATAATTCTCTCTAGGAAATATTTCAGGTTTTCAAACAGTTTCTCATCATCGATCTCTTTGTACATCTCAAACAGTTCTTTGACATGCTCCATTCTTTCCGGCTCCCATCCCGGCATCACCGTTCCGTTCATATCACCTGCGATAGAATCAAACATTTTTTCCGGATCCAGTGCATCTACTGCTTCCTGTGTATAAGCAAGTACAGTAGAACCATCCGGACGCATTCTTGCCAGCTCTGTTCTTGTCCAGTCAAATACAGGCATGAAATTATAGCATACCAGGTGAATATCTTCTTTTCCCAGATTTTCCAGTGTTTCGATGTAGTTGTCGATGTACTGGTCTCTCTCCGGTGCTCCTGTTTTGATCGCATCGTGCACATTTACACTCTCGATACCTGCTACACGCAGTCCAGCTGCCTCTACTTCTTCTTTCATTGCACGGATACGCTCACGGCTCCATACCTCTCCCGGCGCTGTATCATACAGTGTTGTAATCACACCTGTTACTCCCGGGATCTGGCGAATCTGCTTCAGAGTCACTGTGTCAAATTTAGCTCCATACCATCTGAGTGTCATTTCCATAGTTATCATACCTTCCTTTTCTGAAATCGTGTTGTTACATTACTGTTCACACCATCACCACCCATACATGCGCAATCGTCGTGCTTGCGCACTCCAGTACCGCACTTCGTGCTAGATTGCTTATGCGTGGGCGGTGACTGGTTCCACCAGATGTTGAATATAGGTTCTTTCCTTTCCATGCAAGCATGACGGTTCAGAACCTATATTCAACATCTGGTGTGAACAGTAACTCTGTTACATTCATTATAAAAAATACTGTCTAAAATACCATTGACTTAGTTGTTGTATACATTGCAAATCTTGTTGTTTCATGCTACTCTAAAAAAAGAAATTCATGTGCTGCAAAAATCAGCGCATACTTTTAAAGGAGTTTTTATGAAAAAAAATCTGCAGACAGCATTTATTACAAGACAGCATATGCTGTCACGGGATTTCGAACTTTACTATTATAATGACCACAATCTGTCCAAAGTAGACCTGCATTCCCACAATTATTATGAATTTTATTTTTTTATGGAAGGTGATGTCAGCATTCAGATCGGAACCGAAGTTTACCCGATTCATTTCGGAGATATCATGCTCGTCCCGCCACATATCCCACATCGCCCGATCATTCACAGCACGGCCTCTCCCTACCGGCGTTTTGTGTTCTGGATCAGTCAGGAATACTGCAACCACCTGCTGCAGATTTCCAAAGATTACGCTTATTTAATGCAGCATGTGCAGGTCAGTCAAAATTACTTTTTTCCAACAGACAGGATCACATTCAATGCTATCCAGTCAAAGCTGCTGCGTCTGATCGAAGAAGTGCGTTCTGACCGTTTTGGACGGGATGCCCAGATTCCGCTTTACGTCAATGATCTGCTTTTATATCTGAACCGTCTCGTCTACGAACGGCTTCATCCACAAAAAAGCCGGACCGAGGAATCCCTGTATCAGAATGTTGCTGCATACATTGAGGAACATCTTGACGAAGATCTCTCCCTTGAAAAGCTTGCCGGAGAATTTTTTGTCAGCAAATACCACATTGCCCATGTATTCAAGGATAATCTGGGATTGTCGATTCACCAGTACATTACAAAAAAACGGCTTGCCCTTTGCAGGGAAGCCATTCTCGGACAAATGAGTATCACCGAAGCCTATCAGACCTTCGGCTTCGGTGACTACTCCAGTTTTTACCGGGCATTCAAAAAAGAATACGGGATTTCTCCCAAAGATTTCCGGGACATGCAAAAAGATCTGCTCGTGTGATCAGTCTAAATGGAAGACTTCATGGAGATCTGTACACACCGGGCTATTGTCCTGGTTCGTCTCCATGATATCAGCCATAAAATCCCACCATTTGCGATTGATTGCTGTATCTGCGCTCTCGTCCCATTTTTTCAAATCCTCAACTTCAATATATCCATACAGTACATTGGTTTCACGATCCAGAAAAATCGTATAATTGCGTCCGCCATATTCGTGGATCATGTCTTTCATCTCCGGCCAGAGTTCGTTATGGCGCTTTTCGTACTCCTCTGCCATATCCGGATATAACTTCATCTTGAATCCTTTTCTTACCATGCCATGTTCCTCCTGTATTCATATGATTGTGTTTACTATAGCACAATTATATCTGAAAAAGTTGAGTAAAATTGCGGTTTTTATGGGATTTCGGATGGTTCTTGCGGTGTTGACGAACCGTGGTTATCGCAAGCAATTTTTTCCATCTATTTTCCAGAGCTTTTAAGCTGCTGGTATGATTTCTAAATTAAAATATAAAAACAGTTTACTTTACGTAAAACACAAATTAGCACTAAATAAAACGAGCAGAAAAAAGTTATCCACTTCTTTCTGCTCGTTTTATACTTTTATTCACATTCTCTTCTCTGTTTTTACCAGAGACTTTCGTAAATCTTCATGACATCTGCCTTGCTTGGCACTCTTGGATTGGTTGCGGTACATCCATCCGCCAGCGCTGCTTCTGCCATACGCTCGATTTCTGCAAAGTATTCTTCTTTGGAGATCTTGCCCATCTGCGAGATCGACAACGGAATATCCATCTCTTTCAGCATAAACTGTACCCAGTTCACAAGGTTTCTGACTGTCATAATCGTGTTATAACTGCTCAGCCCTAAAATTCTGGCTACTGTTTTATATCGTTCCACAGCAGGCAGATATTTTGCCTGACTTTTACTGTGCTTGTTGATATCACTGTTGAACTCAATGATATGCGGCAGCAGCATCGCATTTGCACGACCATGCGGAATATGGAATGTTGCACCAAGCTGATGTGCCATTCCGTGATTCAATCCCAAAGAAGCGGAATTAAATGCAAGACCTGCCAGACAGGATGCAGAATGCATCTTCTGACGCGCATGCGTATCACTTCCATCCAGATAGGCTCTCAGCAGAAATACTCCGCAAATTTCAATCGCTTTTTCTGCCAGTGCCGTTGCAAAATCATTTCTGTCTGTACTTACACATGCCTCAAGCGCATGGGTAAACACGTCCATTCCGGTATCTGCTGTAACTGCAGGCGGTACACTCTTTACCAGCTCTGCATCCAGAATTGCCTCATCCGGTGTCAGATCTCTGGATACCAGCGGATATTTTCTCTGCTCTGCCGGATCCGATACAACTGCAAAGGAAGTCACCTCTGAACCAGTACCGCTTGTCGTCGGAATCGCGATCAGCCCTACATCGCCGTAGTGCTCGATCCGCACTGCAAATTCCCGGATTGATTTGGAAGAATCAATGGCAGACCCCCCACCCACTGCGATAATTGCTTCCGGTTTATACGCCAGTAATTTTTTTACGCCTTCACTGATTTTTTCAATCGGCGGATCCGGCACAACATCCTGAAAAATGTCATACTCAATATGCCCTTTTTTCAATGGATCTGTGATCAGATTGATCATACTGCTCTGTGCCAGAAACGGATCTGTAATAACCAGTACTTTTTTATATGGGATCTCTGAAAGACGGTCTAATGCATTGTCCCCAAAGTATACTTTTGTTTTTATATCAAAGCTCTTCATAGCGTCCTTCCTCTATTCTGGATAGATACACTCTATCCCCAACTTTTTGAATTCTTTCAGCCACTTCATCTCGGGCTTTTCATCCGTTACGATCATTGTAATATCTTTCAATCTTCCGACCGTCATAAAGGCTGTCGCCCCAAACTTACTGCTGTCAATTGCAAGGATGCGCTCCTTGGCATTTTCCAGCATTGTTCGTTTGTTATCTGCAAGAAGTTCATCAGAATCTGTAAGTCCTGCTGCCATATCCAGGCCTTTGCACGAAATAATTGCTTTGTCTGCATGATACGACTGAAGCATCCGGTTCGTCTGGGTTCCCACAAGGGCAAACGATCCCTCTCTTGATACTCCGCCGGTAGATAATACCCTCCAATCTGACATATCCAAAAGCTCGATCACAATTTCCATTGAATTGGTGATCAGCGTCAGATTCTTTTTATCTTTCAGTCCTTTTGCAATATAAACTGCGGTAGAACTCGCATCCAGCATAATGCTGTCTCCATCCTGTACGATCTTTGCCACCAGCTCTGCAATCCGTTGTTTTCCGATCACATTGCGGTTCTTTCTGATATTGAAAGGCAGATCTATATTCATATTCTCATTAATCACAGCACCGCCGTAGCTCTTGATTGCGTAGCCATCATTCACAAGCTTATCCAGATCTCTTCGAATCGTCTCTTCTGACACTTCATAAATCTGGCTTAACTCACTCACGACTACCCTCCGGTCGGTCTGTAGTTTTTCCAGAATTTCATTACGTCTTTCAATTGCCAGCATCGTGTTGCCTCCTGATAAATTCTGTCTCAAAACCTTTGTTATTGCCGTATACAAATATCAGAAAACAGGATCCTCTGATCTGGACGTCCTCTGTTTTCTGATACTTGTCATGGCTGAATTCTTAATTATAAAATTGCGTCGCGAATCTGTGCATCCGGATGTGCGATCACTGCAGAATCCAGATACATACCATCGTCAGATACTGCTTCTTTTGCTCTGTCGATCGCAGCTTCTACAGCAGCAACCTCACCTGTCAGCATCAGATAAGATTTTCCGCACATACCTCTTGCAAGGCGTACTTCGATCAGATCAACGATTGCTGTTTTTGCAGCTTCATCCGCTGCCACGATGATCGAAGATGCATCATAGGACTCAATGATACCCAGTGCTGATACATCCTTGATTTCTGCAGCTCCATAAATTGCAGGGAAAATGGATTCATGCGGATTACCAAGTACAAAACTGTTGATCAGATGTTTTCCATGCATTGTTTTTGCATTGTCAACAGCAGAAGTTACTGCACTTAAATCTCCTGTAATAATTACAATGTATTTTCCCGGACATACGGTCTGCGCTTCGATAATGCTTACTTCAGAAGTTTTTACCATAGAATCTGCCGCTACGACACCTGCTGAAGTAGTCTTATATTCTACCATTCCAATTGCCTTACTCATTATCTGCACGTCCTTCCTGTGTCTCTATGACTACATATTTCTCATTTACTTCGCTTACCAGACCATTGACAGAAGCGTGGATTCCAACACTTAAGCCCTTTGCCGGTTCTGCGATCATCTGTCCTTTGACTACCATATCTCCCGGTTTTACAACACAGGAAGCAGGCGCTCCGATATGCTGACTCAACATGATCTTCACTCGTTTTACAGGGATCACGGATTCATCCAGCGGAGCTTCTTTGTTATATTTTGTCAAGTCCAGTCTTGACATCAGACGTTCCATCGGAACTCTTCTGTAAGATCTTTCTTCTCCTACCGGTACTGCTGTCACTTCCGGCGCACGAAGTCCGTTCGCACGAAGTCCGTTTTTGTATTCCAGCATCAGTGTTCTAGGAGAAAGCTCCTGCGGACAGGAATATAACTCACAGACACCACATGAACAGCAGAAGAATGTATTGATAAAGATATTCGGCTGCTGAACGTCTTTGCATGTTGCCGCACGCATAAACAAGTGTGGCTGAATCGGGTGTCCAAGCAGATGTCTTGGACATAAATCTGTACACATTGAACACTGACAGCAGCATGCAGCCGCACGTTTCATGTCAATGGAAGATTTGCTTCTTTTTCTCTTTACGAGATAATGATCCTGCGGCAATACCAGTACCGCATTGGTTGTTTTCGTAACCGGCTGCGAACCGCTTCCGATGAATCCCATCATCGGTCCTCCGATAAAATATACCGGATCTTTTACAGTTGTTCCGCCTGCAAGTGCCACGACTTCCTCGATTGTAGTTCCAATCGGTACACGAACTGTCACCGGATGCTCTACCTCGGCAACAACGGATACCAGTTTATCTACAACAGGAGTCTGCTGATTCATAGCGCGCCATACGTTGTAGATCGTCTCAACGTTGAATACCGCAACGCCGCTCTCGATCGGAAGTCCTCCCGGACGTACGACCTTTCCTGTCACTTCGTAAATCAGAACAACCTCATCACCTGCTGGATATACTTCATCCAGCAGTCCCAGTCTGACTTCCGGATATTCTCCGATTACACTCTCGACTGCCTCAATTGTCTGCTTATATGCTTTTTTGATTCCGATAATGACTTCTTTTGCGCCTACAGCCTGGCCTACCAGGTGAAATGTATCCACAATCTCACGCGCATATTTTTCCAATAACTGTCTATGTAATCTCAGTAGTGGCTCACATTCTGCACAGTTCAGGATAATTGTTTCTGCACGCTGATCCAGTTTCGCATAAGTCGGGAATCCTGCACCACCTGCACCAACAATTCCGTTTTGCTGCAATATGCTGCTTAATTCTTTCATATCCATAATTTCACTACTCCAGTCCTGTTCCATCGTCAATAATTCCAACGATCGCTGCATCAATAGGAGCATCGCTCATGCCGCAGCCAATCCGTGCCGCACTGCCCTGTGCCACCAGCACATACTCTCCTATTCCCGCTCCGATCTTGTCAATCGCAATGAGTTGTTTTCCAGATGTCTGCATATGATCCAGCACATCCACTATCATGAATTTATTGCCGACCAAATTTTCACATTTCCGTGTCGAGATAACACTTCCTACTACTTTTCCTGCTATCATACTTTCCTCACTTCCTCTTGCGATTTTCTAATGTAAGTATCTATTTTATAATTCTTACAGTCTGTCCAGTCGCAATCTTCGCTGCATTCGCTTCATCAGTATCGATATGCATCTCCAGCGTAAAGCTGTCATCCACACGGATCTGTACATGATTGAAAACAGTGCCTCTTTCATTCTCCGCCTGCACGGATACCACATCCCCGTCATGCACTCCGGCTGCCATTGCGTCTTTCGGCGGCATATGAATATGTCGTTTTGCAATGATACATCCTTCATTCAGATAAATCGCACCTTTTGGTCCGACAACTGCGATCGGTGCACTTCCTGCAACATTACCGGATTCCCGAATCGGAGCCTTCACTCCAAGTTTAATTGCATCTGTAGCAGAAACCTCAACCTGAGATTTGCTTCTTACAGGTCCCAGAATTCTTACATTTTCGATTGCTCTGAGCTTCAGACCGACAATTGTAACTGTCTCATTGGAGGCAAACTGTCCGCCCATCAGTTCTTTTTTCTTCGTCAGCTGATATCCTGGTCCGAATAATGCTTCCACATGCTCCTGTGTCAGATGAATGTGTCTTGCAGATACCCCTACCGGAACCAGATATCCCGGTTCTTTTTCGGAAGATTTCTGTTTTTCTACAGCTTCCAGAACCATCTTTGTAATCAAAGCTACATTATTATTGTCCATATTAATTCTCCTCATCAATGCATGCCCGCCCTTAAATCCGGCTGTAGCACAAGAACATATGCGAGCTGATCCGCTCGCATATGCTCTCATTTACAACCGTTACCGCTGACTGAAATGATTCGGGCATTTTTTTGAAACCAAAACTTATTTGATTGCCGGAAGAATTTTTTCTACGTCTGTGTGTGGTCTTGGGATTACGTGTGTTGCCACTAATTCACCAAGTCTTCCTGCTGCTTCTGCACCTGATTCTACTGCAGATTTTACAGCACCAACGTCTCCACGAACCATTACTGTTACCAGTCCGGAACCGATTTTTTCTGTTCCTACCAAAACTACATTTGCAGCTTTTAACATTGTATCTGCTGCTTCAATAGATGCTACAAGACCTCTAGTTTCAACCATTCCTAATGCTTCCTGTGCCATTCTTCGTTCCTCCTTCAATTCTACTTTTGTTTCCGCCTGCTCTGCCTTTTTCGCGCTCTTCCTTACTCTCTGTACCGTTTTGGCCGGCGCTTTGGCTGCAGTTGTTTTCTTTCTTGCGGCAGGCTTTGCAGTTGTCTTTGCACTTTCCTTCTCTGCCGGTTTCTTTTCCTCTGCCATAAGGGCTGCCTCCTAACGTATCCGATTGACGCTCTTATTAATCAATTTGATGATCTCTTCATGGGGACTCGGAATCACCGTATAACATACCGGCTCTTTGATTCCATTCGCTGCGGCAGCTTCAATGGCTTGTGTTACAGCGGATACATCGCCACGGATAATAATCGTCACAAGACGTCCGCCGAGTTTTTTCTCCCAGGTGATCATCTCAACATCTGCGGTTTTACACATAATATCGACAGCATCGATAGCCGCTGTTACACTCGGGATTTCAAAAAATCCATAACACTGTCCCATGAGACTTCTCCTTTACTTTCTGTAGTCCTTAATTATACAGTTGGAAGGATTTTTTCTACATCGTTGTGTGGTCTTGGGATTACGTGTGTTGCTACTAATTCTCCAAGTCTTCCTGCTGCATCTGCTCCTGTTTCAACAGCTGCTTTTACAGCTCCAACATCTCCGCGAACCATAACTGTTACCAGTCCAGATCCGATTTTTTCTGTTCCTACTAATGTTACCTCAGCTGCTTTTGTCATTGCATCTGCTGCTTCGATTGCTGCTGTAAGTCCTCTTGTTTCTACCATTCCTAATGCCTGCTGTGCCATTGCCATTTTTAAATCCTCCTAAATCTCTTCAATCTCTTCTTTGTTTATTTTGTGTGGTGTTCCTTTGTCGAACGCGCTGATCTTCAACATCTTTTCCGTATCCTCTGTCGGTCTTGCAATCTCATATTCATTCACAACACCTGCCAGCTGCTCTGCTTTGGCTTTTGCCGCTTCCAGCGCTGCCTGCACGTCAGAGACACTTCCTCGAAACTTGATCATCACGATCAGCGGTACCGGTAATTCATCTGCATTGCCCGGTTTGTTTTTATCAAAATTCTCCAGCCAGACGTTTCCTGCCTTGCAGCCAGCATCCGCTGCCGCAAAGGCTGTTGCCAGACCGAAAACTTCAAGCATGCCTACTGCTTCTGCCATATCCATTCTCCTTCTCTGGAATGGCCGTCACTATTTATTGATAATAGCGATCTTCAGGCCTTCCATTGCAAGATTTGTTCTGTGAGCTTCGTTGATCTCCTCCAATGGGTATTCATGTGTGATCAGCTCATCGATTGGAAGTCCGATTCCTTTTGCTCTCTTTAAGAAATCAAATGTTGTTGCATAATCTCTTAAAGTATATACCCAGGATCCTACCAATGTGATCTCTTTTGAACACAGGTCGAAGTGTGGGTTGATTGTTGCATCTCCACCATTGATGAAGAATCCAAGTTCACAAAGCCCTCCACCATTTCTGATGAATTTATAGATATTTGCGTGTGCAATCGGTGATCCTGTACACTGGAATGCGAAGTCTGCCGGATATCCTCCAAATGCATCTTCTACTCCTTTTGCCAGAGCTTCTACTCCCTGGAAATCTTTGAAGTTTACAGATTTTTCTGCCCCCATCTTCTTTGCAAAATCAAGTCTCTTCTGCTCTCCGTCAACTGCTACGATGTTCTCAATACCCATTGTACGAAGAATTGCGATACAGATCAGACCGATTGGTCCACATCCCTGAACAACAACTCTGCTGTTGAATCTTAAGATTCCTGTTGTCTTTGCTCTCTCTACCGCATGGATCAATACTGCACAAGGCTCGATCAGGATTCTGGATTTCAGATCCAGGTCGCTTACATTAAATACTGTAGATCCTTCGCGAATCAAGATATAATCTGAGAACCATCCATTCAGATGGATATCATCATCTGGAAGCAGTCCATATACATCCGCTCCACCTACGTTCTGTTTATTCAGGTCGAACATTGTGATGTCCGGATTGTCTTTGAAGATCATACAAGTAACAACTTTGTCTCCAACCTTTAATGGTTTTCCTGCGCTGTCTGCTTTTACATTTTTACCCATTTTTACGATCTCACCTGTTCCCTCGTGACCAAGAGCTACCGGGATCAGTCCAAATGGATCTTTTTTGAATTCGTGTGCATCTGTTCCACAGATTCCACATCCTTCTACTTTTACAAGAATGTCTCCGTCACCAACTTCCGGCATTGGGAATTCTTTTACTTCATAATTTTCCAGAGCTGTCAGCATTGCTACGTGTGCTGTCTTTGGAATTTCATTGCTTCCTGTGTTTGCTTTTGCTACAGGTGCTTTTACTGCTGATTTACCTTCCAGCATGCTTTCCAGAACCTGTTTTACAACTGCTTCCACACTTGCTGAATTCATTTCCATGTTTGTTTCCTCCTATTTATACTACCTGACGAAACTGTCTGCATCCTTCTAGCGAATGCACAGGCTGTCTGTCATTACGCAGCGTCTTCTTTTTGTGAATGTGCTTGCGCTTGTAAGTCCTTCGCCAGTTCTGCTTGCGATCGTAAACGTACAATATCCCTCTCCGCCGAATCCAAGGGCTGCATAGGACGGTCCGTTTTTCACAAGGATTGCTGTATCGATTGCTTTTGCATATTTTGTAATGTTATCTACATTCTTAGAGTGGATGTGAGCAGAATGTCTGTTGCCGTGTTCCAGCCATACTGCCTGTTCTACCGCATCATCAAAATCTTTCGCTCTTACAACTCCAAGAATCGGCATCATCAGCTCTTCTGCAATCAGAGGATGTTCCTTCGGTCCTTCAAATGTAATGCATCTGATGTTGTCCGGAACTGTGATTCCAATCATTCCAAGAAGTGTCTTTGCATCGCGTCCTACACATTTTCTGTTCAGACGTCCGCCTTTTAACACAACTTCTGTCAGAGCATCCTGCTCTTCTTTGGAAATCATGTAACATCCCTGTTCATTTACCATGTAATGAAGAAGTTCATCTGCGATAGAATCTACCGCAACAATCTCTTTTTCTGCGATACATGGAAGATTGTTATCGAATGTACATCCGTTTACGATATCTTCTGCTGCTTTTCTGATGTCTGCTGTCTCATCGACCAACGCCGGCGGATTTCCCGCACCAGCTCCGATTCCTCTCTTACCGGAAGAAAGAACTGCGGTCACAACACCCGGACCTCCGGTTGCTGCGATCAGATGAATGTCTTTGTGCTTCATCATAACATCGCTTGTTTCCATTGTCGGATGCTCCACTGTCACTGCAATGTTATCCGGTCCGCCAACTTCTACAGATGCTTCATTCAGCAGATTCACTGCATAAATAGATGTTTTGATCGCTGCCGGATGTGGATTGAATACCACTGTATTTCCTCCTGCCAGCATACCAATCGTATTACAGAGTACTGTCTCACTCGGGTTCGTACATGGAGTGATTGCTCCGATCACACCGAACGGTCCCATCTCGATCAGTGTAAGTCCTCTGTCCCCTGACCATGCGGTTGTTGTGATATCTTCCGTTCCCGGAGTCTTCTCTGCAACCAGCTGGTGTTTTAAAATTTTATGTCCAACGTTTCCCATGCCTGTTTCCTCGACACCCATACGTGCAAGAATCTCAGCATTTTCTTTGATCTTCTGTCTGATGTTGGAAATGATCGCCTCTCTCTGGTCCATAGACATCCTGGCTACAATCTTCTGCGCTTTCTTAGAAGCCTCGATTGCTTCATTCATGTCAGAAAATACGCCTTTCTTTCCAGATACATCGGAAGAAATCTGCATTTTAGCTACCACTTCCTGTACGATGTCCTGTACCATTTTTTCATTTACAGACACGCCAATACCTCCTCAAAAATCTCTTTGCCATAGGCTGCTATCGCAGTGTCTTCTTCAGCACTTCCTCCACTAACGCCCAAAGCTCCGATTATTTTGCCATCTGCTTTTAGCGGCTCTCCGCCCCCGAAGATCACGATCTTACCCTGATTGGTAAACTGGATCCCGTACAGCGACTGTCCTGGCTGGCTTAAATGACTAAGTTCTTCCGTTGACATCTTGAGGCTCGCTGAAGTAAATGTTTTGTTAAGTGCTATATCAAAGCTTGCTATGTACGCATCATCCATACACTGGACTGCAACAGGGCGACCTGCCTGGTCAGACACTGCAATCACAACATTGACTCCCATTTTCTGTGCATATGCTTTCACTTTTTCAATCAGAGCATTTGCCAGTTTTAAAGTCATCTTGTTCTTATTGCACCGACAGACATGTCCTTCCCCATGATGCGCATGCTGTCCATTCATTTGTCCCAGCACTGCCTCCACAGCTTTGGAAATATCCTGTTCGTTCATAGCAGTCCTCTTTCTGAAATTAGTTCAGTCCTAACTGATCCATAACTTTCTTTGTGATAGATGCTACCAGATCTGCATCCGGTGTCTCTGCTGTTTTTGCAGCACCACATCCGCCTCCGCATGAGTGGCAGCTTGGTTTTCCTGCTTTTGCATTTGGACACAGGTTTGCAGGATGTTTTCCGCTCAGTCCCATCTGTCTTCTGATCTCATAAAGTTTTTCAACCTGCTCTTTGTTCAGTTCCTGTGGTCCACCAATCTGCATTGTCTGCCATAACAGACGAGCATAGAATTCTACAGATTCCATTTTGTGATAAGCATTCAGTAAAGAATCAGAGTATGTCAGTGCTCCGTGGTTCTCAAGCAGAACTGCATCGAAATACTGCAGGTGCTCAGATACTGCATCCGGAATCTCTACTGTAGAAGGTGTACCGTATTTTGCGATCGGAACACATCCAAGAGCGATAACTGCTTCCGGCATGATTGGCTGTGTCAGAGGAATACCAGCGATTGCAAATGTTGTAGCATACAGCGGATGCGCATGTACTACTGATTTTACGTCTGGTCTCTCTTTGTATACACGTAAGTGCATTTTAATTTCAGAAGAAGGTCTGAATCCTTTGTTTGCCTGAAGTACGTTTCCGTCTAGGTCTACTTTACAAATATAATCAGGTGTCATAAAACCTTTGCTGACCCCTGTTGGTGTACATAATACTTCGTTCTCGCTGATTCTTACGGAGAAGTTTCCGTCGTTTGCAGCAACCATCCCACGATTATAAACTCTTTTCCCAATTTCACACATCTCTTTTTTGATTTCGTATTCGTTTTGCATCCTTTTTTCCTCCTTGGATTCTTAAAACAAACCTTTTGATTCTTGTTGGTTCTTGTCTTATATTACCACACAAACCCACAACAGTCAACTTTTTAAGGTGTTGTTTTTGTTGTTTTTCTGTTTATCCTCCGATCTGACACTCAACCCCTGAAAACTCTTCTGCCACTTTTAGGAGCATCTGTATTTTCTCATTGGCCGGCGGCTTAACCTCACCCATAAGATAAGGTCTGTTCAGACCGTCATATTTGTCCTGTCCCAACCTGTGATAAGGGAGCAGGTGCAGTCGTTTTACATGACCAAGCTCTCTCGTAAATACTGCAATATCCCTGATTTCTTCCGGTGTATCATTGAATCCCGGAATAACCGGAATCCGGATACTGAGCTCTGTCATCCCGGAAGCGGCAATTTTTTTTGCATTTTCCAGCATCAGTTCATTGCCGCGTCCTGTAAATTCTTCATGCTTTTTCGAATTCATATGCTTGATATCCAGCAGATACTGATCCAGATATGGAAGAATCTCCTCGATCACACTGTAATCTGCACATCCCATACTTTCCATCGCTGTCGTGATCCCGGCCTCATGAGCAGCCCGCAGCATATCTCTTGCAAATTCCGGCTGACAAAGGCTCTCTCCTCCGGACAGAGTCAGCCCCCCGCCGGTTCTTCTGTAGTATGTTCTGTCCTTTTCCACCGTCTTCATCACTTCGCCGACTGTGGTATCCTCTCCGATGATCTTCGGCTCTCCCTGTACCATCATAGTCTCGATTTCATATGACTGAGATTCCGGATTACAGCACCATCTGCAGTGAAGCACACAGCCTTTTAAAAAGACGATCGTACGGATTCCGTTACCATCATGGATCGAATATCTCTGGATATCAAAAATCCGTCCTTTTGTTTTTAAGTAATCTTCCATGTCGCACACCTTTCTGCCTGTATCCTAAAATCCCTGCTCTGTTCTGCGGATGATGTCATCCTGCAGTGACTTGGACAGTGTTGTGAACAATGCGCTGTAGCCTGCCACACGTACGACCAGGTGCTTGTACTGTTCCGGATGCTTCTGTGCATCCAAAAGTGTCTCTCTGCTGACAACATTAAACTGCATATGGCTTCCCTTCTGATCAAAGTAAGAACGGATCAGCCCTACAAAGTTTTCCAGTCCATTTCTTCCGCTGAGTGCAGAAGGATGGAATTTCTGATTAAATAAGGTACCGTTTGACGCAATGTAATGATCCAGTCTGGAAACAGAGTTCGCAGCCGCTGTCGGACCATTGACATCTTTTCCTGCAGACGGAGACACCCCATCGGCCACCGGCTGATATGCCAGACGTCCATCCGGAGTCGCTCCCGTCTGTGCACCGAGCGGCACATTGGCAGATACCGGATAAAGCCCCGCCTGGAAGGAACCACCTCTCGGATTTTTGTAATTCTGAAGAGGTTCTGTATAGGTGTAGGCAACATCTCTTGCAAATGCATCTACTTCCGAAATATCATTTCCGAATTTCGGCACTTCTTCGATCAGCTTCAGGATTCTTTCCCCGTTTGCCTTTACTTCTGGTGCTTCGGATGCCGCAACTACAGTATTTAAAATTGCAGCGACCTCTTTTTCACCGATCGTCTTTCCGGCTTCTTTGAGCTCATTCGCGATCTTAGCCGTCATGGCAGCCACATCTTCCGCTCCAAGTCCCTTGCCGTAATTCGTTGCAAGCGCTTCTTTGAGTTCTCCCATCGTGATCTTCTTCTCATCATAGACAAGCGTTTTTACCGAATAGAGGGAATCTGCCATATTGGCAACCCCAAATCCCTGCGGACCGGTAAAGTTGTAGACAGCTCCACCTTCCTGTACCGTCTTTCCGACTTTCATACAGTCATCCACCATGGAAGATAAAAACGGAAGCGGACATCGTTCTGCATGCGCCATATCAATGGCATTATCGGCATTGACCAAAAGCTGGATCGCATAATCCATCTGCTTTTTATATGCATCATAGAACTGCTCAAATGTCGTCATGTCCTCCACATTGCCTGTTGCCGGACCGATGCGGACACCTTTGTCCATTCCATTCGAAAATACCAGCTCCAGCGGACGGCACATATTGAAAAACGCCGCATCATGCCATCCTTCTGTCTTACCGGACTTCTGTGGTTCCACACATCCAATGATGTTATAATCTCTTGCATCCTGCAGAGTCAGTCCTCTGCTCATCAGAGACGGTATGATCACTTCGTCATTGTAATATGCCGGAAGTCCGATTCCGGTTCTTGTCAACTCTGCCGCCCTGATCAGGAATTCGTGTGGTGTTCCGTTCCATACCCGCACAGAAAGTGACGGCTGCGGAAGAAATACATGCATGGATGCCTGAATGCTCATAAAGGAAAGGTCATTCGTCACATCAATTCCTTCTTCATTCTGTCCTCCGGCAATCAGGTTCTGGAACAGACTGTAACCTGCAAACCCTTCCGCTGACGCTGCATCTCTGCACTTGTTCAGATCATTGAGTTTTACCCAGATACAATCCATCAGTTCCTGCGCAAACTCTCTTGTGATCTTGCCGCTCTCCATGTCCTTCTGATAATAAGGATACATGTACTGGTCAAATCTTCCCGGTGAGATCGAATGTCCGCTGGACTCAATCTGCAGAAGCTGCTGCACAAACCAGAAAGACTGGCAGGCTTCGTAAAATCCTGTGGCACCTTTTTCCGGAACATTTGCACAGTTCTGAGCAATCTGAAGCAATTCTCTTTTCCGGACAGGATCTGTGCATTCTTCTGCTTCTTTCAAAGCCAGTCTTGCATATCTTCTGGCATATTCGATGGCTGCATCACAGCTGATCATCACTGCCTCCAGAAAACGGGACTTCTTCTGATAATCTCCATCTGCCAGACACAGCTTATCAAGCTCTGCCTGTGCTTTTGCCTTGATTCCGGAAAATCCGATTGCAAGCACCTCTCCGTATTTTACGGTCACATGTCCCACACCATTATAGAAATAATTTCCAGGGGTGAAGATATTGTGTTCCATTGCCAGCAGTGTCTCCGGTTCCATGTAAGAAGTGGCCAGTTCGCTGGTCGTTTTTCCTTTCCAGTAAGCATTGGCTTCTTTTAACTCCTGCTTTGTCTTTTCTGAAATATAGAACGGATCCGCACTTCTTGTCTCCACAGTATCAAACTCTGCTTCCAGCCATTCATAAGAAAATTCCGGATAGGTCTGACATCCTCTCGGTGCGATTGTTGTACTTCCCACAATCAGTTCCAGGTCACGGATGACGATCGGAATATTCTCAAGAATGTGTGCAAATGCTTTTGCTCTGCGGATCACCATCGGCTCATTCTCTGTCTGTCTGTAAGATTCCGTGATCAAAATTGCTCTTGCAGACTCAATCTCAGGCATCTTTGCATACAGATTTTCTACCAGCTTCGGAATTCTGTCTGACTTTGGAATCTCAGTGCTGTCATAATTATACAATCCCATCTGCCTTGTTGCTCCTTTCTCATATTCGTATTAACTTTCTAAAGAAACCCTCTCTCTATCCAGTTAACGTCATTATACTTTACACAACAGCAGAAGTCAACAAAACTACAATATCATTTCCCGTCTTTATCCTTTAAATCAAAATAAATCAGAATTTATTTTATGTGGTTTTTGTTGTTTTTATTAAAAAACCACACCTCAGCGCATTGACAAAACTGCAGAAATCCATCATACTGGAAACAGAAATCTGGAAAGGTGGGACTTTTCATGTCACATTTTGAATTTGATATCCATACTCATACAATCGCCAGCGGACATGGTTCAGCTGCCACGATCACAGATATGGTCAAAACTGCACGTACACAGCATTTAAATATGCTCGGAATTTCGGACCATGGTCCTGCCACACTTGGCGGCGGAAAACCTGCATATTTCCGAAATCTTACTTATGCACCTAAAAACCGGATGGGAATCCGCATGCTGTACGGTGCCGAGGTCAGTATTTTAGACAATCACGGAAAACTGGATCTTGAGGATGAAATTTTAAAGCACCTGGATTATGTGATCGCCAGCCTGCACCGCCCTGCTAAGCGCCCCGGATCAAAGGAAGAAAATACACGTTCTTATATAGAAGCAATGAAAAAACCATATGTACGAATCATCGGACATTGTGATGATGTAAAATTCCCGGTAGACTACCTTGCACTGGTAGAAGCTGCAATGGAATATCATGTCATTCTGGAACTCAATGACAGCTCACTGCGCCCGGACGGCTACCGGGGCGATACCCGTTTTAACGATATGATGCTGCTCAACCTGTGCAAACATTTCCACTATCCAATCCTGTTGTCCAGTGACAGTCACGGAACCGGACATATCGGAAATTTTGATCATGCAATGGAACTGATCCGCATCGCTGAATTTCCGGAGGAACTGATCTTAAACCGCTCGTCCGGCGAATTTTTGAGCTGGCTTGAAAAACGGAACACTTTACAGATCAAATAAAACGGAGGGATTTTGATATGTTATTTGACAGCTTTGAAGCATATGATGTACAAGAAACACGGAGGATAAGCAAAGAAGAAGGATCCACGCTGCGGTTAATCACTCAGGTCTGTAAAAAAACACAAAAACAGATTCCCTTAGCTGAAATTGCAGAAATGTTGGAGGAGGATATCTCTGTCATTCAGCCGGTCTACAACATTGCAGTTCAATCTGCACCTGATTACAATGAGGATGTCATTTTTGCAAAATTACATCCAGAACTAAAAGAATCTGAATAAGTTTTGATACACCAAGACAAAAGAATCCGTCTAAATTTTCTTCATATATAAACAGGGCATCGCTCGATCCCCAAGTTAAATGATCAAGCGATACCCTCATCTTATGCAACTTTAAGCAGCATTACTTATATTTCATTTTCCATTCCAATCAGGTCAAACTTCTCGCAGCTTACGACAATTTCAAAATCATCCTTCTGCGGCTTTTTACACTTCACTTTGACAATCCGGTCTGACATATCATAATACCAGCCTGTCTCTGCTTCATCAAAGGCATCACGGATCAAGAAGCGCGGAATCTTCTCTCCGTCCACACTTACCCAGTAAGCGCCTTTTTCCTTACTTACCACATTTAAATTCAAATTCTCCCAGCTTTCCTGATAAAAACCATTCTTATGAAAATGGATCTGCTTTCTGTCGCCTGCCTTGACACTTATCTTTGTCTCTGCAAAATTGCCTTCCTCGTACTCTTTTGACCATCCATCATCATCATAATATGTAAATTCTGCATCCTCTTCGCAGCTTACGAACAAATCCAGTGCTTTCATCGTATCTTTTGTAATATGATGGATATCTTCCGTTGTCATATAGACAGCGGAACCTCTTAAGAACATCGGAATTGAGCTTAAATCTACCGGAAGTTCAATTGTCTGACCTCCTTCGTATGCTTTGAAGTTGTCATTCATATCATACCATGTCGTTCCCTTCGGCAGATAAATCGTCCTTGTAATCGCGCCTTTTTCAACCACATTTGCAACCAGCACAGACGGTCCAAACATAAAGGTCAGATTCTGATCACGATAACACTTCACATCCTCTGGAAACTCCAGGAACAACGGACGCATCACCGGCATTCCATTCTCATGAGACTCTCTCATTACGGAATAAAGATACGGAATCATACGATAACGCTGTGCATATGCAGCCTGTACATACGGCAGATTTTCTTCATACATCCACGGCTGGGTTACGGTATTGTCATTGTTGGCAGAATTAATACAGAACCTAGGCTGGAAGATACCGTTCTGGATCCAGCGAAGCAATAATTCCCCTCCCGGCGCCGGTCCTGCAAACCCACCGATATCACATCCTGCATTGGACATTCCGGACAATCCCATGCCCATAATGGTAGCAATGTTGAATTTCACGGTTCTCCAGTCTGTTAAGTTGTCTCCTGCCCAAACTTGCGCGTAACGCTGGATTCCGGCATAACCGGCACGATTGATAATGTAAGGTCTCGCTTTTGGATATACTTCTTTTAATGCCTCTTTTCCGGTATATGCCATCATATTAGACTGGATGATCTTCAGTTCCGCCATCGTGCCACCCATTCCCTCATGGTCACAGTAGGCATTTCTGTCTTCTACTCCATCATACTCACAGTTATCGTTCCAGACAGTCCGCATTCCTTTCGCCATCAGATTCTTCTTCAGCAATTCTTTCCAGGCATCACGTCCGGCTTTCTTCGTGAAGTCTACAAACCGTCCTTCACCACCCCACCATCGTCCTACATAATCTTCCGCTTTGTCTGGTGTCTTCACAAATGCATCATACTGTTCAAACACTTTTCTGTAAGGATGGTTTTTCAGGATCCCCGGCTTCATGTTCGGAATCACATTGATGCCCATCTCCTGCTCCATCTTCTCAAAGAATCCTTCCGGGTCCGGGAATCTCTTCTTATTCCAGTTAAATACGTAACGCAGGTTGTCTTCTTCTCCTGAAGAGTATCCGCTTGCCAGCCAGAAATTATCAATATAAATCTTCTCATCAAAATGTTTCTGAATGACTTTGTAAATCTCTTCGTCACAATTCTGTTCCAACTCTGCGTAATACATCGTAGAAGCTGTGTATCCGAGAGACTGCTTCGTCGGCATTGCCTGCCGCCCGGTCAGATAGGTATAACGTTCCAAAACGGAAGCCATCTTCGGACCGTTGATCAGAAACAAGTCGATATCTCCGCCATCCGCCTGATAATAACAGTAACTGTCCCAATATCCGCTTCGCTCATTTCCCATATCAAATACAGCGTCATAGGAATTATTGTAAAACAATCCCAGCGCATGAAGATTTTCTTCATTGACACGAATATAAAATGGAACATGTTTGTACAACGGCTCCCCAAATTCCGGATCTGCCCCAATGGCATCCTTCGGTGACATTCTCAAATGACGTCCTTTCTTATCCAGATGCCCAGTCTTTTCTCCGAATCCATAGAAATGATCTGTGTCCGCATGAATCTCTGAATAATGTGTCACCCTTCCAAGCTGATCCTGATCAAATGCGCGCTCCTTCAGATCATTATAGATCAGCTTTCCTTCCGCATCATACAAAAGAAACTGAATCGGCTGCTTTTTCATAACAAGTTTCAATGCAGTTGTATGAAATATCAGCGCATCTTCCTTTTCTTCGCATACAACATCTTTCGCCTGAATCCGGGTGCGTTCCTCTTGAAACAGTTCATCCAGCTCATCCTCCCACGCAGTTGTAACAAGTGCATAAGAAGCCTCCTTGAATTTGCGATCAAAAGATACCCGGATCCGGATGATATCATCGGTCATAAATACCAACTTGATATCCCCTGCATCTCCATGAATCAAATATCCGTTATCTGTTTTCTCTATTCCGCAAAATTTTCTCAGTAACATAATTTCACTCCTTTCACTTTTAAAAAAGCCCGATTGGTAATCAGGCTTTTTCACTCATCAGTTTATACAAGTCCCAGTAAGGTCGGAATTCCCATTGACAATGCCGGAACATACGTCACTGCCAGCAGGATTCCAAGCAATACTGCAGAATACGGAAGCAACGTCTTCGTCACCTGCTCAATGGTAATCTTACTAATACCACAAGATACGAACAATACCGAACCTACCGGCGGTGTCATACTTCCCATACACATGTTGAATATCAACATTACGCCGAACTGGATAGAGGACATCCCAAGACTCTCTGCAATCGGCAAAAAGATTGGTGTAAAAATCAGGATTGCCGGTGTGATGTCCATAAACATACCAACAATTAACAAAATGATATTCATTAAAAGAAGAAGTATGTATTTATTGTCGGTAATGGACATTAAACCACTGCTGATCGCTGCCGGAATTCCAGAGTATGCCATGACCCATGACATTGCAGAAGAAGCAGAGATCAGGAACAGGATGATACCGCTTGTCGCAGCGCTGTTCAGCAAAATCTTCATAAACAACTTCATATCAATGCTTTTATAGATAATAGACAGAATCAAACAGTACAGTACGCAGACACCGGCTCCTTCTGTTGCAGTAAAGATCCCGCCTACAATACCTCCGATTACGATCACAATCAGAAGCAGACTTGGAATTGCTTCAAATGTCACCTTTAATGCTTCTTTCATCGGTACAAATCCCGTTGTCGGATATTTGTGTTTCTTCGCATAAATAAAGGCAACAATCATTGTTCCCAGCCCCATCAGAATTCCCGGAATATAACCAGCCATAAACAGAGCGGAAATGGATACACCCCCCGCTACGGTTGAATATACGATAAATGCACTTGTCGGCGGAATGAGAAGCCCTGTCGGTGCAGAAGCAATATTGACTGCCGTTGCAAATGCCGGATCATAACCTTCTTCTTTCTGAATTGGGTAGATACATCCTCCCATTGCAGAAGAAGCTGCTACTGCGGAACCAGAAAGAGCTCCGAACAGCATGTTTCCAAGTACATTTGCCTGGGCAAGAGATCCTGGTATCCATCCGCAGAATAATTTTGCAAAGTTTACAAGTCTGCGTGCAATACCACCATTGTTCATAATATTTCCTGCCAAAATAAACAGCGGTACAGCCAACAGTGAGAAACTCTCCACTCCTCCGTTCATTTTCTGCATGGTGATAAATGTAATCTGATCCCACGACAGAGAAGACAAGGCCGTTACAATTGATGAAACTACGATACTGACAGAAATTGGACATCCCACGAACAAAAGAATTCCAAATACAGCGAACAAAAGTATAGTCGTTACGGCAATATCCATTACTCTACTCCTCCTTCTTCAATCACGTTTCCGGTAACATCTTCATAGATGTTAATAATCTGCGCGAGAATGATGAACACTCCAGAAATCGGAGCCATACTGTATACAAGCCCTCTGGAAATTCCCAGAAGTGCAGAATATTCTTTCACCGCGCTCAGCGCCAGTTTAGTTCCTCCAATAATAATAACAAACAATGCAAATACAAGAATCAATACATCAATCGCTGTCATCAGTACTTTCTTTCGATTTGGAGACAACCTGTCTCTTACAAGTACCAATGCCATATGCTGTCTTGTACTGAACGCATAAGCTGCACCGATAAATCCAGTCCAGATCAACAGATACCTCACGATTTCCTCGGTAAATGCCGCCGGGCTGTTCAGCACATAACGGGTAAATACCTGATACAATACCAGAAGCGTCATGGCAGACAAAAGCACTGCCGCAATTCTGGATAACAGAAAATTCATTCCTTTTTTTATCTTTGTCAACGTTGCCTGCATGGTTTCCCCTCCTTACTTTACAGACTCAATGATATCCAGAAGCTCTGCAACACCCGGATAGCGCTCGCAATAATCTTCTATCATTCCTTTGGTCGCTTCACGGAATGCATCCTTATCTACATCCTCTACAAATTCCACACCCATTTCGTTCTTCGCTTCCTCGACCGCATCATTAATCGCTTCTTCCCATAATATCTTATGGCTGTCTGTAGACTCCTGTGCCGCTTCCAAAATAATCTGCTGATCCTCCGGGCTGATGGTATTCCATATCTTTGCGCTCATCACCATAACATCTGGAATCATCGCATGTTCATCTTTGGAATATACTTTACAGATCTCTCCATGTTTTCCCGTTGTCAGCGCCGTCTCATTGTTCTCTGTTCCATCAATGATCCCCGTCTGAAGAGAGGTATACACATCACCATAAGACATTGCAACCGGCGTTCCCCCCATAACATCCAACATATCTGTCTGGGACTCCATATCCTGTACACGGATTTTTAATCCTTTTAAATCTTCCGGTGTACGGATTGCTTTGTCTTTTGTATAAAAAGAACGTGCTCCAGATGTATAATACGTCAGTGTCACAAATCCCTCATCCTCTGTAGAAAGGAAGAAATCATGCATCTCATCAGAATCCATTACATGATAGAAGTCCTCGGTATCGTCAAAAATATACGGAAGTCCGAATGTATTATACCCTTCTTCATAAGTTGCCAAAATCGGAGACGCAACCTTTGTCATGGCAATGACACCTGCTGTCAGTTGTTCCATAGATTCTGTCTCACTTCCCAACTGGGCGTTCGGAAAAATTTCCACTTTGATTCTGCCGTCTGTACGTTCTTCTACTTTTTCTGCAAATTCTTCCATTGCAATATGTACCGTATGAGTCTCACTCAATCCATGTGACAGTGTCAGTACCATCGGATTCTCTGCCGTTGCTTCTTCACTGCCTGACACACTCTTAGCTCCGCATCCTGCCAGAAGGCCTGCGCTCAATCCCATTACAAGCAGCATCGAAATTGCTTTTTTCATCTCGTCTCATTCCTTTCTTTTTACATTCCGATCATGTCAAACTGTTCAAATGACACAATCACTTCATAATCCTTCTTCGGATTCTTATATTTGATCTGCACAGATTTCAGACTCTGGCTGTAATACCAACCTTCTTGTGCTGCTTCAAATTTCTTTCTGTGCAGGAAATGAGGAAGTTCATGTCCGTCTGCCTTTACCCAGTACGGAGCTTTTTCCCGATGAATGACATCCAGATAAATATCCTCGACCGCAGTCTCATACTCCCCTTCATTCCGGAAGCTAAGTACCGTCTGCTCTCCTGCCTTGATATCCAGAACAGTTTTTAAATACCCGCCGTTTGCATAGTCCATTGTCTCTCCGTCATCCTCATAGATCACGAAAGAACTGTCTTTATCCGGTGCACAAAGGATCTTCAATCCTGTTGCTTCCTGCGTCATCAGATTATTCATCTGATTCAACGCCATCGGCACGATTGCTCCACTTCTGACAAAAAGTGGGATACTGCTCAAATCAACCGGGAATTCGATTGTCTGTCCGCCTTCATAACGCGCTCTTGTGTAGAAATCGTAAAATACTTCTCCATCCGGCAGATATACCTTGCGGGTTTTTGCTCCCTTTTCTACCACGTTTGCCACTAGAAGCGCATCTCCAAACATAAAATCCACGCCTTCATCATAACATTTCTCATCATTCTGAAATGCACTGCAAAGAGGTTCCATGATCGGCAGCCCTGTTTCATGAGCACGCTCCATCAAAGAATACAGATATGGGATCAACTGATAACGGAATTCAATCGCTTTCTTGATATATTCTTTGCAGCCGCTGTACATCCATGGTTCTGTTACCGTATTATCCGTATTTGTGGAATGAATGGAAAATCTTGGCTGAAAGATCCCGTTCTGGATCCATCTCACCAGTAGTTCCGCCTCAGGAGCCGGACCATAAAATCCTCCGATATCACATCCCTGGTTTGCGACTCCGGAAAGTCCCATTCCCAGAATTGTTGCAATATTATATTTTAATGCTTCCCAACATGTCAGATTGTCACCAGCCCATGTTTGTGCATATTTCTGGATTCCACAATGACCGGAACGACAAACAATATATGGTCTTTGATTTTCAAATATCTCATGCACAGCTTCATCTGTGATGTGACACATAATATTCGACATCACAGACTTCAGCTGACCAATCGTTGCTCCCTTTCCTTCAAAATCACAACGGCAGTCTTTATCGATCATGCTGTCATATTCGCAGTTGTCATTCCATACAGAACTGGTCCCATACTCCAGAACATTCTCTTTTAACATAGCTTTCCAGTTATCTCGCGTTTCCTGCTTTGTAAAATCAACAAAAACACCTTTTCCGCCCCACCATGTTCCAATTCCCGGCTCCTCTGATCTGCTTGCTCTTACAAACATTCCTTTCGCCTGCATCTCTTCCTTCTTTGGATGCAACAGCAAGATTCCCGGTTTCACATTTGGTGATACGCAAATCCCACGGTCTTTCATCTGTTTGAAAAAATCTTTTGGATCTTTGAAACGTTTTTTATTCCATGTAAAAACGCAGCGTTTGATTCCTTCTTCTGTCTCAATCGCACAATATCCTGAGGAAAGCTGGAAGCCATCCACTGGAATTTCTTCTTCTTTCGTTGTGTCAATAAATTCCAGGATTGCATCATCACAATCTTTCTCTAACTCCGGATAGTACATAGACGATCCCAGATAGCCCAATGCGTAACGCGGAAGCAATGCGGATTTCCCTGTCAAATCAGTATAACGCTCTACCACATCCCGCACCTGTGGTCCTGTGATCAGAAAGAGGTCAATATCTCCTCCATCTACACGATACGTGCTGTGAGGCTTCCAATAATTACTTTTCTCACGTCCCATATTGAAATCACACTCATACGTATTGTGATAAAAATATCCCACTGCCTTCTTGGTTTTCTTATTCAGTTTGATATAAAATGGAATATGCTTATAAAGAGAATCTGTCTCCTTCGGATTATATCCCATAGCGTCTTTCGGGCTCATGTTCATAAATTTCTGAGCTTTGTTAAACTCTCCGCTTTTCTCACCAAATCCATAAAAACAATCATCTTCTGTAATCTCACTTGTGTGAATGCGACGGTTATTGCTGTCCTCCATGTAGGCTAAATCTACAATATCCGCATGGATCTGTATATTCTCTGCATCATAAACACAAATACGAAATGGATTTTTTTCCACTTCTACTCTCAAAACTTTTCCCTGGATTACCGCTTTTTCTAACCCATCTGTCAACTGGGCTTCTGCTGTCTGAATCCGTTTCCGATAATGTTTCATAAACATATCCATACGATCTTCCCATGCAGTTGTCACCAGACTGTAAGATTCTTCCACAAAATCTCCGTCAAAACCTGCACGAATCCGAACAACAGAATCCGTTAAAAACCAGATACGAATCTCCACGCCATCCGTAGATATCGAAAAATAATTTTCTATCTGTTTTACAGCTCCTGCCTGTAAACATATCTTCATCCCTTTTCTCCTCCTGTTTTCTTTTCCCGGAAATCATTTTCCTTTCAATTTCTAAAAATATTATAAAAAAACAGAGTACCTAAAGGTAGACACATTTTGTGATATTCCAGCCATTATTTTACCTTTCTTGCTATTTTCCTTCTTGCCCATCTTTCTTTTTTATGCTAATCTTCTTCTTATGGGATTTATATATTTTGCTTTTTGTTAGATATGCACAATTTTTACACCTCTATTTTGTGCAGAAAGGAGATGGATTATGTTAGATACTGCTGCGATTATTATTTCGCAAGGAAAAAAAATTGCTTACGCTTATGCGGAAGGAGTGAATGATAATATGACCCAGTCCCATTTTCACGACTTTTTCGAGTTATACTATCTTCTGGAAGGTGAGCGGATGCATATGATAGAAGGTGAAATTTATCATCTTACTGCGAATGATTTTGTTTTGTTTCCCCCTCATATCATGCATCACTCCTATGGTGAAAAGGACATGCCTTTTAAACGAATCGTGTTATATTTTTCTCCTGACCTGATCGCAAATGACACCATTTGTCAACTGCTTTCAGAAAAAGAACTTCTTTTTGTGAACGAAGGATATATTCCAAACCAGATTCTTTCTCTTCTTTTGTCTCTCACTCATGAAATAGATGTTCCAGGCAAATACCACGATGCCTATATCTGTAATCAACTGAACGGACTCCTGTTAAATATGCTGCGTCTGGATTTTGAAGCCGTAAAAAGCATCCCAAAAACTCGTTCTGCAAAAGCTGTAGACTATATTCACAATCACTACATGGAAGATATCTCTGTGAATCAACTGGCAGAAATACTCTATGTAAGTCCCTACCATCTGTGCCATGAATTCAAGAATGCAACCGGGAAAACGATTATTCAGTATTTGAATACCACACGCATTCTCCATGCACAGAGGCTGATGTTAGAAACCGACTATAATATCACTCAAATCAGTAGAGAAGTAGGATTTTCCAACCTGACTCATTTCAATCGGACTTTCAAAAAAATTACAGGTGTCGCTCCTCGTGAAAAAAAGAAATTATATCAAAAATAAAAAAGATGGAACTGCCGCTTCACGATCTGATCGTAAAAAACGATAGTTCCATCCTTTTTCATTTATGCTCTTTTTACGAGCACTTCTGTCTCATATTTTTCGATTTCTTCAAACCAGCCTTCTGCCGGAACATTGCATCTTCTGCAGTACTCCTCCCAGATATCTCCGATCGGAAGTGTCTTGCACTCTTCCATTACCACCATTTTCTTTGACATCTGATTGGTATCCTGAAGTTCTTTTAAGAGTGCACTTGGTGTACAAAGTGCATTCAGCAGCGCTTTCTGGAAACTTCTGAATCCTGTTACCCATGCAGAGATACGGTTAATGGATGCATCGAAATAATCCAAGGCAATATAAGTGCGGTCAAGACCGCCTTCGCAGCGAACGATTTCCTGTGCAATTTCCTTTGTCTCGTCATCAAACAGAACTACATGGTCAGAATCCCAACGGATCGGACGTGTCACATGCAGTGCGATTTCCGGGAAGAATGTCAGCAGCGCCGGGATCTTATCGGAAACAACTTCTGTCGGATGATAATGTCCGTTATCCATCAGCGGCAGGCATTTCTCTTTGTTCATTGCCGCATAGCTCAGTGCAAATTCTGCAGAACCAACTGTGTATGCCTCAACTCCGATTCCGAATACCTTAGATTCTACACAAGGTTTTACCATCTTCGGATCATATGGCTCAGAAAGGATCTCATCGATGGATTCTTTGTAACGAACTCTTGGTCCCATACGGTCTGCAGGCACATCTTTGAATCCGTCTCCTGTCCAGATATTCATCACACATGGGATTCCTGTCTGCTCTGCAAAATACTTGGAAATACGGATACATGCTTTTCCATGCTCAATCCAGAATTTCCTTGTCTCTTCGTCCGGGCTTGAAAGTGTCAGTCCGTCTTTTACTTTCTCATGAGAGAAGAATGTCGGATTGAAATCCAGTCCCATTCCTCTTTTTTTTGCAAAGTCCACCCATTTCTGGAAATGTTTTGGCTCCAGCTTGTCGCGGTCTGCGAACTCCCCATCTTCAAAAATTGCATAGCACGCATGCACATTGATCTTCTTTGCTCCCGGCATCAGGCTCATTGCTTTGTCCATATCTGCCATCAATTCTTCCGGTGTTCTTGCTTTTCCAGGATAGTTTCCTGTTGTCTGGATTCCACCTGTCAGAGGGCCATCGTGATCAAATCCTGTTACATCGTCTCCCTGCCAGCAGTGCAGAGAAACCGGTACCTGCATACATTTTTCAATTGCCGCGTCTGTGTCTACTCCTAATTTTGCATAGATTTCTTTTGCTGATTCATATCTTGTCATCGCTTTATACCTCCTGATTTTCATTTCCGTTTTCATCATAGTGACGGATGTCAAATGACTTGCCGATGCAGGTTCTTGCCTCAGGCAATGATGTAAACACTCCATCATGAAGCATCTGAACCGTGATATTTCCAATTGCAGTCGCCTCTGTCGGTCCTGCCGACACTTTTTTCTTTGTATATTTTGCAGTCAGTTCGTTGAGATAACCTGCGTTCGCACCACCACCGACTACATAAATCGTATCGTATGTATTTCCCGTGATTTCCTCGATCTCCCGAATCGTCTCTCCATAACATTTTGCAAGACTGTTGTAGATCACTGCCGCAATCTCCCCGATTGTCTCCGGAATCTGCTGATTACTCTCTCTGCAAAACGTCTGTACTGCTTCTATCATGCTCTTTGGAGCAAGGAAACAATCATCATTACAGTCCACTAAAGAAGTAATCTCCTCTTTGGATGCCTGTTCACATATCTGAGCAAAGGAAAGTTCTTCTTTCCATTCTTTCTTGACAGACTGGATCATCCACAGCCCCATGATGTTCTTCAGAAAACGGAAGCGATAATCATATCCTCCCTCATTTGTGAAGTTTGCCCGCATACTTTCCATGGAACAATCCGCATCTTTTCTCTCAATTCCCATCAAAGACCAGGTACCGGAACTGATGTAGATCGCATTGTCATCATTCGTCGGAACTGCAAGCACTGCGGATCCGGTATCATGCGTTGCCGGAAGTACAACCGTACAGTCAAATCCAACTTCCTCCTGAATTTCTTTTGTAAAGTTTCCTACAACCGTTCCCGGCATGGAAATCGCTTTGAAAATCTTCCTGTTAAACCCAAGCAGATCGATCAGTTCGTAATCCCAGTCTTTTGTCTGAGGACTTACAAGCTGGGTCGTTGTCGCATTGGTGTATTCCATCTTCTTGACTCCGGTCAACAAAAACTGGAAGTAATCCGGGATCATCAGCATGGATTCTGCCTGTTCCAGCTGCTCCGGATAATTTTCCTTTACCGCCATCAGCTGATAGATCGTGTTGAAAATCTGTTTCTGGATTCCGGTTCTTGCATACAGAGCTCCCAGCGGAATCTTTTCATACACCTTTTCATCCATTCCATTTGTACGGCTGTCTCTGTAACCTGCTGTATCCCCCAGAATCTTGTCATTTTCATCCAGCAGTACATAGTCTACCGCCCAGGTATCGATCGCCATGGATACCGGAATTTTCCCCAGCTCTTTACATACTTTCAATCCGTTTTTGATTTCTGTAAACAGACGCTCTACATCCCAGCAGAGAGTCCCGTTTTTTTCTGTCATTCCATTCGGGAAACGGTATACCTCTTCCAGCTGCATTTTCCCGTCTTTCATACTTGCCAGCATATGCCGGCCGCTGGATGCGCCAATGTCAACAGCCAAATAATATTTATCCATTTTCTGCCTCCCTTTCGCACTTTATTTAACTCTATTATATGAAATAAAAAAGTGTAAAAAAAGGACGCTATTTATATAAAACAGCGTCCTTATTTGCACTCTACTCCGCCAGCTGCAGTGCTTCTACCAGCGCCAGAATTGTCAAAGACTGACCATACGCCATCGGCGCGATCAGAATGTTTTTGTAATGATCTGCATCATATCCCATACCTGTTCCACCGGATACGTTTAATACCGTTCCGTCTTTATCGATATTTTTCAGAATCGCCTGCACACCCTTCCATGCACATTCCAGATATGAATCGTCCAGGATCCCCATTTTGATTCCTTTGAGAATTCCTGCCACGATGGCCGCAGAACCGGAAACTTCTTCGTAGCTGTCCGCGTCTGTCAGAACTGTATGCCACAATCCGCTCTTACTCTGCAGTTCCTTCAGCTTTCTCACCTGTGCTTTGTATGTATCCACAATGATGGTTTTCACACCTGCATTGAGTGTTCCTTTGAACATATCCACATAGTCCAGAATTCCCAGTGTGAACCAGCTGTTTCCTCTGCACCAGAAAATACCACCGAAGTTATCCATACGGTTAAAGGACCATCCGTGATAGAATAATCCGGTATGTGTATCATACAGATATTTGATATGCATCAGCACCTGATGGATGGACTCGTCGATCCACTCCTGTTTCTGATATTTCTGCCCCATTTTATTCAAAAATAATACGGTCATGAACAGAGTATCGATCCACATCTCGCTTTCATTTAAGCGTACACCCTGTCTGTCACCGTTGGCACTTGTGACATGCTGGAATCCGCCCTCTTTTGTTCTCGGAATGCAGTTCATCAGCCAGGAAGCCCAGTCCAGACACAGATTTTCAAATTCTTTATCCTGATATTGTTCATTTAACTCTGCCAGTGTCAAAAGAGGGGTTGTTGTATTGATGTTTCTGGACGGAAGTCCATCTGCGATATTTCCTTTGAACCACTGGTGCAGAAATGTTTTATAATCGTCATTTCCCTGTATTTTCATCATTTTGAGAAGTCCGTACAGCCCCACTCCCTGCGGCCAGTCCCACTCTGCGATTCCAAAATCACGTTTAAAAAATCCGATTGCCTCTCCGCCGTCTTTTAATTCATCTTCATTTTCCGGACCGCCGAGGTTCATTAATTTTTCTACGACCAGATTCAGTTTTTGTTCGATCATTTCTCTTTTTATATTCTTCATTTTCTTTTCCGGCATTTTATGCCAATCCTTTCATATAGCTTTTTTATGGTTTCTATCTTATAATAGTTTTAACAAAGCACACGCTGCTCACAACAAAGGAGATACTGTATGGATACTATCATTTATTATTCAGAAATGGAAGGAATTTCTCTGGAACATTTAAAACGTTCCAGTGGTTTTGATATGCGTTCCAATCATTTTCATAATGAATACGAGATTTACTTTCTCACAGAAGGAGAGCGCCTCTTTTTCTTCAATAACCGTGCCTATCAGGTGAAAAAAGGCAGCCTGATCCTGGTGGATACAAATCTGATCCATATGACACATGCTCCGGAGGATGACACAACCGGATACATGCGAATCATTCTGTATATTGATAAATCCAAAATGCAGCAGTTTGATGAAAAATTTCCGCACCTCAATCTTGTTCCTTTTTTTCGCGAACACTATGGAGTTTATAATCTGACGCAGAAGCAGCAGGAAAAATTTTTACATATGTATGAAGTACTAAAGACTGAATTTTCCAACCGCAGCCGCAGCTACAAAGCCCTGATCGAGATGGAAATCATCCACTATTTTATTGACTTTATCAGAGACAACCCGGAGCTGACTCCGATCAAAGATGAAACTGCCATTCATAAAAGCAGCAAGTATCAGACAATCTATAACATTGCCGACTACATTTCTGATCACTACGCAGAATCCATCTCTTTAGACGGCCTCGCCGGAATCTTCTATCTGAGCAAGTTTTATTTAAGCCGCTCATTTAAAGAAGTCACCGGCTACGGCGTCAATGAATATGTCAATATCCTGCGTACAAAGAGAGCCAAACAGCTCCTTGAGGAGACCACTCTTAGCGTCTCCGAGATTGCCGGTACGGTCGGCTATGAAAGTATTACTTATTTTGAAAAAGTATTCAAAACCTACATGAGTATTTCACCGTTAAAGTATCGCAAAACCCTAAATGGAATTACTTACAAAAACACGATTACTCCAGAAGCCCCAAAACAGTAGGGAGCCATTCGCTGAGTGCCGGAATGTAAGTTACCATCATCAATGCTGCAAAGATTGCCACAAAGAGCGGGATCAGATGTTTCATAACCTGCTCTACCCGCAGTTTTGCCACACTGCATCCCACAAACAGTACGTTTCCAACCGGCGGTGTGATCGTTCCTACAGAAAGGTTCATAACCATCATGACACCAAAGTGGATCGGGCTCATTCCAAAGCTCTGTACGATCGGAAGGAAGATCGGTGTGAAGATCAAAAGTGCCGGCGCCATATCCATAAATGTTCCCACGATCAGAAGGAAAATATTGAGGATCAGCAGGATCACATATTTATTACTTGAAATTCCAAGAACCAGTTTACTGATTGCTGCCGGCAGCCCTGTAAAGGACATTACAAATGACAATACAGAAGATGCTCCGATGATCAGCATAACGATTGTTGTCATAACTGCTGCATCCACCAGCAGCTTCGGAATTTCACTCAGTTTGATCGTTCTGTAAATAAACACGGAGAGGATAAAGGCGTATGCAACCGCAACACCGGATGCCTCTGTCGGCGTAAATTTTCCAGATAAAATACCACCGATGATAATCACGACCAGAAATAAACTCGGGATTGCATCCCATATTGTCTTCCCTACGATTTTTGCAGTCAGTTTGTCTCTTTTAATTACATATCCCTGCTTTCTTGCATAGAAGAATGCAACTACCATGCAACATGCAGCCCACAGAAGTCCCGGAATCCATCCACCCATAAACAGTGCAGCTACCGAAGCACCACCACCTGCTGCCGAGAATACGATAAACGCTGTTGTCGGAGGAATCAGCTGTCCAACCGGCGCCGTTGCGATATTAACTGCTGCCGCAAATCCCTCATCATACTTCTGCTCTTTTTCCAACGGGAGCATAACTCCACCGATTGCAGTTGCCGCTGCAATACCGGAACCGGAAATTGAACCGAACATCGCATTTCCCGCAATGTTTGTCAGTGCCAAAGATCCCGGTACTTTTCCAAGAACCAACAGTGCGAGATTGATCAATCTCTTGGCAATACCACCGCTGTTCATCAAAAGACCTGCCAGAATAAAAAATGGTACTGCGATCAGAGAAAAGCTGTCAATTCCACTGACCATCTTCTGCGCAGAAACAAACACACCAAATCCAGGTGTCAAAAATGCAACGATTGTTACCAATGCGGAAACAATGATGCTATACGACACCGGCACACTAAACGCCAGCATCAGGAAAAATACAATTACAAGTAAGATTGCTGCCTGAATTTCCATTTATTTTCCCTCCTTTAATTCTGTGAACCATCTTTTCAAACGCTCCATACAATACAGCACCATCAGACATCCACTGATTGGAATACATACATAGTAAACCTGCATCGGAAGTTTCAGTGCGGCTGAAATCTGTCCTGCTGAGTTTGCAGTTACCATGATTCCACCTACAATAAATACTGCAATACTTAAGATCAATACGATGATCTCTACTGCGATCTTTGTTCGGATCTGATTCTTTGACTGAAATTTATCCACCAGCACACGAATCGACAAATGCTGATCTTTTCCATAAGCGTACGGTGCCCCAAGCATCGTCATCCAGATCAGTGCGTATCTCAAAAATTCCTCCGTCCACTGACTTGGATCATTTAACAGAAATCGTGTGATAACCTGCCAGCAACAGGCAAGAACCATGACCGCAACAAGTACGGAGATCACTGTTCCCAGAATTTTATTTATGATCTTCATTACTTCTCCTCCTCTTCTGCAACGGCATATTTTTGAATATCTTCGTAGAGACTCTTGTAAGCGTCCCCTTTGCTTTCAAACGCCTCATGCATTGGCTGAACTGCCTCGATAAATTTACTCTTATCAATATCTCTGTAAACAGTCACACCATTCTCCTGCGCTTCTTCAATGGCATCATCCATCATCTGCTGATATTTTGAAACAAAATTCTCATTCAATTTCACAAGACACTCTTTTAAATATTCCTGCTGTTCTTTGCTTAAGCTGTCCCAGACTTTCGTACTGATGATGTAAATATCCGGTGAATACTGATGCTCTGTGTATGTATAAGATTTTACAATCTCTTCATGTTTGTCAACTGTCAGTGCCAGCTCTGTATTTTCTGCACCATCTACGATGCCCTGCTGAAGAGACGTGTACGTTTCACTGGATGCCATCGGTACCGGTGAGCCGCCCATCAGTTCGATCATCTCCATGGAAGTACTGCTGACCATGGCACGTATTTTCTTTCCTTTCAGAACAGAAGGATCTGTCACTGCCTTATCTTCTTTGAGATAATAATTTCTTGCACCATTTGCATAATAACCAATTGCAATGTATCCTTTGTCCCTTGTAGATTCAAACAGTTCCTGAATTCCTTCACTGTTTGCCATTGCATTGTAATAGTGTTCCCGATCGCGGAACAAATATGGCAGTGAGAAAATAGAATATCTCTCATCAAACTGTCCCAGTGTATTGGCGCTTACTTTCGCCATATCCAGTACGCCTGCCTGTACCATCTCTACCGTGGAAGGCTCTGCTCCAAGTACACCACTCGGATAAATATCCACTTCCAGATTCTTGGAACTGTCTTCTGCTGCCAGATCTGATAAATACTCGATCGTCTCTCCGATCTCAGAATCTGCCGCCTGTCCATGTGCCATTCTAAGCTGCACCTTTTCACTGCTTGTCTCGCTTTTTACTGCCACAAAGGTATAAATTCCTACTGCGATCAATGCGATCACGAGTACGATCCCTATTGTTTTTTTCATTCCCTTCATGTTTCCTCTCCTGTTCATAGATTCAGTTTTTATTTTTTCGGGCCCTTGTTTTTATGTGAAAATAGTATCACATGAAGGGAGCTGATTCTCATACTATCTTGTCCGCAAACTCATTTTTTCAAATTATCTTGTTGTTTTTTATCAATTTTACCAATTTCATTTTTATTCAAACAGCAAATCTGCTCATTTTATCAATTTTCCATATTATTTTTATCATTCCCAATCCTTTTGTGTATTATATACAAATTTAACACTCTATTTTTATGCATATTGCCGAATTCCATTTTGACGTTATGCTGATTGTTTTTCTGCATTTTTCTTTGTTTTTTATGATACAAAACATATTGAACCGCAATATTTTTTCAATTTTTCTGATTCCATCAAAAAAGATGGCTGACATCAACCATCTTTTTTCTTCTTATATTTAGATATTCTCTTTCAAACACTCTCCATCCACAACCTTCTCATATACGCAATATCTCTCTGCGCCGTTTCAGGATTCATCTCTTCCCTTACAACCACAATCTCCGGTTTATGCTGCTTCATCCACTTCACAATCTCACCATACCGGATCACACCGTCTCCAAGACAGACCGGACAATACTCTTTGTTCGGCCCTTCTACAAAATCTTTCATATGGATCGCTTCGATCTTATCTCCCAATGCCTGCAGCCATTCTTTCCAGTAAGCATCCTGATCGATCTTTGGAAATTCCAGCACATTTGCCGGATCAAAGATCATTTTCAAATGGTCGCTGTTCATCTTTTCAAAGACGTTCACCGTTGTCTCCAGATCCTCCAGCGGATGCCAGTAGACCGGTTCGATGGCCATATCCACATCCAGACGTTCTGCTTCTTCCACCAGACGTGCAATACTGTCCATCATATATGGATGCCAGATCTGCTTTTCTTCCCGGCTCAGACGCGGGTATGCCGTCTCTGTTCCGACGATGGACGCTCTCAGGATCTGATTGAACTTCAGACATTTTTTGAACGTATCCACGGCATTTTTCCGCACTTCATCATCCGGGTTTCCAAGATCCATGTAGCATCCCAAAATCTGGATCTTGATCTTCTCTTCTTCAAAATTTCTGCGGATCCTCTCCACCAGCTGCGGTGTTACTTCCTCATAAGAATTGATCTCCGAAAATGCTTTTGGCAGCACAAGCTGTGCTGCCTCAATGCTTTCGGATCTCAATAGTTTTGCCAGATGATCCACCGGCTGTTTTCCATAGTCATGCGTTCTCGCTGCTACTAACATATTGATCTCCTCTTTATTATTTTCAATTTCTTATGGCTGTTTTCCGATGTATGCCAGGATTCCTCCGTCTACATACAGAATGTGTCCATTTACAAAATCAGATGCATCGGATGCAAGGAATACTGCCGGTCCCTGAAGGTCTTCCGGTGTTCCCCATCTTGCAGCAGGTGTTTTGGAAATGATAAACTGATCGAACGGATGTCTGCTTCCGTCTGCCTGTACTTCACGCAGCGGCGCTGTCTGTGGTGTTGCAATGTATCCAGGTCCGATTCCGTTACACTGGATGTTGTACTCACCGTACTCAGAGCAGATGTTCTTTGTGAGCATTTTCAGTCCGCCTTTTGCTGCTGCGTATGCAGATACTGTCTCACGTCCAAGTTCACTCATCATAGAGCAGATGTTGATGATCTTTCCGTGTCCTTTTTCTTTCATTCCCGGAATCACTGCTTTGGAAACAATAAATGGTGCGTTTAAGTCTACATCGATCACTTTTCTGAACTCGTCTGCTTCCATTTCAAGCATTGGTTTTCTCATGATGATTCCGGCATTGTTTACCAGGATATCAATAATTCCAACTTCTTCGTTGATTTTTGCAACCATTGCTTTTACCTGTGCTTCATCTGTTACGTCACATACATATCCGTGAGCTTCGATTCCAGCTTCTTTGTATGCTGCAATTCCTAAATCAACTTTCTCCTGTGTGATGTCGTTAAAGCAGATTGTTGCACCTGCCTCTGCATATGCAGAAGCGATCCCGAATCCGATTCCGTAAGAAGCACCTGTTACCAGTGCGATTTTACCTTCCAGTGAAAAATTTACCATAACTGTTTCTCCTTCTCTTCTATCAATTATCTCAGGTCTTTGTTTGCAATTGTATCCATATCGCCGTAATCCTGGTTTTCTCCGCACATTCCCCAAATGAATGTGTATGCTTTGGATCCACATCCGGAGTGGATGGACCAGCTTGGAGAGATCACTGCTTCTTCATTGTGCATGATGATATGTCTTGTCTCCTGTAGTTCTCCCATGTAGTGCATTACGAATGAATCATCATCCATGTCAAAGTACAGATATACTTCCATACGTCTGTCATGTGTATGAGATGGCATTGTATTCCATACGCTTCCCGGAAGAAGTTTTGTCAGTCCCATCGCCAGCTGACAGCTTTCTACCTGTCCTGTTACGATATATTTATTGATGATTCTGTGGTTGGAATCTTCCAGTGTTCCGAGTTCTACTTTGTTCTCATCTTTTACGATCACAACGCCTTCTTCAGCTTCTCCCTCAAGTTTGATATGTACTGTCGGGTAAGATACGTGTGCCGGTGCACTGTTCATATAGAATTTTGCCGGGCAGGAAGCATCTTTGCTTTCAAATGAAATGTCTTTTGCTCCTCTTCCAACATACATTCCGTCTCTTGCATTTACTTCATAAACACGTCCATCGATTGTGATGATTCCATCTCCACCGATATTGATGATTCCAAGTTCTCTTCTCTGAAGGAAGTACTCTGCACGAAGCTCATCCCCTGCTGTGAGAACCAGTTTCTCATTGACCGGAACTGCTGCTCCTGTAATGATACGGTCAATGTGGCTGTATACCAGATTGATCTTATCTGCCTGGAATAAATCCTGAATCAGAAATTCCTCTCTTAATCTGTCTGTTGTGTAGTGTTTTACATCTTTTGGTGATGCTGCTGTTCTTACTTCCATGATAATCCTCCTGTTTTTTGATTTCCCTTATTTTGACTGACTAATCTGTGTCATTTCTTGCACTTAGTATAGCATTCATTATTCCCCTATTTCTTGTGTTTTCTTGCTGTAAATCTTGAAAATTTTGAACTTCTGAACTATAATATGGGAAAAACAGGACGATTTTGAACAACCTGATGAAAGGAGACGATTTTCATGAAAGGATGTATTTCCTGCAAAGAAGCCATGCGCCAGTGTATGGATACTCATACGTTCGCCTTTGCACATTTATATAATGATGAAAAAGCCATGGATATGCACATCCATGACTGCTATGAGATTTATTATTCGATCTCCGGGGGAAAGCAGTTTCTGATCGACAATTATTTTTATGACATCAGCAATGGGGACATTTTTCTGATCAACCAGTTTGAAAGTCACTATCTGACACAGATCGACCAGCAAAAACATGAGCGCATCATTCTTTCGATCGATCCGGAATACTTAAAACAAATTTCTACGGAAACGACCAATTTAAATCATTGTTTTCAGTTTCGCGGAACGGATATGCCTCATCAGCTTCACCTTTCTCAGGAGGAGCAGACGCGGTTTATCTATTTTATCCATAAACTGCGCTCCAATTCCGGGTTTGGCGAGGATATCTTAGATCATGCCACATTTCTGGAACTGATGGTGTTTTTAAACCATGCGTTTGACAAACGCTGCCGCGCTTCTGCCGAAGAAGAGAGCAAAGCGCCCGGCTACCACGCCCAGGTGGATGAGATTCTCTCCTATATCAATACCCATATCAGTGAAAACCTGACCCTGGAAGAACTCTCTGCACATTTTTTCCTGAGCAGTTCTTATCTGTGCCGGATTTTCAAAGCCACGACAGGAACGACCATCAACAAATACATCACCGCAAAGCGAATCACCATCTCGAAGTCGCTGTTAAGTCAGGGATATTCTGTCAATGAAGCTTGTGAAGCGTGCGGATTTAATGACTACAGCAATTATCTGAAGGCATTCACCAAGGCAGTCGGGATTTCTCCGAAGAAATATGCGCAGTTTAATTCGTAGTAACCGGCAATGCTACAATAAAGACAATTATAAGAGGGTACACTGATAGGTAGTGAAAACGAACAAGTAAAAAATATATAATACAAAAAAACATTATTCTAGCGCTTTTACCTATATCTTTTTTGGTTTCCGTTATGGCAAGCGTAGCCAGCTACTACGTCTGCAAATGGTTAGACAGAAACGACAGTGACAACTAGCCTAAAAGAAAGCCCCGGAGTTGCGACCTCCGGGGCTTTCACTTTGTGTGCTGCTTGACACTTATATCCTTTTTAGCTACCGCTAGTATAGCATATGCGACAGCTAAAATCAAGTATTCCCTTTTTTAACTCTTTTAATTTATCTTTCAGCTCAAATCATTCCTCTTGTAGAGCCTCGATTTTATCACATAATCTCTGCATCTCATCTTTATGTTCCTTTTCAAAGTCTCGTTCTACAGATGCAGCTGCATGTGCTTTATCGGCAGCGATAACAGATTTTGTAACATGTAATATTTATGAAGATCTGAAAATTGATTTTTCTGAGGTTTAATGTCTCGAAACACAAAAAGCCTGAATCCAGAAATTGCTTCTCTGCTCTTCCTGTATTCAGGCTTGCTTTTCTTTCACTTTCTCACATATCCCGATACCCCTTCGGGCTGACTCCATAACACTCCTTAAATTTCCGAAAAAAATAACTGGTATTGTCATACCCCACCGACTCTATGATATCCGCCACCGACAACCTGCTGTTCTTCAGCAAATATGCCGCCTGACGCATTCTTCTCGACTGAAGCAGCTCTTTATACGTCTTTCCCGTCCGTTTTTTGATCTCCCTGCTTAACCAGTACATGTCATATCCCATAATCTCTGCCAGCTCGGACAGACTTCCGTTTTTATAGTGCTCTTCAATATAATTCAACACCGCTCCGGTCAGTTCCCGGTCAAAAGCAGCTGTTCCGGTCTCCATCCGGTCCATATGATTCAAAAGCTGAAGAAGCAAAAGCCCCATGGTGATCTGATTACATCTCCTTTTGTTCGGCTGGTCATAGAAGATCGTCCATACCATATTTTCCACCAGATTCTGGATCGGAAGGATCTCTGCCACATGAAAATACAAATATGATGTCTGATCATTCTTTCCACACAAAGCTCCTACCAGAAATTCTTTCAACGCATTTTCTTCCTCCATATCCATCATGGAAAAAGCCGTATCAAAAAATTCCGGCAGCACAATAAAATTGACGGCAATATCCTGCTCGCCGGCCGGCAGGATCTCCTGTTCTGCATTCTGATTCAAAAACAGAAGATCCCCCGCCTCCAGAATGACCTTACTTCCATTCAGAATGTGAGTGGTTGTTCCCTGACACATGTAGATCACTTCTACATAATTGTGTTTATGCTTCGGAAAATTAACAAATCTCGTATGGGGACGTACCTGTATCAGCTTCCCTTTTTTCAACAATTTTTCGCTGTCTACGATCAGTTCCTTTTTCTCTGTATAAAGCTGTGGGTCGATCCCTCTTTGTTCATCCAGTATCCGCTGCTCTTCCTCTGTAATGACAGACAAGGCATCCAACAATTCCCTGTGCATGACTCACCTACTCCATTTTGGCAATTTCTTTTGTCAGTTCCATATACTCTGTGGCACTGCGGCTGCTTTTTTTGTATGCCATGATCGGCGCATTGTTATCCTGCGACCACTCGATCCCACTGTCCACCCGGATATAGGTATCAAATACAGGAACATCCTCCAGACTCTTTAAAGTCTCCAGAGTCTGTTTGAAATAACTCTTTCTGGTATCTACTTTCGTGATCACGATCCCGCCCAGCTTCAGATCCGGCGTGATCTGACGGACTTCCTCCAGAAATTCAAACATATTTCCCAGACCGAACAATCCCCACGGCGTAGACTCCACCGGAATGATGATCTCATCGGATGCACACAAGATGTTCATAACCCAGCCGCCCAAAGTCGGAGGCGCATCGATCAGAATGTAATCATACGCTCCGGATTCCTTTACCTGTTTCAGACATTTTCGGAGAATAAACTCCCTCTGCCATTTCGTAAACAATTCATACTCTATCGAACTCATTAATGTGGAAGACGGAATCAGATCCAGCCCTTCATAAGCGGAATGTACAATGTAATCCGACAGATCATCCTGGCGCTTCAATCCCTCATACAAGTTCTTTTCACTCTGCGCAAACGCAAGCACCTGATCCTCATCAAACAAGGAAAGCGACAGGTTCAGCTGCATGTCTCCATCAATCAGAAGTACCTTATATCCCAGCTCCCGCAGTCCGTATCCGACATTGGAACAAGTCGTGGACTTTCCGCTTCCTCCTTTATTATTCGCAAAACATATGATCTTTGTCTTCTTCATTGTGTTCTCTCCTTTGCCAGTCTGATGTACTGCCGAAAATTTTTTCTACCAGTGCCCTGTACTCCTCATATGCAGGAATTCCCGCAAAATCTTTTTGCAACGCATCTTTTACCCCAATATAATACCAGCCAATTGCAGCTTTGCTCTTCATTCGAAAGCGGTTCCAGAATTCTTCTCCAACCTTCGGATACTCCCGGTCAATATCCCGGATATTGGACAGCTTGTCCGCAAGAGCGATCATCTGCACCTCTCTCTGCGCTGTTTTCAAATGTCGGATTGTCGTACTTTTTCTCTCCACCCAGGTTTTGGACTTGTCCTCACTCTCCTGCCTGACCATCTCAAGCACACGCTCGCCGAACGCCTCTTTGATCTGCTCTTTTGTCACCTGCCTGCAGTCTTCAAGTGTATCGTGAAGCAAGGCTGCACTGATCATCTCCTCATCATCCGTCATCGTTGACACAATCTTCGCCACCTCCAGCGGATGTACAATATACGGGCGCTTCGTTCCCTTTCGAAACTGTCCCTCATGTGCTTTTTCTGCAAAGCTTCGGGCTTCCTCTACCATATCCGTTCCTCCTACTATGTGCACACACCGGTTCTCTATCAAAATAATAGCACAAGGGCCTGTGAATCACAACCGCAACCCGCTTTCCCCATTCGGATTTTCTGGAAATATGGTATACAAACGTTTCTGCTTCCTGTATAATAACTACAGAATTGAGAGCTGAAGGAGCAGCATTTTACAGCTGTTCTCCTTCTGGAAATGGAGTATGTTATGAACCAGAAATATGTACTGATCACCGGTGCATCCCGCGGGATCGGCAGAGCCTGCGCACTTGCATTTGCCAGAAATCACTATCATGTATTCCTCAACTGCCGACATTCTCTGGATGCTCTGCAAGAAGTGGAACAGGAGATTCTTGCCGCGCAGGGATCCTGCACTCTCCTTCCCGGAAATGTCGGGGATCCCGATGAGGTACGAGAGATGTTCTCTGTCATTGAATCGCACTGTCCGGGACTGGATGTTCTGATCAACAATGCAGGAATTTCCTTTGTCGGCCTTTTGCAGGATATGAGTGATGCCCAGTGGTCCGAGATTTTAAATACTAATCTTTCTTCTGTATTTTACTGCTGCCGCAGCGCCATCGGTCACATGGTCTCTCAGAAAAGCGGAAAGATCATCAATATTTCCTCCATGTGGGGAACCGTCGGTGCCTCCTGCGAGGCTGCTTATTCTGCGACTAAGTCCGGTATGAACGGACTGACAAAGGCTCTTGCGAAAGAACTGGCACCAAGTAATGTACAAGTCAATGCCATTGCGTGCGGAGTGATCGACACTGCTATGAACGCACAGTTTTCGGAAGAAGAACGCGAAGCTTTAAGAGAAGAAATCCCCGCCGGACGCTTTGCCGACAGCGAGGAAGTGGCTGCGCTGGCGCTCACCCTTGCATCCGGTCATTCTTACCTGACCGGACAGATCATTGGCCTGGACGGCGGTTATATTTAATTTGGAAGTATGTCATAAAGGAGTTTTCATTATGTTAGATATCAACGAAATTCAAAAAATATCCATGGACTGTTCCATGACAGAATTTGTCGGGACAACCGTACTGGATACTATCGGACTTGTAATCCCGGGCGTCAATGACGCACTGCTTCAGCAGATGCAGATTGACAAGCCTTACAAAAGTCTGGGACTGTTAAGCTCCCGTACCGGTGCAGCCGGACAGATCAATGCAGCTGATGAAGCCGTAAAATCTACCAACACCGAGATCATTTCCATCGAACTTCCGAGGGATACCAAAGGATGGGGCGGTCACGGAAACTTTATCATCATCGGCGGCTACAGTGTCTCTGATGTGCGCCGCGCCGTAGAGATCGCACTGGAATACACCGAAAAATATGCCGGAGAACTCTATATCAGTGATGCCGGGCATCTGGAATTTACCTATTCCGCCAGCGCTTCCCAGGCGCTGAACATGGCGTTTGATGCCCCGATTGGAAAACCATTTGGATTCTTCTGCGGTTCTCCTGCGGCGATCGGTCTTGTCATGGCGGACCTTGCATTGAAATCCTCTCCGGTAGAGATCATCAAATACATGACTCCAAACCGGGGAACCAGTCATTCCAATGAGATCATTGCCGCCGTAACCGGCGATGCAAGCGCCGTAAAAAATGCAGTCCTTACCGCAAGAGAAGTAGGACTTCAGCTTCTGATCTCTATGGGAAGCTACCCGGAAGTTCCCGGAACCCCTTATTTATAAAACACTATTTTCATAAAATGCAACGGGCTTGCTATAGTTTGCTTCTATAGCAAGCTATTTATTTTCAGTATTTTACAAAACACCTCTCCTCTTCTACAATAAATCCCATAGAATCACGAATTTACAGAACAGGAGAATTACTATGGGAAATTTTAACGCACCGTTTCGTTTTGATTATGTTGGAAGTTTTTTAAGACCTGCACACTTAAAACAGGCAAGAGCTGATTTTGAAGCCGGACAGATCACAAAGGCTGAGCTAGAATCCATTGAAAATGAAGCAATTACAGATCTGATCAAAAAGCAGAAGGCTGCCGGATACCCTGTCATCACAGACGGAGAATTCCGCAGAAGCTACTGGCATCTGGATTTTATGTGGGGACTTGAGGGAATCGAACACATTGAACTGGATCACGGCTATTTCTTCCACGGGGAAGAAACCACTCACGGCTCTGTCCGCGTGACAGGAAAAATCAGCGGAGAACAGCATCCTTTTGTGGAACATTTCAAATTTGTCAAACAGTTTGAGGATGAGCACACCATTGCAAGACAGACCATTCCCGCACCTGCCCAGCTTCTTGCAGAACTCTTCCGGGAAGACAATGGAACACAGACTCTGGCCGTATATCCAGATCTGGAAGAACTGATTCAGGACATTGCACAGGCATACCGGACTGTCATCCGGGATCTCTACGATGCAGGATGCAGAAATATCCAGTTTGATGACTGTACATGGGGAATGTTCTGCGACAAAAATTACTGGGAGGCAAGACAAAAAGATTCCGTCAGTCTGGAAGAAGAAGCTGAAAAATATCTGCGGCTGAATAACCTCGCTCTGGAAAATGCACCTGAAGATCTTGTGATCACAACCCATGTATGCCGCGGAAATTATCATTCCACCTGGGCATCCTCCGGCGGATATGAACCGATCGCGCCGTTTCTTTTTGCCAATGAAAATGTATCTGCCTATTATCTGGAATTTGATGATGAACGCTCCGGAGGATTTGAACCACTCCGCTTTGTTTCCGATCATAAAAAAGTCGTACTTGGCCTTGTGACCAGCAAGTCACCGATTTTAGAAGAAAAAGAAGTGATAAAGAAAAGAATTGCAAAAGCTGCAAAATACATTCCTCTGAACCGGCTTTACTTAAGTCCGCAGTGTGGATTCGCATCCTGTGAGATTGGAAATAAACTGACAGAAGAAGAACAGTGGGCGAAGCTTGCACTGGTGAAAGAGATTGCCCAGGAAGTGTGGGGATAGGGAAAAGTTTTACACTTTTCCCCAGATTTCTTTCGGCACATATGCCTTCACTTCAATGCCATCCGGTACATATTCCTCTGACAGCAGCTGTCCCTGGGTGCGGATCAGCTGGATCTTTCCCGCTTCTGCAAAGGAATACAGCCTCTCGATATATACCTGATCTCTTCGCAGAATCTCAAGCAGCGCTTCTTTTAATTCTTCCAGCCCCTGCCCTGTCTTTGCGGAAACCGGGATTGAGTACTCTGCATGAAAATCCCGGAAATATCCCGGTGTTTCCAGTTTATCCTGTTTGTTGAATACGGTAATGACCGGTTTTCCCTCCGCACCGAGCTGACGCAGTGTCTCATAGACAACAAACATCTGGGTATCCTGATGCGGATTGGAAGCATCGACCACATGGATGATGATATCCGCGTATTTCGCTTCTTCCAGTGTGCTCTTAAATGCCTCTACCAGATGATGCGGAAGTTTCCGGATAAATCCGACCGTATCACTGAGCAGGATTTCCTGTGTATCTGCCAGCCTCAGAGAGCGTGTCGTCGTATCCAGCGTGGAAAACAACATTGCATCCTCTAAAACACCTGCTCCTGTGAGCGCATTTTCCAGGCTGCTCTTTCCTGCTGACGTATATCCCACCAGCGCCGCCACCTTCAGATTGGAGCGTTTTCTCTGAGTACGAAGCCTCTCTCTGTGCTCTTCCACTTCCCGAAGTTCTTTTTTCAGACGGCTGATCCGCTCCCTGATCAAACGGCGGTCCATCTCCAGTTTTTTCTCTCCCGGCCCTCTTGTTCCGATGCCGCCTCCCAGACGGGAAAGAGAATTTCGAAGTCCGACAAGTCTCGCCGCACGGTATTTTAACTGTGCCAGTTCCACCTGGATCTTACCTTCTCTGCTGACTGCCCTTCCTGCAAAAATATCCAGGATCAGAAGTGTCCGATCCACGATCTTACATTCCAGCTCCTCCTCCAGATGATTCAGCTGCACGGAAGTCAGTTCATCGTCACAGATGATTCCCGTAGCGTCTGTCTCCCACAAAAGTTCCTTCAGCTCCAGGATCTTTCCTTTCCCGATATACGTCACCGGATGCATCGCCTCTCGTTTCTGGATCAGACGGCCGGCTACCTCTGCACCGGCCGTGCGTGCCAGTTCTGCCAGCTCATCCAGGGATTCTTCCTCCGGCTCCGCATCATTTTCCTGAACGCCTACTAAAATGACGCGTTCTTTCGCATCTTCCATTTCATATAACGCCATTGCTTTTCTCCTACTCTCTCTTGCCTTCTATCGTCTGCCGGATAATGCTGCGCATCATATCTTCGTTTAACTGCCCCTGCACATATCCGAACAGATTTCCGTCTTTGTCTACCATAAAAGTTGTCGGGTAAGCGCTGATTCCATACTGCATAAATACCTCTCCTGTCGTATCCATCAGCACCGGATAGGTGTATCCGTTTTCCTCAAGAAATGCCTCGATCTCCTCCTGGCTTCCTTCCTGTCCGAATCCCGGCGCGGCAATTCCCAGGATCACCAGATCACTGTCTTCTTCCTGCTGTGTTTCTTCATAAATTTTCTGGATCTCCGGCATTTCATTTCTGCACGGTCCGCACCATGTTGCCCAGAAATTCAAAAAGATCGTCTTTCCCTTATAGTCTGCCAGACTGTGCTCCTTTCCATACTGATCCTGCAGCACAAAATCTGTGGCCGGGTACGTATCCTGCTTTTCTTCTTTTATTTCCTTTTTCGTTGTCTCTTTTGAGGAAGTCTGTGTTCCTGCTGTTCCCGATAAATCTCCGGTGATCGCGTTCATCTTGCCTGTAAACATCAGAAGTCCCATAAAGATCATCAGGATTCCTCCGATCTTCACCGTATACTTGACAACATAATTGTACTTTTTGAAAAACCCGAGCACTTTTGCCGTGAACAGTCCCACTGCAAGAAACGGCAGGATAAATCCAAGTGTATACACACCGATCAAAAGGAATCCTGTCAGCTTTGTTCCTGCACTTCCCGCCATCAAAAGCACACTCGCAAGAGCCGGTCCCACGCACGGCGTCCAGGCAAAGCTAAAGGTAAATCCGAACACAAGCGCCACGACCGGTGACATCTTCAACTTGTCGAGCTTTAACCAGAAACGGTGCTCTGTACCCAGAAGCTTTGATTTTCCAAAAATCCCAAGCTGGTACAAACCGAATAAAATCACCAGAATCCCGCCGATCCTCGATACCATTGCCTGATTCTTGTTAAGAAAACTTCCGGCTGCCGACACACCAAGTCCCATCATAAAAAATGCGGAGCTGATCCCTATCACAAAACAAATCGTATTGACAAACAGCCGCCCCCGTTTTCCGTACAGTTCTCCCTGCTCTGCGCCTCCTGAGAGATATCCCAGATAAAGCGGCACAAGCGGAAGGACACACGGTGAAAAAAAACTTAAAAGCCCCTGTAAAAACACGGTCACTACAGGAACTCCCACATCCATTGAAAATCCCATTTATTCTCCCCTTTCTTCTTTGATCCGGATCACAAACGCCGGAATCGGAGGATGATTTTGGCGGTTATAATAAGTACTTACAATCACTAAAAATGTTCTGGAATCCAGTGTCTCAAGATAAGACAACAGTGCCTCTTTCTCTGCGAATCCACTGTCTCCTCCACTATAGATACAAAGGCTCATGATCCCGCCTTTTTTCAGCAGGCGAAGCCCTGCCTCAATTGCCTGAATGCTTGTATCAGCCTGTGTCGCGATCTGATGATCACCGCCCGGCAGATAACCGAAATTAAAGGTGATCGCTGACACGGTTTCCCGGACATAGTTCTCCATATGCTCATGCCCATCCAGAATCACCTTGGCACGCTCTGAGAGTCCCGCCTCTTCCAGACGCTTTCTGGTGTGTTCTACTGCTGCTTTTTGAATATCGAATGCGTAGACCTTTCCGTCTGCCCCTGTCAGACGACAGAGAAATTCTGTATCATTTCCATTGCCGGCCGTTGCGTCCACACAGCAGTCTCCTTCTTTGATATGCTCCCTTATCATCCGATGACAATACTCGGTAATCTGATATCCCGGCATACGCTCTCCTTTCTCATCCCCGGAATAAAGGACGCTGACCGCAGAATCTTCTCCGCAGTCAGCGTATCCTCTTCTTCCCTTGTATTCTTTATCTGGTCTCCAGAAATTTTGCTTCTCTCTGGGCATCTGCATCGTCCGGATAGACCTGAATATACTCTGCGATCTTGGTTTTTGCATTCTCCCAGTCACCCAGCTTTTCATAACATACGATCTGATTGAACAGCATCTCCTGAAGCACTTCGCTGAAACTTTCTGCATCTTCCATGGACGTACCGCTGTTCTGAGACAGGCTGATTCCCTGATTAAACTGCTCCAGTGCATAATTGTAATCATTCAGCTTCATCCCGCAGATTCCGAGGAAATTATAAATGGCCTGATTCTTTCCTCCGCCTGCTGAAATTGCTTTCTCAAATGCATCTTTTGCAGATTCATAATCCTCCAGCTCATAATATGCCATTCCCAGACCGCGGTATGCCTCCGCCGTCTTCTTGCCTTCGTCCACCGCTTTCTGAAATGCGGTCACTGCTTCTTTATAATTTCCGTCTTCCAGATACCCTGTTCCGTCTTTGAGTGCATTGGTACATCCTGTCAAAAGACAGGCAGATACTGCCAATGCAAGCAATGTTGCTCTTTTCATGTTGTACACCCCTTATTCCGGATATTTCAGCACCCAGAATGAATTCAATAAGTTGATCATCATCACTGCCATATCCGCTAAAATTGCGTTTTTCATTGTTACATAGCCAAAGGATGCCAGCACCAGAAGAAGAACTTTCATCCCAATGGCAAAGATCAGATTCTGCTTCACCGCACGAATCGTTCCTCTGGAAATCCGGATCGCATTCACGATCCTGGAAAGATCATCCTCCATCAAAATGATATCCGCTGCCTCCAGAGCTGCATCCGAGCCCAGGCCCCCCATGGCAATCCCGATATCCGCATGTGCAAGAACCGGCGCGTCGTTGATTCCATCCCCTACAAACGCCAGCTTCTCATCCTCCATATGGCTTTCCATAAATTCTCTGACCTGCTCTACCTTTTCCTCCGGCATCAGGCCTGCATATACATAATCCAGCTTTAACTGCCGGGCCACATCTTCTGCCACCCGTTCATTATCTCCGGTGATCATCACCGCTTCGATCTGTTGTTTTTTCAGCCATTTCAGAAGTCTGCCGGCCTCTTTTCTTACCACATCCGTGATCAGGATATAGCCCGCATACTCTCCGTCCACAGCTACGTGAACTGCTGTTCCGATATCAGCCACCCGTTGATAAAAATATCCCTGCTGGTTCATAAACTTGGAATTTCCAATCTCCAGTTGTTTTCCGCCCACAACAGCCTCAAGACCAAATCCCGGAAATTCTTTGACTGCCCCGATCCTTGCTTTGTCGATCGGTCTGTCGTAAGCCTCCCTTAAAGATCCGGAGATCGGATGACTGGAGTATGCTTCCCCATATGCTGTCAGTTCCAGAAGTTCCTCCGGAGTCATCGACTTCGGACACACTTCTTTTACCCGGAATACTCCCTCTGTCAGAGTACCGGTCTTATCAAATACAAAAGTCTCTGCCTTTGATAATGCTTCCAAAAAATTGCTTCCCTTGATGAGGACACCCTGTCTGGAAGCTGCTCCGATCCCGCCTAAGAATGCCAGCGGCACGGATACCAGAAGTCCGCACGGACACGCTGCCACCAGCACGATCAGCCCCCGATAGATCCACGCCCCCTGCTGTGCCCCTTCAAACATCATCGGCGGAAGGATCATCACCAGGATTCCGAAAAGCGTTACAAGCGGTGTATAATACCGGGTAAATTTTTCTGCAAAATTCTCTGTCTGCGCCCGTCTGTTGTCCGCATTGGATATCATATCAATGATTCTGGATGCTGTCGAATCTGCAGACGCCTTCAATACCCGTGCTTCCAGCACACCACTTAAGTTGATACTTCCGCTGTAAATATGACTGCCGATCTTCACATGCCTCGGCTCCGATTCTCCTGTCAGCGCCTTGGTATCTAACGTACTTCTCCCCTGTGTCACGATCGCATCCACGGGGATCCTCTCCCCCGGCTTGATAATAATAACCTGCCGCGGATTCAGATCTTCCGGCGGTACCTGCATCTCCCCGCCGCTGATCTTTAAATTGGCATACTGCGGACGGATATCCATAAATTTCTCAATAGATTTTCTCGTCCTGCTCATGGAAATAAGTTCCAGCAGCTTTCCAATCTGGAAAAACAGCATCGCTCCCACTGCCTCCGAATAGCGATGAACTGCAAATGCACCTGCTGTGGCAAGCAAAATCAGCAGATTCTCGTCAAACAACTTTCTTTTCTTCAGATTGTTCCAGAGCAGCCTGACCGTCGCAAAAACCATGATCAGATACGGAAGCAGAAAAATCAGCAGACGCATCTCTCTTTCCAGCTCCGCATACGAGCTTCCCACGATCGCAACAATATACAAAACGGCAGCCGCCGCACATTCTATGGCTCTTCGCTTTACTTCTTTCTTCATATCTATTCCCTGATATGTTCCATCCCCTGATTCATGATCGTCTTAATATGACTGTCCGCCAGTGAATAAAACACCGTCTTCCCCTCTCTTCGATTGACTACCAATTTCATCTGTTTCAACAGTCGGAGCTGATGAGAAATCGCCGACTGTGTCATATCCAGTGTCTGCGCCAGATCACACACACACATCTCGGAACAGGACAGCACACACAGAATCCGGATCCTGGTGGCATCCGCAAATACCTTAAAAAAATCTGCCAGCCCTCTGATCTCCTGCTCTTCCGGAATCTTTTCCTGTATCTGTCTGACTGTATCACTATGAGAATGTATCAGATCACAATGTTCCACTTCTAATTTTCTCATATTCTTTCTCCCTTCCGGTTCCCCCAAAACCTGTAATCCCGCTCTTGTTTTTGAGGCACCGATTGACTTTTATTATACGAAAAAAACAGGTGCGGGTCAACGTCTTATCTGTTTCTATAAGAAAACAGAGCGGCAGAGCCTTTCGACTGTGCCGCCCTGCGGTAATATCATTGATTTTGGATTTAGAGTTTCTTATACAGAATGCGGATTGCATTCAGAATACAGATCACCGCCACACCGGTATCCGCAAACACAGCCATCCACATATTGGCCAGACCAAGCAGACCAAATACCATGACCAGTGCTTTGATCACCAGAGCAAATGCAACATTTTGTTTTGCAATTCTTCCCGTTGCTCTTGCAATCTTCAAAGACTGCGGGATTGCTTCCATAGAAGAGGTCATAAATACCACGTCTGCAGCTTCAATCGCTGCATCCGCTCCGCTTCCCATCGCAGCTCCCACATCTGCGCCTGCCAGAACCGGCGCATCATTGATTCCGTCTCCGACAAACATCACACTTCCCTGTTTCTGTCGGATCTTCTGTAATTCTGTTACCTTATCCTGAGGCAGAAGCTTTGCATGCACTTCATCAATTCCGATCTTCTCTGCCACTGCCTGCGCATTCTCTTTTGCATCTCCGGTCAGCATGACTGTCCGGATATTCTGCTGCTTCATGGCTGCCACTGCCTGCGATGCATCCTCTTTGACAGTATCTGAAATCACAAGATATCCTGCATAGACACCGTCTACTGCCAGTAATACTTCTGTTCCATACGCTTTCGGCTGATATGCAGACAGATCTACCTGATTCTGCTCCAAAAGCCTTCTGTTTCCACAAAGTACAGTTCCTTCTGAGAGTTCTGCTAAAATTCCATTTCCGGAAATTTCTTTTACCTGTTTTGCATGCTCAACAGAAAGTCTTCTCTCGTTTGCCGCTGCCATAATACTGACTGCGATCGGGTGAGAAGATGCTTCTTCACAGGATGCTGCTGTCTTTAGGAGTTCATCCTGACTGTATGATCCTGCCGGAACAATCTCCTGTACGACAAAATTTCCTTTTGTGATCGTTCCCGTCTTATCCATTACAACTGCTTTTACATTCTGAAGTGCCTCGATCGCAACTCCACCCTTAAACAGAATTCCTTTTTTAGAACCTGCTCCGATTCCTGAGAAAAATGCCAGCGGAACACTCAACACAAGCGCACATGGACAGCTGATTACCAGGAAGGTAATGGCTGTGTAGATCCAGTAGTTCCAGTCCCCGGTCAGGATCGACGGGATAATTGCTGTTGCCACCGCCAATGCTACCACGACCGGTGTGTATACTTTTGAAAATCTTGTAATAAAACGGTCGATCTTTGGCTTGCTGGCTGCTGCATTTTCTACCGAATTCAAAATCCTTGTAACCATGGAGTCTTCCAAAACCTTTTCTGCACGCATTTTCAGCACACCGGAAAGATTCACACATCCGGAAGTCACACTGCTGCCCGGTACAACGGCAACCGGAACCGGTTCCCCTGTTACCGGTGAAGTATCCAGACGGCTCTCCCCCTCCAGTACAACACCTTCCAGTGGAATCCGGTCTCCTGCACGGACCAGAAGCACATCTCCAACTTTTGCCTCCTCTGCCGGAATCTCCCGTATAGTTCCATCCTGCTCTACAAGATTCACAACCTCAGGACGCAGATCAACTGCCTCCATGATCTGACTTCTGCTTCTTGCAACTGCGATATTTTCAAATAACTCCCCTACACGATAGAAGAGCATTACACCCACTGCTTCTTTGTAATCTCCGATTACGATCGCTGCAATTGTAGCAACTCCCATCAGGAAATTCTCATCAAATACACGACCCTTTCCGATATTCTTTGCCGCAGTGATAAGAACATCCTTTCCAAGGATCAGATATCCTATGATCAGTTCGAAAAAGGAAATCCATCCATTCATCTCCTGTGTAGACAGACCCAGAACAAACAGAACAGCTCCGATTCCAATCTCCCACAGATCCTTTTTATTTTCTGAAAATCTGCCTTTTGCAGACTCCCTTTTTCCGGTTGATCCTCCGTCTCTTTTTCGCACAACCACTTCACTCTCAATGGATGCACAGATTTTCTGAAACTCCTCTAACAGCTCCGCATCCGTATTCGTCACAACCTGCAGTTGTTTTGTCGCGAAGGTAATTGCAGCAAACTCTACCTGCGGCAGTGCCTGAATCTTTTCTTCCATCTTAGACGCACAATGTGCACATCCCAGGTTTTCCAGAATATACACCTGCTTCTCTGCATGATCAAAGGTATGATCTGCCTCTTTGTGTTCCTCATGATGATGCTCGTGTCCACAGCCGCATGCATCTTCGTGATGGTGATTGTGTCCGCAGCCGCATGTGTCTTCGTGATGATGATCGTGCCCACATCCACATGATTCTTCATGGTGGTGATGATCATTTTTATGTCTTTCTTCTGTCAATACTTCTTTTGCCATGTCCTTTCCCTCCATATATAACATATGAACAACTGTTCATATGTTCATATAATCACAATGCAAGGAATTTGTCAAGGCATTCGACTAAAAAATATATAAAATTTAACCACTTTTGTTACTACGCTTCTTCAATTGCCAGGGAAAGTTTATTCCAACTCTCTTTTGCTTCTCTCACGTGGTATCTCCACGCAGGCCTTAAACTGATCACAGTCGATTTTAATATCAAACTCTCCGCCAAGCGCTTTTACATACGTACTTACGATCGCAAGTCCCAGTCCATTTCCCTCACTGGACCTCTGCTTATCCCCACGAAAAAACCGCTCGATAATCTCTTCCTTTGTAAAATCCATTGGATATCCTGCGGTGTTCGTGATCTCCAGACACAGATGATCTGAAGACTCTTTTTGATAAGTTTTCACAAACACTCTCGTATGCTTTGCCGAATACTTCAGCGCATTCTCAATCAGATTCTGGCAGATCCTGTAAAAATACATATTATCAGAAATGATTTCTGTATTTTCCTCCGTAAGCTGTTTTACGAACTGCAGCTCACTCTCCTTCACATGATCCTCCATATCTGCAAAAATCTGTTCCACCAGACGATTCAGTTCAAACTTTTCCGGATGCAGTTCGATATTGCCGCTGCTTGCTTTTGCAAGAGAAAACAAGCTGTTTATCATTTCTTTTAATTTTTCTGCTCTTTCAGACAGCACATCCACATAATCTCTGACAAGGTCGCTCAATTCTTCCTTTTTGATGAGTTCAATATAGCCCACCATAGAAGTCAGCGGCGTTTTCAGATCATGCGACACATTGGTAATCAGATCGATTCGAAGCTGGTCACTGCGTGAAACTTTTTCAAGGCTCTTTTTTTCGCTCTCCAGCGCTTCTGCAATCCGTTTTTGATTGATTTCCTCCAGTTTGCCCATCAACATTTCTCGTCTCTTCTCATCAAACCGTCGGCGCACAAACTGCCACACCATATACTGAATCAATGCTGTAAAGAGCATCACATAACCGGCAGCATAATTGTAATACCAGCTCCAGTACTCTCGAAATTTACTCTGCAGCACAAAGAAGATACCTGCTGCTGCAAATGCCAGAATACCGATCACTTGAAGAAGATGCTCCATTTTTTTCATTTCTGCTCTCCATTCCCGATAATAAGCATCTTCTTTTGGAATCCAGTTCTGATATTTTCGGTTCAGTCCCTTTTCTAACAGATATGCAGTCCCGCTTCCTAACAGAATATTCCCGAGTATCCCAAAATACAGGATTTTTTCTGTTGGATAATAGGTTCGATAGGCGATCAGAATATAAAAGGTAAAAATCCCACATCCTGCCAACATGACACTTACTAATACCTGCCAATGTTGCTTTAACAAACGTTTTCCTGTCTCAATTATATTTTTCCATTTTGTAGCCAATGCCCCACACCACCTTTACATATCTTGGTTTTTTTGTATCAATCTCAATTTTTTCCCGGATATGCCGAATATGCACCATCACTGTATTTTCCACCGTATAATTTGCCGATTCTTTCCATACATTTTCATAAATCTGTTCTGCTGAAAACACCTGCCCCAGATGTCCCATCAGCAATTCCAGTATCTTATATTCTGTAGCCGTCAGCCTGACTTCTTCTCCTTCCACAAGGATCAGACGCCGCTTTTTATCAAGTACAAGACCGCCGTTTACAAGTGTGTCACTGTCGTTTTTCGGTGCTGCGCCTCCCCACGCGTGATAACGCCTGAGATGTGCTTTCACACGGGCAATGAGTTCCGCCGGATTATACGGCTTTTCCACGTAGTCATCTGCTCCCAGAACAAGACCTGACACCTTGTCACTCTCCTCCGTCTTCGCTGACAGAATAATAACCGGAATACGGTAGTTTTCCCTTAATTTCATCAGTGCAGATAATCCGTTCAGTTTCGGCATCATCACATCCAGCAGGATCAGATCGATCTGGTTTGTCTCCAGAGCTTTCAGCGCTTCCATCCCATCATAAGCTTTTACAATCTGATATCCTTCATATTTCAGTAATTCACTGATCGAGTAGACAATTTCCTTATTGTCGTCCACTACAAGTATCGTTTCACCGTTCATGCTGCCCTCCTGTATTCCTTTACTCTATGTAAACTATAATAGGAACGGCTTAAAAAAAAACGCAATGCAATTCTTAAATTTTTCTTATATTTTTAGAACTCCTTCCCGAAAAAAGCGCCGCAGCTTTTATGATTTTTTCATCATAAAAACTGCAGCGCTTCTATTTTTATTTCTTCTTATTTTTCTTCTCTGCGTCTTGCCAATTCTGCACAATTTTCTTCCACACGTTTTTTGCTCAGTGGATAAATGAAGATCAAAGCAAGTGCAACCGCTGTCAAACCTACGATCGGTACGATACAGGAGATTCTAAAGATGCTCTCTGTAACAGCCGGCTCAAAAGCAGTCGCTGCCGTATAACCTGCCAGTGACAGCAGTCCTCCTACCATACCGGAAGAGAATGCCTGACCAAGTTTTCTTGCGAAAGAATACACCGCATAAATGGTACCATCTTCTCGAATTCCGTTTTTCACCTCTGCGTCATCAATGACATCTGTAATCATTGCCCAGATGATCGTATTGAAAAATCCGAGTCCAACGAAAGACATTACATAAAAGATAACATATACCCATACATTTTCCGGATGCAGGATCAAACAAACCACATAACTTGCTGCACCAAAGAGACAGGAAACTGTAGCCAACTCTTTTTTTCCGAATTTTGATGCCAGCTTACTTGCAAGCGGAGCACAGATCGCGATGATCGCTACGTTGCTCAACAATGCCACAACCGACTGTGCCTGTGTACTTCGATACACATTTGGGAATACATATGCGGACATTCCCTGCATCCCCAGCATTGCCAGAAGCAGAAGCAGTGCTGCCGCAATAATTCCGAGAAGAGCACGGTTTGTGATCAGGCTCTTCCCAAGAGCAACAATATCCAGTTTCTGATTATTTGCCGGCACCGGTACACGTTCACGTACCAGGTTGTAGCAAAGCAGATAACAGATGACTGCCAGTACAGAAAATACACCTGCAATGATCGTCATACGACTTCCGGAAAGCACTGGATTGCCATCTACCGTAACATATGCAACCAATGGAGTTCCTGTACCGATCACAAGGCTGGCCAGAGAAGCTCCTACAGAACGCCATGTAGATAAGGAAGCTCTGTCTGTCGGATCCGGCGAGATTGCAGACGCCATAGATCCATATGGAATATTAATGGAAGTATAGAAAATAGATCCCCATAACAAATATGTCACAACCATGTAGGCTACTTTCACTCCATACGGCATATCTGCAAGTCCTGACTGATAGATCAGGAAACTGGCAATTGCCACAGGCCCGCACATACGTTTGATCCATGGACGGAATTTCCCGTCTTTGGTTGGTTTTGAACGGTCCACGATCTGTCCCATCGTGACATCTGTAAACGCGTCTACAAAGCGTGCTGCCATCATGAGCATACCAACAACTCCCGCTGATAAGCCCATAACATCTGTATAAAATTTCATCATGAACATTGAGGACAATATGAAGGTGAAATCGTTTCCGAAATCACCAAACATATACCCCAGTCTATCCTTCATCCCAAATGCCGGGACAGTGGGATTATTTGTTTTCCCCATTTTCATTTTCTCCTTGTTTTTCCTATGAACTACCAGCTTTTAATCATACCTTTTTGATCTGGATCAGTTTTCCATTCAGACTTTCGATAAATCCTTCCGGTGCCAGAGAACCTGCCATTTCTCCAAGTCTTTCCAAAGACATACCTTTCATCATATCCCACATACCTTCTCCCGGAGAAACTACCATATTCATTGTAAGTTTCACCGCTTTGGCTGCAATTTCAATTGCTTCCGGGCATTTTGCCAATTCTTCCAGGCTGTCTTTGATACTGTACATTCCTTCCGGGAACTCCATCGGAGCTTTCAGATCCATGTCTCCAACTGTACTGAACCAGTTTGCAACGCCTTCTGCACGTTCATTGACTTCCGGCAATACATAAATCTTCGGTTCTTTTTCTACTTTTTCCAGAGTCATCGTATCTTTGACCTCTCCTGCCTGTGCTGTCAGAATATTAAATCCGTCTTTCAATGCCACCGTAAATACAAATACTTTTTCTGCTGAAAGCTCTTCCACTTTTTCTCCATTTAAAAACAGTGTGACCGAAGGCTGGTTCGAATATACACGGATTTCTGTTGTTTCACCTGCACGCTGTGCATATCTTTTTCCACAGAGGTGTACCATTGGTTTTTTATTCCAGTATGCCTGGTAGATGTAATAACTGTCTTTTTTCACTTTCCGATCAAGAGTCACCAGTCCCTTGTTGTTTCTTCCCGCTACACCGCCTTCGTCTCTGGCTGCACAGCCAAAGTCAAACATATTCCATACATGACTGGACCAGATCCATGGACGCTCCTCAAGCATCTTTGCCATGTGCTCATGATACAATGCCTGATACTCTTCACTGTAATCTTTGCATGCCGGATTCGGGCCGTGATAAGTAATGATCCCTTCACATCCATATTCAGAAAGTCCCAGACAGATTTCCGGATGTACTTTATGGAAGTTGTCCATCCATGGTCCATTGTCTTCCATCTTGCCTCCGTACCATCCAAAATAATGGTTGTAACTTTCTACGTCTGTGATCCCATGCATTGGTCCCTCGATCGGAGTCATGGATACATGTGCAATCGTTGTCAGACGACTTGGATCCAGTTCTTTTGCAAGCGCATTGAGTTCTTTATGATTTTCTACCAGTTTCTTTGAAATTCCTCCGATCAGGATTTCATTGGAAATTCCCCAGAAGCAGATAGATGGATGATTGTAATTCTGAATGATCAGCTCTTTCAGCTGACTGATGCAGTTCTGGTGTGCATCCGGATCTTGATTCATCACACTGATAAACGGAATTTCTGCCCATACGACAAATCCCATTTCGTCACAGGCATCATAGAAGTCCTGAGAATGCTGATAATGTGCCAGTCGAATCGTATTTGCTCCCAGTTCTTTGATCATTCTTGCGTCTTCATAATGATCTTCTTTTGTCAGTGCGTTTCCTTTATACAGCATGTCCTGATGACGGCTCACTCCACGCAGCGGAGTCTCTGTACCATTGAGGATGAACCCTTTGTTCGGATCACAGGAAAAGCTGCGTACTCCAACACGTGCTGAAATCTCATCATAAGACTCGTTTCTTCTCTGCAGTCTTGCGGTCACTGTATACAGGTATGGAGCATCAATTTCCCAAAGTGTCGCATCCGGAACATATACCTTCACTGCTGTCTCATCTGCCGGACGGCAAGCGCTCGCCACTTCATTTCCTTCTGCATCGCAAATGGAATACAGAACAGTAAAGTTTTCATCTGCTCCTTTTACGTATGAAACAATCTCAAATTCTGCTCCTCCACACTCACATGGTCTTGAAGTCACCTGGATTCCCGGTCCTCCGTAATACTCCAGATCAAAATGTGCATCCGGAACACTGATCAGATTCACACCCCTGTAAAGTCCGCCATAAAATGTAAAATCTGCTGACTGTGGATACACACTGTCTTTCAGCTCATTGCTGCATGCAACAACCAGAAGATTGTCCCCTTCTTCTTTGCACACATCTGTGATATCTACACGGAATGTAGAATATCCACCTTCATGATATGTCATCTCTTTTCCGTTTACATATACCGTTGCCTGCTGGCCTGCTGCCAGGATTTCCACGTAAACCTTTCCATTTCCAAAAGGCTGTTTTGGTGTTTCAAATGTCTTTGCATACCAGTAAGTTCCCCTGTCATAACTTCCGTTCCCATCATGTCCATCCACCGCATTCCATGTATGAGGAAGATCTACATGTTCCCAGTCTGATGGCATCTCCTCTGGCAGTCCTGCATTCTGCTGAATAAATGCCCAGTCCTTGTTTAAATTGATTACATTGCGCATACCCATTCTCCTTTGTTTTTATGATTTTTTCAAATTTTCGTGGCTTTTTCCCACATTTGTTGTATGATTATTGTATGTAAATTTTTCAAAAAATAACAGTGATGATTTTTGTAGTTTTTTGCACAATTTTCAGTTAAAAGAAGGAGACGCTATGAAACACGAAGAATTGATTGATTTCACGCAAAAAATACTGGAAACAAATTATCTTCCAGTTTACAGGTTTACGCTGCCCTGTGAAAATCTGGAACATCTGGATCAGGGACTTCGTTACCACATTCTCGGTGTAAAAAATACTTCCCAGTTTTTTCATGATATGTTTGAGAAGCTGAAACAGGGAAAGGTGTATTTTAACACGGATCTGTTTCAGTGTACGTTTGCCTTCCTGCTGCTTCCAGATTCAAAAACGGTTTTCCAGTGTGGACCTGTTGTATTTGAAAAGATGCAGGGGGAACGCTTTGAAGAATTATTTTCCAGTCTGCCTTTAAAAGAAACTTATCACGATGCAATTCAAACATATTATCAGAGGCTTCCTTTTTTGGGATCCTATGCGCTATTTGAAAGCCTATTTTTAGAACTTGGTAAAAAACTTTACGGAGACTCCTGCGAAGTAGTCTATTCCAATACTGACTTTTTTGATCATTGGAATAATGCCTATAAACATTGTCTACGAGATAAAGAACACCCTTTTTCGAATATTGATGTGATTGAAAAAAGATACGAGTCAGAAAACATGTTGATCAATGCCGTTGCCTCGGGCAGAGAAAGCCAAACACTGGAATTGATTTCTAAATTTGAGACTTGGCTGCTTCCACAAAGAACAACCAATAATTTAAGAGATATGAAAAATTATACAATTACATTAAACACACTGCTTCGAAAAGCAGCAGAACAGGCTGGCGTGCACCCCATCCATATTGATGCCTACTCCAACTGCAATGTTGTCATGCTGGAAAGCCTGACTTCCACTCAGCAGTGCCTGCGCGCGCAACAGACAATTGCCCTTGGATACTGCCGGATCATCAAAGAGCACCAGCATCAGATTCACTCTCCGCTCATCCGAAAAGTAGTCGCCTATCTGGAGACAGATCTTTCCGCTGATTTGACGCTGAATCAGCTGGCAAGTGATCTTGGTGTAAACGCAAGTTATTTGTCTACCTTATTCTCCAAAGAAATGGGAACATCCCTGACAGACTATGTCAATCACTATCGAATTGAACATGCACAGACACTGCTCGCCAATACGGATGTACCGATCAAAGACATTGCTCTTCGCTGTGGAATTGGAGACATTCATTACTTTACGCGCCTGTTTAAGAAAATCAGCGGAGCAACCCCAAAAGCATGGAGGGAATCTACTTCCATCCTGAACAGAGAAGGAAAAAAGAGCTTATAATCTTTTCCTCAAATACACCATATCACTCAGCTGTTTTCCACATTCTATGATTGGATGATCATAGTTATCCACAAAAAATCCCGGGATTCTATGTGACTGTGTGAATCCACACGATTCATAAAAGGGCAGGGTTGCCGGACTGTCTCCGGTTCCTGCCTGTAAAATTGTTTTTCTTCCTTTGTATTCTTTACAGAGAAACTCGATCATTTTTCTGCCATATCCACTTCGCTGACACTGTGGACACACCGCCAGATTTTTCAATTCCAGAAGATCTTCCCCTTCTTCTGTCACAACACAGACTGCTTTTACTACACCCTCATCGTATAAAACATACGGATCGCCCCGTTCCAGATAACGATCGACCATACTCTCCTGTTCATCTGCCAGAAGTAAGAGTTCCAGATATTCTTTTTTATTGTAATCAATCTTGCGGATTTCCATTTTACCCTCCAACTTAACACTCTATTCCAAATACCTCAATCTGAGTCAGTGCCGGGAACGGTGACGGATCATCTGCTTTGATCAGATCCTTTAATACAAGCCAGCTGATTGTTTTCTCTTCAAATGTAAACTCCTGTGATACATCTGTTTTTTTCAAATCCAGAAGCATACTGGTTCCATCCGAAAATTCAACCGTTGCATTTACCCACCAGTTGTCATGTGGGAAGTCTGCTCTTGTATGCAGTATGATCCTGTCTGTCTTGATCTCACGTCCAAACTCCAGCTTCATCTGGGCATCGTCTCTCTGATTGATTCCCCAGGATGCAAATGGCCATTTGCCATGACTGTGATTTGCTGTCACTCCGTCAATTGCATTCTTTGCTGCGAACACGGCTTCTCCCCTTGTCTCTACATTTGCAGATGCATGTGGATAGCAGTTCACATCTCCGTGCTGGTCATTGACATTTTCCGCCAGATTCCGGTAAATATCCACTTCGTATGGTCTTGCTTTGCGCAGGGAGATCAGCTGTTTTTCCCCTGTAAATGCTTTTGGAGAAAGGTTGAATTTCTTCTCTTCAAATGGAATCTCATACACCTGATCTCCCGTCAGATATACCAGAGATTTTCCCAGTGCATCGTCTACCTGCATCCAGTAATGTCCGATTTCTCCATGGATTTCAAAAAGAAGGGAATCTCCTTCCTGGTATTCTCTTCTCAACGTCAGGTTGACTTCCTTTTCTCCCTGTACTTCTTCTACAATGTTCTTTTCTGCATCCAGCAATTTAATCTGTATCATCTTCTCTTCCTCCTGTTACAGTGTACTGTCTCTCCAGCGCACCGCATTCTTTATCACAATCTTTTTGTTTGAAATGCTGTTCTTACTTTCGATCATCTCAATCAGTTTTTGTGAAGCAATCCTGCCCTCCTGATATGCCGGAATCATGATCGATGTGATCTCCGGCACTGCCATCTTGGTCCAACCAGTCACATCAAATCCGATCAACCCCAGACGTTCCGGGAACAGCAACAAAAAGTCAGGGAACAACTTGATTCCCAGATATACCTTCCGGAGCGCTTCCACATCCGAAGCATACACCAGTGTTTTCTTATATTCGCTGATATGCTGCGCAAGATATTCCTGAATCTCTTCCCGGGTCGTCTCTGCCTCAATAAAATACGTTTTGAATGAAATTCCCGCATCATTCGCCGCATCTTTAAATCCCCGCAGATTGTCCATTCCCGTATACTCAGATTCATTGGCATCGGATACGACCAGAAGCTGATCATACCCCCGACCAATACACTGACTGATCGTATCATACACACATTGATAATTGTCCCCCAGAATTCTTACCCCCTGTGAATCATAAGGTGGAATATCCAGATATACGACCTTTTTATTCTTTTTTTCCAATTCCATTGCCAAAATTCCAAACCTGTATGTTGCCTGTATGATAAAACCGGACACTCCCATTTTCAGCATATGCTCAACATATTCTTTTTCTTTGGCAAATGACATCTCGTTACTTCCCACGATCACCTGATATCCGGCCTCATGTGCTTCTTCTTCAATTCCTTTCAGTGCCTTTGCCGCAAATGGTTTGGACACATCTCCAAGAATCACGCCGATACAGTCATCGCTTGCCTTTACTGTTCTGGTCGCAGCGCTTGGCGTGTAACCGGTCTCTTCAATGACCTGCTGGATCTTTTTCTGTGTCTCATCTGACATTTTATTCGTTTTTCCGTTCAAATAAAAAGAAATCGTTGTCTTCGAAACTCCTACCATTTCTGCAATTTCATTAATGGTCAGTTTTTTCATCTTGTTTCCCACCTTATTTTCGTTCTACGCCCGGAAGCGGAGTACTTCAAACCCTTCTTCTGTTTTCTTCAATATAACTACTTTACCATAAAAGCCACAATTCTGGTATAGGAAAACTTTCCGACCACGGTAATTTTCATGCGTACGCATAATAACCACATAGGACAGTTCACCTGAAATCCACACTTCCTTTGCCACCACAGATGTAGCCACCTGTTTCCCTTCTGCCTGTATGATCACCGTATCTTTTAATTCTGCATTCTCCGGGTGCATCCATGCTGTACATACTCCTTCATTTTCCCAGTTGGTTTTTGCCTGAAAAACTGTATGCTCCTCATTTTCGTTATAAATTCTGGACAAAATCTCCTGCCTTTGCTCCAAAGGATACTCTGCTCCAAGGATCAGCCTGACATCTTCATTTTCAAGAAGAACTTCCCGCTCTTTTTGTTCCTTTACAATCACCTCCGGTGCCAGATGGAAATACATGGTACTTTCCTGCGTTCCCGCCATACGAAGGTCATCACTGAGCAGCCAGATTCCCTCCGGAAAGATTAGAATCCTTCTGCAGCAGTATGCAGGCTCTTTTTGTTTATTTTGCATCACATACGGCATCTCTGCATAGTGGATCCCCTCAATCGTTTTGCAGTAATTGTTCAGACTGTCTGCAAAATATGCGTAACTCCAGGAACCGTCCGGCACTCCCATCGGACAGCCTTTAATCACAGAAACATTATGTGCCTCCGGAGATTTCAAACGGTTTCTCAGTTCTCCTTCTATATAAGAATATCGGCCGCTGTCTGTCAGAAACGCTTTTCCTTTGTAATAATTACATATATGTGTCAATTCCGAATGTCCATGGGAGCTTCCAAGCGGCCCATTATGAAGATACGTATAGTTGCTGTCTATCTCCCAACCGCTTCTGTAATAAAAGTTTCCGCTGTCTGTATAAAGACCGTTCAATGTTTCCGGCTGTTTTGATTTCAGTTTCAGATACTGCTCTTTCTGCTCCATTCCAAAACACCATATGCTCTCCAGATCCGGCTCCTCATATCCCGCATATTTAAATGCGCTCTCTTCAAACAGCATGGCGCCTCTTGTCATCACATCTCGGATGTCCGTCACATCACTGTCTCCCTGCGCAATCTGAAAATGATCCGGCCCCGCCGCATGCATCACATAATCGTACATTCCATACAGGATTTCCTCAATTCTTTTCGAAGTCTCCACACCCGCTCTTTTTCTGAACACCAGCATTGTCGTTACGGAATTAAGCACTTCAATATGGTACATCATGGACTGCTCCCAATGAGAGCCGTCCCCATAAATCTGAGATTCCAGCTGATAAAGCAGCTCATCCTTTGCCCACTCTGCGATCTGTTTCATCTCTTCCAGACAGAAACATTCTCCAAACCATGCCGCATTCTGCAGAATGGAAGTCGTCTGTAAAACACCCCAGTTGCTCTGCCGGTATTTCGGCACATAGCTTTGGTACAGATATAAAAACTGCTGTTCCATACTTTCTAAAATTTCAAACAGTTCCTCTTCTTTAATGCGCTCCATGGCAAGAAGATGCAGAAGCAATGGTGTCCAGGATGCGCACCGGATTCCGGTGTCGATCGTCCTTGTCATCAGCGAGCCGAATGTTTCCTTTGGATTTTGTCTGACCCAGTCCAGAATATACTGCTTCATTCCTTCCACATACCTCTCCTGTCCGGTGTACCAGTATGCCATCAGCAGTTTTTTCAGATACTCCTGCCTGTTGAGCATATAGACCCATTCCGGATCTCCGTTCGGGCAGGTATCCCAGGAAAACGGTGAAACTTCATATACCGTACTGCATGGCTCCATATCCCAACGGTCACAAAAGCAAAATTTTTGTTCCATCAGCCAGTCTGCCTGACGCAGGATTTTTTCCATTTCTCCTTTGTGTACACCCCGCTTTACTTCTTTTTCATGATATGCTTTTGCATATTCCTTCGCTCTATTTTTTAATTGTTCTATCTGTAAACCCATATCTATATCTCCCGTTTCACAAAACCAGTTATGGGATGTTTATTTCCGCTAAACATCCCACATCCTCAATACATTTTCTATTTTATCCAAGTATACCGATCACAGAAAGAAGGATTCCCACGATGATCGTAAAGATAACCAGTTTGTATGTACTCCATTTTTTCTTTTTGATCAGATAGAACATCAAACCGGTATACAATACAGCAAGCATATTAGGAAGCATAGCATCCAACATCTCCTGCAGAGAAATGATCTTCTCTTCTGTCTCCGAAACCTGTGCCACATACTGCAGCTTCGTAGAAATCTTCACAAAATTCACTGCCAGACCGGAGATCACCGTAACACCGATCATTCCTGCAATTGTGGAAATCTGTTCCATATAGCTGCTCAGCTTTTCAATGATACTTGCCCCAAGCTTATGTCCCCAGTTACCCATCAATAATTTGATGATCAACAGAGTGATGTTCATTCCCAGAAAGAAGATTGCAGGTCCCAGGATCAGTCCGTCCTGTGCAAGAGACGCACCGATTGTTGCAAACAGCGGCGCCAGACAGAACTGAGATAACGAATCTCCAATACCTGCCATTGGTCCCATCAATGCCATTTTGATGGATTTTACTTCTTTGGCGTTCGCACCGCCGTCCAGCATTGCCAGATGAAGGTTTCCGATAAACGGCACCATACTCGGGTTTGTATTAAAAAATTCCACATTTTCTTTCAGTGCATCTCTTAACTGATCATCATCGTCATAGATCTTGCGCAGTCCCGGATACAGCATATTGGCATATCCAAGTCCCTGATAGTTGCTGTAGTTCATACCATTCTGAAGGAAGTATGCTCTCAGCGATGCTCTTGTATAATCTTTTTTCTGTAATTTATTAGATGCCATCTTCAAATTCAACCTCCACTTCTTCTGTTTCTGTACCTGATTTGTTTCCTTTTCCTGTATAGAAATGAACCAAAAGTGCAACTGTTGTTCCAAGGATCGCAACACCGATGATCGGCAGCTTAAAGTATGCGATCGCACAATATCCAAGCAGTACAAATGGGATCAGCTCTTTCTTTGCCATTACGTTTAAGATCATAGCAAATCCGATCGCTGGAAGCATTGCTCCTGCCACACTGAGTCCCGTATTCAGCCATGCTGGAATCAGACTGATCACTTTCTCCAGACCTTCTGCACTCATTGCACCTGCAAATCCGATCACAAAGCCAAGCACGAGGAAAACCCAAACGGTGAGATTGCAGCAGAGTCTGAATTTTTTAAACTGTTTATTGTCCAGCGCTTTTGTCGCTGTGGCGCTGACACCTGCCATTGCTGTGTAAACAAGTGTGATCACAAACTGGAATGCAACCGCAAACGGGAACGATAATGCAAGAGCTGTCGCAACATCTACTCCTGCGCCTTTCATTGTGATCGCCATAATACTTCCTATGATTCCAGGCCCCATCGGGTTCGGCGGTACACTTCCTCCCTGAGATACTCCGAATCCCATAAATGCCAGCTCTCCGACTGCCCCCATTGCCAGTCCTGTCGGCAGATCTCCTAAAATCAAACCTACTCCGGTAGCCATGATCAGACAACGGTTCGTGTAAATTCCCAAAAGCATACCACTGAGGCAGACACCTGTCCAAAGTCCGATCAAAACGGCCTGTACAATTGTAATTTCCATTTCTCTTCCTCCTTATAGATATTCGTTCCTATAAATATTTTGTAATATCAACATTGGATGCTGTATCCGCACCCGTTGGTGTTGATTTTGTATTGAATGTAACGTTGTATTTCTCTTTCAGAGTCCGAAGCGCAGCCCTGTCTTCTTCCCCAAGTGCAATATATGGGCTGACCTCCTGTTTTCCCGGCGCTCTGTGGATATTTCCCACATTGATCTCTGTCACCGGAACACCTCCCTCTACCAGCTTCAGTGCATCTTCTGCCGACTTACAGATGATGAACATGACCTGTTTCGGAGAAGCCTTATAAATCACATCACAGGTATGCTGAACTGTGAAAAATCTCATTGCAATCGTTTTCGGAATCACTGTTTTCATCAATGTCTGCTGAATCGGATCATTTGCCGCCTCGTCATTCGCAACGATCACAGTGTTGACTCCTAATGTTTTGATCCAGAGCTGTCCCTGTCCGTGGACAAGACGCTCATCAATACGCAGCGCTGCGATATTTGGTTTGTCTGTCATCTTTCTTTCCTCCCATAAATAAAAATAGGTATTTTACCACCATACCTGCCAGTCTTTCAAAAACCGTACCAGAGCTTCTACATAATAATAGTCTCCCCAGATATTTCCTACATCGATCCCTTTGCCGGAATGCCAGGAATAGACTCCATGTAAAAGAAGCGCCTCTCCCGGTTTATGAGAATGGTTGGCATAATTTTCAATCAGTGAGCGCAGGATCGTATGCATCGCATACTTATAAACTTCCTTATCCTCGTCTGTCTCCGGCAGATATTTGCACATCTCCTGCATTCCGCATACTGCGACTGCCGCTGCCGAAGAATCCCTGGACTGTCCGGAACCGTCTCCGAAAATCAAATCCCAGTAGCATACATTATCCTGTGGAAGTCGGTTGAGGAAATAATTTGTCATTCCCTTGAACAGATCAAACGCTTCCTCAATACCAGAATTTCTGTAGTTCAATGCGATTCCGTAGATTCCCCACGCCTGACCTCTTGCCCATGCCGAATCATCAGAATATCCCTGACGTGTGACTCCTTTAACAGGTTCTCCTGTCTCCGGATCAAAATAAAATGTGTGATAAGCGGATGCATCATCCCTCACTACATTGTTACAGGAGGTAATAAAATGTTCTCTTGCCGCCTTTTCATACCGCTCATCCCCTGTCACTCTGCTCTTCCAGTATAACAGTGGAATGTTCAGCATACAGTCAATGATCAGACGGTAGTCCTTCGGATCTCCTACATTTCCCCATGCCTGAATGAAATGTCCGTTTTCCCGGTAACGCTCCATCAGAATATCCGCTGCCTGAAGCGCTGCCTCCTTTCCTTCCTCGGACTGGCAGAGCTGATATGCTGCCACACAGGATGGAGAGTACAGAAATCCAAGATCATGATGGTTCAGATCGATCCGTTTGTCTACACGTTCTTTAAACGATCTTACATCTGCCATTCCACGTTCTTTAAAACATGCTTCCCTGCTCCAGTCGTACATCAGCCAGATTAGTCCTGTCCAGAATCCCGTCGTCCACTCTACATTTTCTGTAATCGGGTACATTCCGTCCCGTTCTGATGGAAATGGCTCAGAATTATAGGCTGCTGAAAACGGAAACTTTCCATTCAGATACTCCATGTTTCTTTTTACATAAGCCTTTGCTTCTTCCAGCGCACATTCTACCTCTTTGCGTGTTAACAGTTTACCGGACAAAAACTCTTCTCGTTTTTTAATCTCTTCAATATTTATCTTCTTAATCATGATTTCCCTCTTTGCGATCAGACACCGTCTTCAAATATCATCTCATCATCATTTCCAAGACTGTCAAAGTCCTCCACACCATCTTTTGCGCTCTGCCTGATAATTTCTGCCAGTTCTTCCAATCCCATCAGCTCTCTGCAAAAGATTGCTTCCACTGCCATAGCCAGGTTCGTTCCTGCCAGCACTTTGATACTTTTTTCACTCTCTGTTTTGATGCCGGATGCCACATTAAACGGGGTTCCTCCCAACAGATCTGTCATGACCAGGATCTCAGAAGTCCCCAGCGCCTCCATCTGCTCTTCTAACTTCTGTTTTAATTCCTGTGAGGACATTCCCTTCACAAAATCTACCGCCTTTATATGCTCAGGATTTCCTGCAATGAGGCTTACTGCGCTCATGATCCCTGTCGGAAAATTTCCATGTCCCGCAACGATAATTCCTATCATTTGCCTTTCTCCTTTTCCTTCCTTTTTCTTCTGTCTTACTCATCTCGCTTTTAGTAACCGGTTAACTATAACTCGATTATAAACCAGTTTTACCTAAAGTCAAATGTTTCTTGTACACTTTTCTTGTTTTTGTAATTTATTAACGAATTGCAGATCTATTTTTTGTATATTATGCATATAAAAAAGAAATTTATTCGCTATGAATTCGAAGAAATATGGTTTAAAGAGGAAAGTGAAAAAATAAAAGAGATTGCAGATAAGCAAATAGAAATTTCAAAGCTTCTTTTAGAAATTAGATCAACTATATATAAAAATTGTAATGAGTGTAGTTTGTGCATAAGACAAATCGACGTAGATATTAAACATTCACAGGGGGAAGATTGTTCACTTAGATATAATTTTTTAGAATATGATTCCATAGTAGATGAAATAAAAGGAGACATAAAATATATTGAAGATAATAATGGAAAACGTCTTTTTAAAAAATATAATAAAGACATATGGTTTCAGTTATTCATGTTAAAATTGACTGACTCTAGTAACCAATATAATTGGAATGGTATTGGCAGCTGCAGTAAGAAAGAAATAGAAAGAAATTTGAACGATTTGAGTTTTGACAAAATAAAAAGAACAAGAAAAGCGATGTTTCATTGCTGGACAGGGTGCATTTCTACAATCAATGGAATTGAAAGATATTTATATTATATTTCCAAACGCCGGAGAAAACATGGAAAGTTACAAGCAAGTTTAAATAGTGTTACAAACATTAAAGAATTTGTAAGTGATATTAAAGAAAAAGCTAAAGATGAATAGTGTAATTAAATATCCATTGATTGAAATCAAATTGAGCGAGCAAACTGAATTGTAGTATGATTAGTTGCCTTTTCGCTGGCAATTGACCGTGTAGAAATGATGTTAAAAATTGCGACTCTAATGCGACTCTAATGCGACTACATTGCGTCACCAGTCATATTGACATAGGATTCCGTCTATTTTATAATGATATCATGAAATTTATATACTTACACGAAAAAAGCAGCTTCGGATTTTGAGGCTGCTTTTTTTCGTTCCTGCGTTTAGGACAGGGGGACATTCCCTTCTGTTTCTATAAATATAAAGAGGAAAGGAAGGTTTTTGTGTGGCAAATCTAAAAGTGGAAGAGGTGAGAGCATCGAAGGAAACAGTAAAAGAAATGCAGATAGCAGCTAATATGGGAATTCTGACAGTCGATACCGATGGTCAGACAAGGCCCCCGCGTGAGCAGGAGGACGTGAATTGGCATGAACTGACCAATGCATTCCGGACAAGGAAGGTGTTATCCGGTATGCTGGGCGGTATTGAAAAGCTGGAGGGCGGCTGGGTTGTGGCTGTCATACAGTACAAGGGCTACCGGGTTATTATACCGATGGAAGAGATGATGATTAACCTGGAGGGAGACGGCAGGGAAAATGCGGATACCATAAACCGGCAGACACGGCTGGCAAATAACATGCTGGGCGCGGAGCTTGATTTTATTGTGCGGGACATGGATCAGAAGACACGCAGCATTGTTGCATCCAGAAAAGAAGCCATGCTCAGAAAACGGCAGCTTTTTTATTTTACCGAAGGCGCGGACGGATATCCGATGGTGCGTCCCGGCAGGATTGTGGAAGCCAGAGTGATTGCCGTTGCGCCCAAGGCGGTTCGCCTGGAGATTTTCGGTGTGGAGTGTTCCTTAAAAGCCAGGGACATGGCCTGGGAGTGGATGGTAGATGCCAATGACAAGTTTGCCAATGGAGACATCGTTCTGGTAAAGGTTTTAAAAATGAACGCAGAATCACCGGAGCATATACAGATTGAAGTGAGTGCGAAGGAGGCACAGGCAAACACCAATAAGGAAAATCTTATGCGCCTGCATAAGCAGGGCAAGTATGTTGGAAAAATCACGGATGTCTATAAGGGAACCTACTTTATCCATCTTAACAATGGTGTGAATGCGGTAGCCCATTCCTGTAACACTGCAAGCCTTCCGGGCCGCAAGGACGAGGTTGGATTCCTGGTTACCAGGATCAATGATGAGACAGAAGTGGCTGAGGGGATTATCACAAGAGTTATTAAGCGATGCATGTAAGTAAATACCGCCGGAAACCGGCGTCAGGCAGCAGGCAGAGACAGCCTGCTTTTTCTATATCAAAAACAGACAGGTGCCAAACGGTACCGGAACAGGAGCGAAAATATGTCAGAGGTATTAACAGGAACAACCAAGTGGTTTGATGCGAAAAAAGGATTCGGATTTATTACGGATCAGGACGGAGTTGACTACTATGTCCATTTTTCTGAAATACAGATGGATGGGTTTCGGAAGCTGAAAAATGGACAGGAGGTCAGCTTTGAGGCGGGGGAAGATGAGGAACACCGCTGCATTGCAAAGAACGTAGTATTGACGGAGTAGGGGAAGTGTGATGAGAAGGATTAATCATTTCAGGGCGGCGGGAATCATGGCCGTCCTTTTTCTTATGTGTACCTTTCCTTCCTATGGAAATGAAACGGCAACCCCGTCCAATGCTGACAGTTTAGTATCGGACGGGCATATCCATGACCTGGTGACGGAGGAGACAGTAGCCACATGCCTGCTGAATGGAAGCAGGATTGTGACGTGCCGGTTATGCCAGGATTACAGGGAAGAAATAATCCTCCCCATGCTGGGGCACTGTGATGAGAACGGGGATTTTTTATGCGACCGATGCGGCGTAGTTTTGGAACTGTTCAAAAAAGGAGAAAAACAGACGGTTAAGACAGAACTGCCAGGGGAACGGGAAGAAATGACATTTACCTGCATTGATGAAGACTATAAGGGCGGTCAGCTTTTTTTGGCAGACCAGGTGATTCCTTATGCACTTTGCTCCGGCTTTGGTTCGGGCACAGGGTATGATACCTCCGGAGTCAGGGCTTGGCTGAACTTGCAGTTTGCCGATGGATTATCTGTTTCAGACCAGATTCTTCCCATCAGGCTGTCAGAGGGAAATGACAGTATCAGTGACCGGGTATTCTGCCTTTCTCTGGCTGAAGTCAGAAGCGAACCATATAAAACCTATACATTAGGGAACTGGGAGCCGGAGGCAGGAAACCGTTTTTATTGGACAAGAACGATGTCTTCTGGAAATTATGCGTATCTGGTGCAGTATAACGGACACATTGCAGCGGAGCAGATTACGACAATGGAGGCCGGGATCCGACCAGCCTATGTATTAAAAAAGCCGGGAATGGATAATACACAAGATCGCCTTTGGTATACCGGAGATGTACAGGAACGGAGTATTGCTGGTATCACCTATACCTTCCGCTGCATAGATCCGGATTATATGGACGCAGCGAAAAGGCGAGGGGCATTGTTTCTGTGTGATGAGGTTATAGGCGGAGACCAGTCTGTCTATGACACAAAAAATAACAACTGGGGCAGTTCCGGATTGAGGCTGTGGCTGAACAACAATCTGGAGAATGCGGAGAATCTTATGGATACTGTGACAACGGTGCGCTACTCCTATTCCGGATCAACTACCAGTTATGAGCCCGCTCTGAACCGTTTTACAAAGGCAGCGGTTCGGACCGGGGATTCCGTAGATAAACTGTTCTGCTTATCTCTGGAGGAGGCGATTCGGTATCAGGATTCTTTGTGGAAACTCCATGGGGCTGACCATAATAATTATGTAAATGCCGGAACCTATACAATGGGCTATTGGCTCAGAACGCCGGTGACTGGAGGTAACCGGGCTTATCAGGTGTCTTGGGACGGCCGTATTTTGGCGGGAGAGGTCAGCAGTCAGAGTATTGGATTCCGGCCGGCGTTTGTTGCATATCAATCAGAATAAGAAATTGAGGAGGAGAACATGGATAAGAGAATAAAGAAGGGGTCAGCTGTTTTGACCGCCTGGACGCTGATTGCTGTACTGGGCGCCTCGCCTGCAGGGGCAGCATTCCCATCTTATGCGTCGGTCATGGAACGTTCTGACCAGGAGATACATGCCGCAAGCAGTTCAGAGGCGCGAAGGGCTCCCGAGACCATAACTACAGACCGGGAGGAAGACTATGGTGGGGAATTGGGAACAGAACAGCCGGCAGAGGAAACGGTTAAAGAGGAGTCGCAGAATACAGAGGAAATGGAGGAAGAGGAGCAGGAAACCGAAGTGCCGAAAGTTAAAGAGTCAGAAGTTGCAGAAGAGGAGCCGCAGGAAGAGATAGGAACGGCAACCCCCTCTGAAGCAGTCCCGAAAGAGGAGGAAGTGCAGAACGGCAAGGAGTTTATGGAAGCGACGCCTTCCAATGCCTTAAAAATGGCAGGAGATTTATGGGGCGGTATTGAGATGTCGGACCATTTTGACGGAGAGGGAACCGAAGAAGAACCTTATCAGCTGAGAAATGATAAAGACTTGAAGCTTTTGGCTTATCAGGTGGCAAATGAGGAGGTAGACGGTTACGATGGCTGTTATTTTGAACTGACTAAGGACATCTCCTTAAATGACAGCGCTTCCTGGCTGCCAATCGGTTATTACAGAAGCCTGTCTGACTCGGAGCCATATCCGTTTAAAGGAACTGTGGAAGGGAATGGATACCGGGTATATAATCTGAAAATCAGTGATACAAGCCAGAGTTATGCGGGGCTTTTCGGATATACATATGGCGCGGTTATCCGGAACCTGACCGTGGATGGGCAGGTAAATGCGGCGGATAAGGCGGCGCTGCTTGTTGGAGAAGCAAATGATACCGTAATCACAGAATGTAAGACGCTCGGTCAGGTGCGGGCGGCTGGCGTCTTGGGCGGCATCGCCGGAGAGGCATATGACAGCATGATATCGGATTGTAAAAATACAGGAAGCATTCTTGGCGGAACCGATATTTCCGGAAGTCTGGAAGCCTATGCAGGCGGTATCTGCGGTTCCGCACATTCCACTTTTATCGGGGATTGTGTCAACGATACAAATGACAGCTACAGTTCTCTATATTCGGAAGGCAGCGTGGGAGGCATCTGCGGAAATCTCTATGACAGCCAGGTATATAACTGTTATGTAGAAGGAAAAGTGGGAAGCTCATCCGCGGATTATATCGGCGGGCTTATAGGCCGTATGCAGAGCGGCAGGGTAAAGAATGGAAGGTTTGCCGGAACCATAGGAGCTTCTACTTCATCGGCTTTAAAAACAGCAGGTCTGTTTATCGGAGTGATTGAAGGCGGGAATGTGGAACTGGGGGACCATCTGGAATATCTTTATACGAATTCAGAGGACAAGTATGCACTAAACCCCTTTGGGAACAAGCTGACGCCGCAGATCCGGTTAGAACATCATATCGGGGCATATTATTCCAACAACAGGGATTTTTCCCTGTACCAGATGGGCAGCTTTGTCAAACAGACCAGCCGATTTTTCTATGAGGAGCTAGAAGAGGGAGTATTGGCAATTGGGGACAGTAATATCCATCACTTTGCCGCCAGTAAGACCGGGGACCCGGTAAGGGGATATGCTGTTTCGGTTCCGGCCATAGATTATGGAACCTTATCCGTCATGGAATCCCAGAATAATTATGCGAAAGAAATCAACTGGGCGAACCCCGGGGCGATTGCGGCGGGGACCAAGGTGCTGGTTTATACAAGCCCAACCAATGACACGGAAAGCGATCCGCCGGTGTACTACGAGCTGGAGCCTGGTTCTTTAACCTGGGTGTCTGATGACAGCGGGAAACATGAGGACATTAATTCGGAGACGGCAGATATTTTCTTCACCATGCCGGACGAGAATATTACGGTATCGGCCAAATACCGGGCAATGACAAACGGGGTTATTTTAAGCCAGGATAACCTGACTTTTGATGTGGAACAGATTAGAAGCGGCTCCCGTTGGAACCCGCAGATTGCCTGGAAGATTACCGATCCCCAACACCTGACAGCTACGGTCATTCCGGACTCCGCAGCCAATAAAAACGTAGTATGGAATGTGAAGGATACAGATGGTTCCTCCACGGATGTGATTTCTGTGGATGATAAGGGGACAGTCACCGTAAACCAGGAGGCAAAGTGGATTCAGGATCTGATAAAAGCCGGTGTGACGAACCAGGAACTCTACCCTTCCAAACCAATTACGACGGAAGGAAAAAATTATGCTTCGGTCACGGTGACAACAGAGGCAGGTCAGAAACGGGCCAGCTGTCTGGTAACGGTAAATTTTAAGATAACGGATGAAACCACGGTACCGGTGTCCAATATTACATTAAACCAATCGGAAATCAGCTTTGATGTTGTCCGGGTGCTGGAAGGAAACCGTCTGGAACCGCAGGTGGCCTATCGGGTAACGCCATCTCAGAGGCTGTATGAGACCATCACACCGGAGTATGCGGACAATAAAGCGGTCAGCTGGAAAGCAGGAGATGAAAACATGGTAACCGTGGACCGGGACGGGCTTGTAAGCGTTAATAATCAGGCAAGATGGATTGAGGATTTAGTAAATGTGGATGCCGAGAATTTAAAGCAGAATCCCTATGCGGCGTCCATTGCGGGCGGCAGCCGCTCCACCTATGTGACGGCTACGACTGTGGATGGCGGGAAACAGGCGGTCTGTGCCGTGAATATTAATTTTTCTACCGAAGATCATACGGTTGTTCATGTGGAAGGAGTACAGCTGGATAAAAAGAACCTGACTTTTTCCATAGAAAAAATTATGGAAGGAGATCGTTTAAATCCCTCTGTCCGGTATGAGGTAACGCCGCCCCAAAAACTGAATGCAGTGGTGATGCCAGATCAGGCGGATAATAAAAAGATATTCTGGGAAACAAACGATGGCTCCGTATTGACAGCAGACCAGGGTGGAAGCGTGGAAGTGAACCAGGAGGCTGCCTGGATACAGGAACTGAAAGCCAGGGACGCTGCTAAATTAAAAGAAGACCGCTATGCTCTTTCCACGGCGTCCGGCAGCAAAAAGGGTTTTGTGACTGTGACAACGGAGGACGGACAGCATAAGGATACCTGTGAAGTGGATATTACATTTACCACGACAGATCTGACGGTTGTCCATCCGGAAAAGGTACAGCTTGATAAAGCGGAACTTGTATTTGAGATTGAGCTTATAAAGGAGGGGAGGAGAAACAGTCCGACACTGACCTGGAAGATTACGCCTCCGCAGCAGTTGAGCGCGGTTGTTCTGCCGGAAGCAGCGCATAATAAGAATTATACATGGAGTGTCAGTGACCAGGATATGGTTAGTGTTGATCACGGACTGGTTACAGCCCGCCAGGAAGCCCAATGGATTCAGGATTTAAACGGAAAAGAGGGAAGTAAGGAAGCGGTTGTTACGGCAATGGCGGAAGATGGAGGGATTCAGGGAACCTGTAAAGTCCTCCTTCATTATAAAACAACAGACCGCACCTATTCCAGCTCCGGTTCCGGTTCTTCCGGCGGAGGAGGTGGAGGAAGTTCTTCCGGTTCAGGCAGACCAAAGGCAGCCACGGAGGCAGGGCCTGCGGGAACCTGGATTCAGGACGGCACAGGCTGGTGGTTCCAGTACAAGGACGGCAGTCATCCGAAGAATATCTGGGTGCAGCTTGGCTACAATGGGAATTTGGAATGGTACCATTTTGATGGGAACGGATATATGCAGACCGGATGGTTTACAGACGTGGACGGAAACCGGTATTTCCTGCATAATGTCAGTGACGGAACCCAGGGACGCATGGTTACAGGCTGGAATCTGCTTGACGGGCAGTGGTACTACTTTAATCCGGTATCAGACGGTACCCGCGGCGCTCTCTATGTAAACCGCACCACTCCGGACGGATATACGGTGGGAGCAGATGGCGTATGGCAGCCTTAACTTCCAGTCATCTGTGATTTTTGTTGTATTGAAAACCGGTTTGGGCTATAATGAAGTTAGAAGATAACGGTTGTGATACAGCAAAAGGAGGTGCAATCCATGGAAGTATTAAGAGAAATCATAAACAGCGACAGGCTGAAAACCCTGTTTGCAGTGCCGAAGTCTATGGAGAATATGGACGTGGAGGTGATTGTGTTGCCACTTGCAGATAAAAGAAAACAGAGGAAAGAAGTCGATGTGGAGGCTGCCCTGAAAAGCATTACGGGGATAATCCGGGACGAAGGGATGTCTTTAGACGACTACCGGAATGAGAGGCTTGAAAAATATGCAGGTATTGATTGATACAAATGTAATTTTGGACGTTTTGATGCAGCGGCCTGGCATGGAATTTTCCGGACGGATTCTGCAGATGTCAGGGAAAGGTAAAATCAGAGGTTTTATATCTGCGTCTGCAGTAACGGATATCTACTATATTTTGAACCGTCAGATAAAGGATCGGGCAAAAACAGTGGAGGGCATTAAAACAATATTGAGCCTGATTGATGTGGCTGATGTAACCGGGGACGATATAAGGGCGGCGCTGGACTGCGGCTGGAAAGACTTTGAGGACTGTGTCCAGCATCAGGTCGCATCACATCATCATGCCCGATATATCATCACGAGGAACGTGAAGGATTATGAGGGCAGCGAGCCGCAGCCTGTCACACCGGAAGCCTTTTTGGAGGCGTTGAGTGAATAAAGAATATGCAAGATACCTGTTTGTGAGAGCAGGTATCTTGTTTTGTGTGCCAAGCATGGCACTAATCTTGCTGGTGAAAGTCCAGCCACGGGTTTTTACCGCCAAGTGTAGCGAATCACAAGTCGGTATCAGTAATGATATAGATGGAGGAAGTGGTGTAGCAAAGTTCTTGAGCCTACGAACAGAAACTTGATAAGGCGATTAGGTGGGGAAGGCTGCAAACCAAGCCGAAGCCCAAATGGTAAACGTAAACCGAAGTTGTAAATCAAGAGGTTGTGGAATGAAAGATTAGTGTCTTACCTTGGGAGACCCTACCCACATATCGTAAGATATGGTCGAAAAAGGTTTGGGGAGGGAGTCAGATGAAGTCATAGTAGGGGTAAAAGCCGAAGGACTGAAACGATTTATAGTACGAATCGTTATTAAGAGAATTATGCATTAGCCAGAAATCAGATGGACTGGAAAAGTAGGAACGTAACCGAGGAATACTGTCTAGATCGAGAGGGGTGATGTGCATAAATTTTGTGATAATAAGAGGAGTAACAACAATGGAATTAATAGATGTGATTACATCAAAGGAAAATCTAAACAGAGCTTATAAGAAAGTAGCAGCGAATAAAGGGGCAGGTGGAGTTGACGGAATGAAAGTCGAGGAACTTGGTGCATACATCAAAGGAAACAAAGACGAAATTGTTCAATCAATCAGAAACCGAACCTATATGCCCAAACCGGTACGAAGAGTTTATATTCCGAAAGATAATGGAAAAATGAGGCCATTGGGGATTCCAACGGTTTTAGATAGAGTAATACAACAAGCAATTGCTCAGCCAATTATAGATATTTATGAAGAAATATTCAGTGAGTTTAGCTATGGTTTCAGACCTGGAAGAAGTTGTCATGATGCCATAAAACAAGCACTGGAGTATCTGAACGAGGGATATGAATGGGTGATAGACATAGATATAGAGCAATTCTTTGATAAAGTAAATCATGACAAATTAATTCAAATTCTTAGAGAGCAAGTGAATGACAGTACCACATTGCACCTGATTCGGAAATATCTGAAAGCAGGGGCAATGGAAAAAGGGCTGGAAAAAGCAACAATAAGCGGAGTGCCACAAGGTGGCCCTCTGTCTGTTGTGCTGTCAAACGTATATCTTGATAAATTAGATAAGGAACTGGAACAAAGGGGACTTCGGTTTACGAGGTACGCAGACTATACCGAAGTTAAGACTATGCCGAAACTTTTTATAAAGCCTAATGGCCATAAGCCTCTTTGCATATATTTTTCGGCATAGTTTTTGTTGACAAGAGCATTCGTTCATGCAACATCTTCTATATACAAAAAAATGGAGGTGTTCTCATGAACAATAGTATTACCCTGAAAAAAGCTATTGATGGGGTGCTCAAATGTCAGCGTGAAAACGGACATCCCGAGCCGTACCTTATTGACCTGAAGAGAACTTTTAACCGGCTTCTCGATCATGCAGAGCGGCTTGGGACAGAGTATCTCACCGATGGCCTCATTACCCAGTTCCTGGAGGATTCCAGTAACTCCCGGTCGGGCGAATACCGTTATGAAAGATTTCTTGCCCACAACCGATGCATACGGTTTTTGGAGTCTTATCTGGAAACAGGAAAAGTATCCATTAATAAGTTCCACGAGCCTGTCAAAGAAGTGATCTCTGACGGATTAGCTAAAGCCGTGGAGCTTTACGACCAGACTGAAGAAGCCTCCGGGCTAAGCAAGGCTTCGCTCATTAAAAACCGCCGTCCGATCCGGTATCTCCTGGAGTACATGACATTCCTTGGATATCAGGAGTTATCTGACATCCAGCCTGGGGACACCATCAAAGCAATCGAGGACATGCTGGATAAGCACTATGATCCGACAAGCCTTGTGACGGCCATTTCCGGGATGCGGCGCTTCTACGAAATGTTTCCTGAACTCCAGTCGTTCAGACTGGAAATCCCATCCAGGATGCTACGGAAACGTTCCATTATAGAAGTATACTCAGAAGATGAGCAGGATAAGATCGCCAGCCAGTTGTCTTCCCCCGATATATCCCGTAGGAATGCGGCGATCTGCCTGCTTTCCTTTGAAACGGGACTGCGCAGTGTTGACATCTGCGGACTCAGGCTCGATGATGTTGACTGGAAACACAATGTCATCAACATCGTCCAGGCGAAAACACAAAGGCCGTTGAACCTGCCGCTCCGCTCATCGTATGGCAATGCCATGGCAGACTACCTCCTGAAAGAGCGGCCTGACTGTGACGAGGATTATTTTTTTCTTTCTGTCCACGCGCCTTACGTTAAGCTGAACACAACCTGGCACATCGTTAGGGCTGTTGTTTCCGCTGCAGGTGTAGAAACTGTCGGCCGCCTTACTGGCACAAGGATGTTCCGGCACAATGCTGCGTCTGCAATGCTCAGGAAGGGAGTTCCCCTTCCTGCTATCTCAGAAGAACTTGGCCACAAGTGCCAGGACTCCACAATGGTATACCTTTCAACTGACCGGGAGACAATGGCATCACTGACGCTCCCTTTGCCGAAGGAAGGTGATGAGTCATGAAGAAGGCAACCATCGGTGAAAGGATTGATGCTTTCATTGCGTATAAACGCAGCCTCGGGTACGTCTACGATACACAAGAGCGGTATCTGAAACATTACCAGCGCCACATGGAAGAACAGTATCCGTACCTGGATCTGCCAGACAAAGCAAGCACAGACTGCTTCCTCAATAAATACAAGGGATTGCCTGGCGGCCTGTATAATGCCATGGCCCCGCTGAGGGAGTTTGCCAGATATCTGTTTCAGCTTGGATACCGTGAGGCTTACCTTGTCCCGCCAAAACAGATGCCCAAGCTCTACCCGGAACCTCCGTATTTTTTCTCTGAAGAAGAGCTCTCCACTTTCTTCCGGGAATGCGATTCCTACTACGCCACGAACCCGGGGCCGCGAATCCGAGGCATTGTAATGCCCGCGCTATTCCGAATGCTGTACTGCTGCGGTCTGCGTCCAAAAGAAGCTCGGATGCTGCCGGCAGAAAACGTGCATCTTGATAAGAAGTATATCGATATCCTACAGTCAAAGGGACCAAAAAGCCGAAGGATCTACATCAATGATGAACTCACCGCTTATCTCACCTGCTATAACAGCCAGGTATCCGCAGTATTCCCTGACAGGAAATATTTTTTCCCAAGAGATAGGGAGAAGCCGTACTCTGTACAGGCCCTTTGCTATAACTTTGGAATCATATGGAAGAAAACTTTTCCTGGCTGTTCCGGAAACCTGCCCCGGACATATGATTTCCGGCATCATTTTGCCTGGGCTACCATAAACCGCTGGGCAAGGGAAGGGATCGATGTAAATGCCATGATCCCCTACCTGATGCGGTATATGGGGCACAACTGTATAAAGCATACTTTGTATTACTTCAGGTTCGTGCCGGATTTTTATGCGGATTATAAGGCTCTTTCATGCCGGCTGAATGACCGTATCCCGGAGGTGCCTAATGAGTAAGAAAGACACCTCGTTGTTTTGGGATACAGCCCGCCGATATCTTAGCCACCACCTGAAAGTGATCCGCCAGGTTAGCAGCCATACCATTGACAGCTACAGGGACTGCCTGAACAGCTTTATTAATTACCTTGAGGAGGTTGAATGCATCAACCGGAAAAATATTTCTTTCCACAACTTTGAGAAAGAAACGCTCAAACGCTATCAATCATGGATGATCACGGAACGCAGCCTGGTGCCGAAAACCTGCAACCTCCGGATGACCGCAATCCGCGCATTCCTGGAGTACGCAGCACAGGAATACCTGTGGATCATGCCGGTTTATACCGATGCGTGCAGCATTGTTGGGGTAAAGACAGTGAACCATGCCATCGAATATTTTGAACCCAATGAAATGACGGCGCTACTGGCAGCCCCTTCTGGAAACAGCAAAACTGACCGCCGCAACCAGATGATGCTTATTTTCCTATATGATACCGCTGCAAGAGTGGCAGAAGCCAGGCAGGTCAAAGTATCCGACCTTCATCTTGACGCAGAAGTGCCTTATGTTACGCTCCTCGGGAAAGGCAGAAAATACCGCAACATTCCCCTTCTGGAAAAAACAATCCTCCATGTGAGAAGATACCTGAAGGAATTCCATGGCCCTAACCTGAAATCAGATGCCCCATTGTTTTACTCAAAAACCCATGGGGAGATACACGGGCTTTCGTCCGATACCTTTGAAAAGATGATAAAACGATATGCTGACCAGTGCAGGACAGATGGGTATCCGATGCCTGATCATGTCCATTGCCATATGGTAAGAAAAACCCGGGCAATGGATCTATATCGGGAAGGGGTGCCATTAGCACATATCCAGCAGTTACTTGGTCACGAAAACATCTCTACGACCAGTGGTTTTTACGCATTTGCCACACTCGATGTCCTTGCCAAAGCAATGGAGACTGTCAGCCCTGACGAGGGCGTAAAAAGCTGGAGTGACCCAGATACTTTGGAACGTTTGTACCGATTATAATCAAAAGCTATGCCGAAGTTTTTTGGAGAACCCCTGATATTTTCTATATTTCATATAATTCTTCGGCATAGTCTTAACTTCGGTATAGTCTGCACTATGCCGATTTCGGCATAGTGCTGACGATTGGCTGGCAGGCGTGTGTGGCACAAAAACGGAATGTGAGGAATTGAAAGCCGAAATCGCTGAATTTCTAAGCACAGAGCTGAAATTAACTCTGAGCGAGGAAAAGGCGCTGATAACGCACAGCTCCGAAAAAGTCCGCTTCATTGGCTATGATATTTGTGTCCGCAGAAATCAGGAAGTCAAAGGTCACAGAATGAAAAACGGAACGTGGAGAAAATCCCGTACCCTGCACATGAAAGTTGCCTTGTCTATTCCCCATACGGAAAAGATTGAAAAATTCATGTTTGCAAAGAAAGTCATTCGCCAAAAGGAAAACGGGGAGTTTCAGCCGATACACCGAGCCGGACTTCTCAACCTTGCGGATTATGAAATTGTGGAACAGTACAATGCCGAAGCAAGAGGGTTATGCAACTATTACAATCTGGCTTGTGATTATCACACGTTGGACTACTTCTGCTATCTCATGGAGTACAGTTGCTTAAAAACGATTGCTAATAAGCATAAAACCAGTATCCGCAAAATCATTCGCCAGTATAAAGACGGGAAAACATGGTCTGTTCCTTATGAAACCAAAACAGGGACAAAGCGTGTGCGCCCCGTTAAAATCGCTGACTGTAAGCGTGGCGAAGCGAGTGACATCATCTATCAGAGAAAGAAATTTAGTTGGAAAACCACTATCAGACAGCGGCTCAATGCCAGAGTTTGTGAATTATGTGGGTGTAAAGAAGCCGATTTGTATGAGGTTCACGTTATACGGAACTTAAACGAATTGGGTAATTCTGATTGGGAAACCGTGATGAAAAAGAAGCGGAGAAAAACGCTTGTCGTTTGCAGCAAGTGCCATGAAAGAATACACAGACACTAATCAATACGTCAATTACTAATGGGGAGCCGGATACTTTGAGAGGAGTAAGTCCGGTTCTGAGGGAGGGTGTAGGAAACCTACCGCCAGCGGCGGCAAGGCGCCTTTACCCTACCCTACGATTTTCTGGCAAGCCCGGAGATCGAGAACATCTTTGAAAACTCGGACTTCCTTGTGCTGCTCTCGCAGGCACAGGGCGACCGGCAGATTTTAGCCAAACAGCTTGGGATCAGCCCCCACCAGCTTTCCTATGTGACCCATACCAATTCCGGCGAAGGACTGCTGTTCTTCGGGAACACCACCATCCCGTTTGTTGACCGCTTCCCGCAGAACACAGAGCTGTATGCCATTATGACCACTCGCCCGGAGGACAAAAAACAGGAAATGAACCGGGCATAACACACTTCGGGCCATGATGGCCCGAGGTTTGGAAAGGAGGGATACATCATCGGAAAGAAACCGGATAAACGGAATTTTCAAAAGCCGGAGCCGACAGAGGATACCGGAGGCAATCGCCCCGGACCGGCTGAACGGGAAGGACCTTCCCCCGCACCGTCCCGACGCCTTCGATTTGAGGACGAGGATACCGGGCAGGACAGTCCTTCGGGCCACAATGGCCCGAAGTCCAAAAGCGGCAAGTTTCAAGAGGACAGCCGGAAAAGCCGTCCCTCTGACCGCATGAGGCAGGAAGATGAAGCGGGCGGGCCGCAGGATACTGGCAAGGCACAGGAGCCGGAGGGTTCCGCCGAAAAGGCCGGGAGCAAAAAGGACAAGTACCAGAAAGCACAGGCAAAAGCGGAACACGCCGGGGAAAAGCTGGGAAAGGCTCGGGAGAAACTGGACAAGACCGAGGCAAAACGGGCAGCGAAGAAACCGCCGGGGCTTGCGAAGAAAGCTGTCCGGGGAGCCCGCACCGAAGCATGGTTTTATCTCCACAACAAAATTCACGAAGTTGAGCATGAAAATGTGGGGGTGGAAGGAGCCCATAAGTCGGAACTTGTGGCCGAGGCCGGAGCCCGGAAACTGACCCGGTATGCCAAACGCCGCTGGCGGGAACATCCGGCCCGGAAGGTGGCAAAGTGGGAACGGAAGGACATAACAGCCCGGGCCAATGTGGAGGTTCCA
>SKEV01000021.1_pt1 | contig 159986 bp, 133 predicted proteins | sample 4819531 | NCBI WGS metagenome assembly SKEV01 (sample SAMN11008800, study PRJNA524170) | human gut metagenome | biome: Human fecal sample; material: Feces; isolation source: fecal sample from pouch patient p9, p28 | host: Homo sapiens | place: Israel: Tel-Aviv | collected 2016-08-01 | reverse complement strand
ACTATATAGTATTCGTTATCATTTAAAGAAAGCAACGGCATCTTTCTTAATTCTAGTAATCTATTATAATCACTTAACTTCAAGACTGGGTCAAAATCATAATATTCTGATTGGAAAAAATTTTGTACCTGATGATTCGGCTCTTTATAAATGTCGTACTCAATGGTATTATCAATCGTATATTCTTCTTCAATTAAGTTTACAATTACTAACGACACAAACTGGCTGAATAAAAAGCCAATAGGAATAGCTAATACAAATGCTAAAATTCCCAACAGTATATTTTCAATTATAACTAAGTGGGCAATTTCTTTTTTCTTAATGCCAAGAAGCATATATGTTCCTAATTCTTTACTTCTTTTTTCAAACATAAATTTCGTTGTATAGTTGATCAAAAAGCATATCACAAAAGTAATAAGGATATTTACAGCGAACAATGAATTCTTAAATGCATCCATACTGGAACATAACTTTACAATTTCATCAGAACTTGCCACCAAATTAAAAGCAAATATAAGAGAAAAGGATGTAGTAACGGTTATCAGATAAATCAAATAATCTTTAATATTTCTTTTTGTATTTCTATACGCTAACTTACCTAACATTTCCCACTTCACCTCCGAGCAAGGTTAATATATCCAGTATTTCATTGAAGAAATCTTTTCTGCTTTTTTCCCCTCTGAAAATTTCATTGAATATTTTACCGTCTTTCAAGAACAAAATACGTTCACAGAAAGACGCACTAAACGGGTCATGTGTTACCATTAAAATAGTAGCCTGCATTTTCTTGTTGATTTCAGACATTGTTTCCAGTAATAATCTGGAAGCTTTTGAGTCCAAAGCTCCCGTCGGTTCATCAGCTAAAATCAGTTTCGGTTCATTGATTAAGGCTCTAGCACAAGCACAACGCTGTTTTTGTCCGCCAGAAACTTCATAAGGAAATTTCGATAAAATATCACGAATACCCAATTTATCGGCGATAGCATGAACTCTTTTCTCAATATCAGTAGGGTTCTGTTTGTTGATAACCAATGATAAAGAAATGTTTTCTCCAATCGTTAAAGTATCTAAAAGGTTGAAATCTTGAAAAATGAACCCTAAATTTTCACGTCTGAAATCAGCAAAATCTTTATCCTTGATTTTGGTAATATCTTGATTATTGACTGTAATGTGTCCGCTGGTTACAGTATCAATCGTAGAGATACAGTTTAATAGGGTAGTCTTTCCAGAACCACTAGCTCCCATGATTGCGACAAATTCGCCCTTATCTACATACATAGAAATACCGTCTACTGCCTTTGTGATATTTCCAGAGTTACCCCCGTAGTATTTTTTTACTTGCTCTAAATTTAAAATGTGTTCCATTAAAAATCGCTCCTTTCTTCCTGCCACATTTATTTGTTTTGGAATACAATTAAATTATAGCAAGGGCAGTATTCAATTACACTTACAGTTTTGAAAGTAAACAGAGAGTAAAAGAGCCGTGATAATGCAGATCACAATTCTGTGAAGCATTTCCACGACCCTTTTATTATAATTTTACCGTTGTCTTTTTCGTAATGGTATAAATGTATTCCTCTGGCGTAGGGCGTTTATTCCCAAAATACTTTTTGAAATTTGCCTGCACCTCTGGGTCGGTGCTATTCATAGCTTCATCAATCGTAGCTTCAATATCCGCCCGAACATCAGCCAATGATACACCGCCAGCTTTTGCACCAGCTTTCAATGCCTTTTTTATATCTCTTTTGTTCAGTCCTATCATATTCATACCTCAATTCTACTTTTTAAAGCTAATAAGTTTTCCATTGTATTTTACAATGATGAATATGATATAAAACACTCCTACAACAATCAAAATAAGACCTATGTAATAGCCTAATTCAGAATGAGAGATTAAATTGATAATCGGCATAACAAGAATACCAATACTAACCAGTAAAGTGCCTATTCCTATTTTTTTTGTAAACACCTTTTTATCTTTAGGGTCAAGTTGTGTATAATGATAACCATGTAATAAAGTAATATTCTCTTTTATACCTATTTGATAAGATATAAAAAGTAAAAACAATCCTATAACTATTTCAACAATCAATTCCTCTAATTCCATAATCGTTCTCTCCTTTAATCAAAATAAAATAATTCTTCAAATTTTTTATCTAAAGCTATACAAAGCACTAATGCCAATTTTGCTGTTGGATTAAATTGTCCAGTTTCAATAGAACTAATTGTATTCCGAGAAACCCCGACTAGTTCAGCTAATTCTGTTTGTGATAATTTTTTTTCTTTTCGTACAGTTTTTAATCTGTTTCTCAAAATTAAATGTTCGTCCATTCTATAAACCTACCATTAAAAATTTATAAAAGTAATACCCCATAAATAGAAGAAAGAATAAAGCAATAACAAATTTGGATTTATTTTTTGAAATATGTGCTTCATAACCCATAGAGCCAAATGCCACAGACCCAATAATTGTCATTATGTCATAGTAAGGTTCTTTACAAACTGCTTTAATGAAAAGAATTAAAATGCAGATAAATAAAACAAACATTAAGCCAAAAGATTTCCCTTGAAGTTTAATATGTTTTTCGTATTCATCAAGATATAGATTCTCTTTTTTGTTTTGTGATAGTATTTTTTCTTTATCCATTATATAACGCTCCTTTCAAATAATACCAAGTACACTTGTTATTTATATTATAGCATTCGGTCATTACAAGTCAATATTTTTGCACAGTTTTCTTGTCGTTTTGTAAAAGCGTGCAAATCTGATAGGAAATGCACGCTATATCATTTATCCTACAATCTTCCAGTTACTATCCTTATGTAGCACAAGCTCATACTGCGATACCTGCGTCGCTTTTGTCTGATTATCAATGAATTTTACCGCAACCTTGACTTTCACATTGTCGCCGTCCTTTATAAAGATAGGGTTTACCAGTTCAGAATAAAGGTAGTCCCTGCCGATAGGTTCAATCACATTTCCCAATACATAGTAAGCAAGCTCTTTTTCCGTCGCTGTTGGGTACAGCTTAAAGAATGTTTCCAGAAAAGCGGTAGCGTCATTTACCGTATCAGCGTCCACGCTTGCGTCTGCTTCTGGTGTCTTAGGCTCATAGTCTGATTTTTCAACTGCTGGTGCAAGGGTAGGGTTTTGAACGATTACCATATCCCCGTCTGCGTCCACATAGACTTTTACAGTATAGGTTGCTTTCACATTGCTTGTCTGTTCTCCCTCTTTTATCTGCTGATCTACTTCGTAGGTAGCAGAAAAAGTGTCCGCTCCCGATTGCTCGATATGCCATACAATCACATCTGTAACCGTGGAGCTGGTCGGTATATCGGTTCTAATGGTGTCTACATTTAAGTCCTGCAATTCCTTTGTCAGATAACCGCTGATTGCCTGCGTCCTTGCTTCGATAGCTTCTTTGCTGTTATCCCATGTGTAATAGGACTTCGCAAAGTTTTTCACGAAATTTTCTATCCCGTTGGTGTCCTGCAAGCGAAGTTCAATGATTTCTTTTTCATGGGTGGTGTGCTGGTCGATAGCCGTAAAATTCTTATACACCCCAAAGCTCACGCTTGCGACAAGCACCACCCACAACGCAATCACGGTTTTCTTATGTGTGCCTACCTTGACAGTACGCACCTTTTTTTCTTTTGGTTCTTTGATAGTTTCTGTCTGTTTCTTATTCTTCTTAAACATATTTTTCAAGTCCTTTCTATTGTTTTACTCGTCCTGCACCGATTAAGTGCTGTTGCCAGTAACTACTACTTAGGTCTGCATATCCTATCGGGTCGCCTGCGTGGTACATCTGTGTCGGCGAAACAAGAATACCGACGTGTGTTACATACGAACCAGCGTTATAGGTGGAATGGAAAAACACCAAATCGCCTGCTTTTGCCTGCGAGAGTGGCAGATGTTGGGTTGCGTCATACTGTGCTTGTGCTGTTCTCGGTAAGGAGATACCAGCTTTTCCATAGCACCATTGCGTCAATCCCGAACAATCAAAGGAAGTATTCGGGTTACTGCCACCATACACATACTTCCAGCCTTGATATTTCAACGCTTCATTCATTACCTTTTGTGCCAGTTCTCCCGATACCTGCGGAACTGCTAAATACTGATTGACTACTTCCACATAGAACATATTTCCATAGCCATACCGCCAGCCCCCATTCTTAGCAACGGCTATCGGGTTGGTGTAGGTTACTTTCTTTCCACCCGATTTCTCACGGGCGAAGCTCTCTGCAAGATTAAAAGTGTGTTTTTTTCCTTTTCCTGCCACATATCCCACATAGCCACCGCCATAGTTATAAGACTGTATTGCTACATTCAAGTCGTCGATACCTTGATTTTTGCAGGAAGAAAGCAGGGACGCAAAATACTTACACCCCTGCTTGATTGAGTTTTCCGTATCTAAAGAGTTGGGCGGTAAACCAAGACTTTCCGAACTCTGCATAACATCTTCTGCCGTACCGCCACTTTCTACTTGAATGATAGCAAGTAGCACATTGACATACTCGGAGATACCGTTTTCTCTGGCGTACTTTTCCACCATAGGCTGATGTTTCAAGACTTCTGCGGATAAGTTCATACCCGTAATGCCAGAAGAAAAGTTGCTGTTCTCATCGTCGCTGTCCGCACTAATCAGCACCCCAAAGAAAAGCACCAGAGAAAAGAGGATAGGAAACAGACTGCCGATAAGAGCGATATGTTTCAGTTTCATTTTTTCTTCTGTCCTTTCTTCGTTACAAGGTTACGAGTTTTCTCTATGGTCTGTTGGTTCTTCTGGACGGTTTGTGTTTGCTGAACCTTTATCCTGCGGTCTTTGGTGTCATTCTGGTGTGTTTCCTGCGATACCACTTTTTCTACATTCTGCTGTTGTGATAAACTATGTACTGGCTGTGCAGGCTGGGTCGCTTTTCTATCAGAAGCACCAGAAGATAGCGGACGCTCTTTGATAACATTTGTCTTGACTGGCTCACTTGCTTTTGAAGTGGTCGCTGTGGCAGGGCGTTTCACTTCCTGCATTTTTTCCGCACTCGGCTTTGGAATGGTTGAAGCTGTGGCTGGTCGCTCATGGGGACGGGTAGCTCCCGTTGTCGCTGATCCGTCCGTCTTTCGCTGTGCCTGCCTTGCTTCTTGTGCCTTTTGAAGCTCCATACGTTTGTCAGCGATATTCTGTCTATGCTGTTCCTGCTTTTCCAAACGTCCCGTCTGTCTGGACTGCTGTTCCTGCACCATGCCACGCTTAAAGTCGGACACGCTGGACTTTGCCTTTTCCTTTGCGGAATACACCGCATAAGCGGTCTGTGTCGGCATATCCTTGATATTCTCTTTGACAGCATTTGCCTTGTCTTTCACTTTATTTTTCGTATCTAAGACAGCACCCACCTTTGAGCCTGCACGCTGTCCCATACTGGAAGTAGATGTATTGCCCCGACTGTCTTTTGTGGCTGTGTTCCTTGTCGGTTTTCTGTTTGAAATCGTGCTACCTACCACCGCACCAGCAACACCGCCAGCAGTAACCGCACCAGCAAGCCGTCTTTCCATACGCCTAGCTCTATGTCGCATAAACAGATATGGTCTGCGGAATATCCTGCGTCCCATGTTTTGACTGTCGTCAGCGTTCAAAGAGAACATACTCATTAAATCGCCCAGCTTCATATAAATACCAGCGAAACATACTATCTGCAAGAACGCTACCATAAAGAACGGATAGTCCGTGGAGATGTTATAAAACATACTGGAAATGCTGAACGCCACCGTTACAATGAGCGTTATTCCTGCCCGTGTCATTATGGTATTAAACACCCTTACGATTGCCTGCTTCGCCATGCTTTCATAGCTCGGTATCATGGAAAGTAAAAAGCTGATAGGTAAAAACATTGCAAAGATAATAAAAAGTATCTGGCTAAATAACATCATGCCCGTAAGCAAGAATACAAATATCGTTATCCCTAAATTGAAGAACAGTAGGAAGAACACCATGCCTAAACGGTTCACGACCTGCGGTATCGTCAGATTGTTGTTGTCGTTATCTTCGATTTCTGTTTTCACGACTTCCTCTCTGGTCTTTCCGTCCTCGTCCTCTGGACTTACTGATACCAGAGCTTCCACACGGTCTGCCCCGATTTCTTCTGCGTTGCTGTTCCCGAATTGTAAGAGTAACCACGGCTGTTCCACTTGAATAGAAAATAAGCTGTCCCGTATCAAGTCCACGCTGTCCTTGCCCTCGCTGTCAGAGTTGGGGAGCATGATTTTTGTTCCCAAGTCCAAAGAAGCGGTACTGATGTCTGATGAAAATTCATTTATCTTCTTGATATAGTCGGGAGCGTAGGCAATAAAGGAAGCGGACAGCACGAACACCACCACAAAGTTGATAACAGCGTGAAGTGCCTTGCTGGTTTCCCGTTTTATCAGTCCCGTATAAGCAACATAAAGTCCCACCACTAAGATAATGAGAAGCAGGAAACCGACATAAAAGCCAGAACTGGAAAAACCGTTCTGTGTTACGCCTGCAAGGGTCTGTATGCTTTTTCCGATACTGTCTGCCATATCATTGATGAAGTCCAGCTTATAGGCTTCCTGCACCACATAGCCCGTAGCATTGCTTAGATACAGGCTTATCGTCCAGATAAAATTGGTAATGCAGTATAAGCCATACTGTACGGATTTTCCGATACCGTCCAGCCAGTTCCACGGCAACCACGACCAGCTATTATCCACATAAAAATCAAGCTGGTAATTCGACAGCGGATATTTAGAGTAAAGATTTTCTGCGTTTATGGTATCGTCCACAAGCCCCGTCGCATGAGCCACCGTCCCCAGAAGTGAAACGGGAATAACTGCTTTAAACTGTCTTTATTCAAAAATAAATATATCTTCTATCGGAGCTTTTACAGCTCTTGAAATATCTATTGCCAATTTAAGTGACGGATTATATTGTGCTTTTTCTAATCTCATAATAGTTTCACGACGAACACCTACAATGTCAGCGAGTTGTTCTTGTGTTAATTCTTGTGCTACACGATATTTTTTTAAATTACATACAAACTTTCCTCTGCTGATGTGTTCCATACCCGCTTCGTTATCAACCACAATATATGGATAATGGCTTTGCAGTTTCTGAACCTGGGTCTGTACAAGGCCATTTACAAAACAATAGCAGCCCTGTCCCTGGGTTCGTCCCATTACCATCAAATCATAATCGTCTTCTTCTGCAATCGCATCAGAAAGACGCATTTCCAGATATGCCTGTTTTGTCATACCGGAGGGAATCTGATATCGTGGGTCTATGCCTGCCCGCTCAATTTCTTCTCTCAGCTCCCCAAGTGTGACCTCCGGCTCAACACCGAGCACTTCGTTCAAATTTGCATTTGCATCTGCATCCACCGCCAGGACCGGACGTTTTCCGCTTTCACATAAATACTGGATCAACAATCCACAAAGAGTTGTTTTTCCTACGCCGCCTTTTCCTGATACTGCAATTACATGTCCCATGTTTTTCCTCCTAAAATTCTGAACAATCTGTTGACTTTTTCTTTTAATCTCATTATAGTTGTTACTATATAAATTACAATAATCAGTCTGTGAGATTTGTATGGTTACTCAACACATCAGAAAAATTGTTGAGAAATCATATGATCCCAAATAATACAGGAGTATATAATGTCAGAAAAAACGAGAAAACAAGATCGCCGTACCCGCTATACCAGACAAACCATAAAAGATACGTTCTTAGAATTGTTAAAGCAGAAAAGTTTTACGAAAATTACAGTTACAGAGATCTGCAAAAATGCTGAAATCAACCGTGGCACTTTTTATCTTCATTACTACGATATCCATGATGTATTATCAGATATTTTTAATGATATGACTCAGGATATGTTAACAACTGTAGATCATTTATTCTGTCTAAATCAAAAAAGCTGTTCCTATCCGTTCTGTCAGAAAATACAGATGGAATCACAATATAGGGCACTGTTTCTGGATGATGCAATTGCCCCCATTCTTCTGGAAAAATTAGCAGAAAATACAAAAGAAGGCTATGTGACCTGGCTTATGTCACACAGCCTCCTGACCTTTGAACAGGCAGAATCGGTTTTTTATTTTCAAATGAATGGCTGCCTTTCCATCAACAGACTGATGCTCCGCAATCATTGTAATGACTGGAAACAGATTCAGACAGTAATCGACAAATTTATCAAAGCCGGGCTGGAAAGTTTTCTGATTCATGATCAGAGAGAAGAAAAGGCTTCCGATAATTTTTGCAGCAAAATTTCTCCAACTGTTACCGCATCTTCTACACTCAGATAATGATCGGCATGATCCTGAAGAAATATTTTGCCAGATGCAGGAAATTCTTCATCTGCAAACCATATCTTTAAAGTTACCGGATATCTTGGCAGAACTGGAAAAACAGCACACAGATCCGCCTTTGTTTCTGTGAATTCTGCACCTAGGTTTTTACATGCTTTCTGAATTTTCTCAGGATCTTTATCCTGCAAAAGCTTTTCCAGTTTCTGCTCTGCAGTCCGGTCAAACTTGGTTCCCCGAATCAATCCATCTTTCAGGTTACCAAAAGTAATGAGCTTCTGTGAGCCTTCTGTGCCATCGGCCATATCCAGATAATGCAGCAATGTCAGATAATGCCATTCGTCCACGTTTGAGTTAATACGAAACTCAGGGAGTTGAATTTCAATTGTTTCATAAAAACTCAGTACTTCAAGCACATTCCGGCTGCTATGAAAAACAGCCCCGCTTTTTGCAGCAATCTCCTCTCCGGAACGATTTTGCAGCCGTTTTACTGCTGCCTGCAACATTTCCTGAAATGCACGATTTTCTGTTTGATTTTTGTATTCCATAAGTTCTCCTTTGTGAACATTTATAGTATCTGTGTTGACTTTTCCTTTAATCTCCATTATAGTTGTAATTATATTATTTACAATCATCAAAGCATTAAAAAATGTACAGTTTATCAACACATTAAAAAGAACTGTTGAGAACTTAGGATGTTTTAAACAAACCAGAAATATTTTCATCCCAAAAACGTGAAAACAAGATCATTATATCATACTACAAGGAGTTTCTTATCATGAAATATTCAACGAAATTAAGTGATACTGTTCATGTGATGGTTCTGATTGCTATCAACCAGGAAAAATCCCTCTCCAGTGCCTCAATTGCAGAAAGTGTCCATACAAATCCCGGCTTTGTACGCCAGCTTATGTTAAAACTAAAAAAAGCGGAACTTATGACAAGTGTAGCCGGACATGCCCGTCCTTCTCTTTCAAAACCAGCCGATCAGATTACATTGCTGGATATTTATAAAGCAGTTGAAGGTGATAAACCATTGCTTCATTTAGATACTCATACCAATCCAGATTGTGGCGTTGGTATTAACATTCAGTTATCTTTGCAGGGATTTTATAATGAAATTCAAAAGGCTGCCGAAGAAAAAATGAATACGATTACTTTACAGGATATCATAGATACCTACTATCAGCGGATATCTATAGAAAATAACTTACAGAATATTATTTAACAGGAGAACACTTTCATGTACCTTCAGCAAATACGAAATGCTACCAAAACACTGTGGGAGAAGTAGACTATGAGAAAACAATCTGGTCAAGTTCATAGCAGGGAATCTTCTGCAACTCTCCAACTGACAGTAAGTTTACTCTATCCTTAATTGCTTAAGCTGGTTGTATATGAATAAAGAATGATGTATAGTATTTGCAAGAGGCACCTTCTTTCGTAAATGTTGCAAATGTTTGTTTCGTCACTTTCATTATACAACATCAAGAATCAAGGTGTCTTTCTTTTATGCAAAATCACGAACTTGCTCATTTATAGATAAAACGATTTTATTTCAAAAGCGGTTTTTACTAAAAATACGTCTGCCGTTTTTGGTCATTATTACTATGCATTGATACCTGGTCAAATTTCTTCCGAAAACAGATGATTTCAGGAATCAACTTGTCGGCACACTCCTTTGTAGTATGTTGTCTATCCTCCATTGAAATCCCTCTTCTTTGGTGATACAATATGTTACAATGCTTATCAAAAGTTACATCATTTTGGGGGACATTTACACTACAAAGGAGAATTTATTTATGTTTCAGGTTTTTGTTGATTCAGCAGCAAATCTGCCTGCTGTTACTGCGAAAAAATACGATATCCATGTCGTTTCTTTCGTCAATCTTGTGAATGGAAAAGAGCTGGTCTGCTTCGACCCGGATCTGTCACCGGAAGAGGAGCTTGCAAAAGGAAAAGAATATTACAATGCCATGCGCACCGGCTGTGAAATCAAGACCGGACTGATCAGCACCGCAAATTTTGCGGATGCGTTCCGCACCGCTCTTGAGGCAGATCAGGATGTCATCTATCTTTCCTTAAGCAAAAACATCAGCGGAACTTATAACTCCGCAAGACTTGCTGCCGAGGAGCTTCTTGAGGAATACGGCGGAAAACGTAAAATCCGCCTCGTCGATTCCCTGAATGCCTCTCTTGCACAGGGCATCCTCGCCATCTATGCCAGCGAAATGCGCGATCGAGGCATGAACGTAGACGAAGCGGCAGATCTTCTGGAAACCTACGTTAGCAAAATGAACGGTGTTTTCACCGTCGGCGATCTGAAATATCTTTCCCGTACCGGAAGAATCAAGGGAAGTGTCGCTGTGGTCGGAAATATGCTGAAAATCAAACCGATTCTGCGTGGAAGTGAAGATGGCTATATTGTTTCCTACAAGAATGTCCGCGGGCGCAAGGCCGTTTTAAATGAACTGATTCGTCTTTTCTGTGAAACGATCGAAGAACCGGAAAAGCAGATCGTCGGAATCGCACATGCAGATGCCTATGAGGAATCTCTTTATATGATGGAAGAAATCCAGAAAAGAGTGAAGGTGCGTGAATTTATCAATACTTCTTACGATTACTGCACAGGAAGCCATGTCGGACCGGATACGATCGCTTTGTTCTATCTCGGAAAAGACCGCAGTCTTCTGTAAAAGGAGCAACCAGACTAACCACTGCTGTTCCACTGTATTTTTTCCGAAATTGCTGTAAACAGCGGAAATACGTTTCTTCTTTCCATGCATAATTCCACCTGTTTTTCCACATACTACCCATACAGCACAAATTATGGAAAGTACATTGCGGAAACAGGAGGAATTTTTCATATGAAAGCGACGGGAATTGTTCGAAGGATTGATGATCTGGGGCGTGTGGTAGTTCCCAAGGAAATCCGGCGCACGATGCGGATCCGGGAGGGACAGGCCATGGAAATTTATACCGGACGGGAGGGTGAGATTATCCTGAAGAAATACTCACCGATCGAAGAGCTGGCGGAATGCGCAGCAGGGTTTACAAAATCGATTTCAACGGTGACCGGGTGTCTCGTTTGTGTTTCGGATCAGGAACAGATTGTGGCGGCAAACGGGCCGGAACAGAAAAATTATCTTGGCAAGTCCATCAGCAGCCGGCTGGAGGAGGCGATTCTGAACCGGAAAACAGTACTTGCGCGTCCCGGTGAAAAGGCTTATTTTTCAATTTTGGAAAACACAGACAATACTACTCCTCTGCCGGAGCTCATCTTTCCGATTCTCTCCTCCGGTGATGCCATCGGTTCGGTCATTCTCTGCGGCAAAGACAGGGAGTCCCTGCCGGGCGACACGGAAAAGAAGCTCCTCCAGGTAGCGGCAACGTACCTCGGACGGGAAATGGAAAACTAAACAGGGGATTTATCGAAGGCAATTTATCAAAGGCTTTTTGCATCATCCGCACCGGTTATGCAAGAGGCCTTTTCCTGTTATTCTGTAATTCGAGATATTCCAATTTTATCTTGCTATTTACACCTGCATTGTCTACAATAAAAATGACGTGCACGAAAACCTTCAGCCGATACGCCCGAAGCTTTTCTGTGCCTGCTTTTATAAGCCGGGAAAAATTCCCGGTGTATCCTACATTACACAAGGAGGAATTTCCATTCATGAAATACATTGCAAAGAAATTTGGCTCTCTCCTTCTTACGCTGCTTCTTGTATCCTTTTTATCGTTCTTTGCCTTTTCCGTCATACCCGGAGATGCGGCAAAATCACAGCTTGGAACGGAGGCGACGCCGGAGCGGATTGAGGCTCTGCAAAAGGAAATGGGACTGGATCGGCCGGTTCTGGAACGGTATGCTTCGTGGGTAACCGGCTTTTTTCATGGAGATCTCGGCACCTCGTATTCGTACTCGATGCCGGTCGGAGAACTGATCCGCGATAAAGTTCCGATTACCATCGCTATCACCGTTATCGCATTCCTGATGATCCTTGTTGTCTCGATTCCCATCGGCATTTTCACAGCACAGCACGCCGGAGGCCATCTGGACCGGCTGATCATGACGATCAATCAGGTGATCATGTCTGTGCCGGGATTTTTCATCGGTATTCTGATCACGTATCTTTTCGGTCTGATTCTCAAATGGTTTCAGCCGGGCGCCTATGTGCCGATTTCTGAAAATTTTTCCGGTTTTATCGGTTATCTTGTTGCACCGTCTGCCGCCATTGCACTTCCGCGCTGTTCCATGGCTGTCAAAATGCTGCGCAGCTCTGTGCTCTCGCAGCTCGATGCCGACTATGTGCGCACCGCCTATTCCCGCGGAAACAGTACACGCCGTGTTATGTATCACCATGTGCTGAAAAACGCCCTGATTCCGGTACTGACCTTCTGGGGCATGACAATCGCAGATATTGTGGCAAACAGCATTATTCTGGAACAGGTTTTTTCGATTCCGGGCATGGGCAATCTTCTGATCACTTCGATCTCCAACCGCGATTACCCCGTGGTTCAGGGCATCCTTGTACTGATCGCCGCCCTCATTATTATCATCAATTTCGTGGTAGATCTGCTGTATGGCAGAATTGATCCGCGTATCCGCGTAAAAGACTGACGGGAGCTTTCGATCATCAGCTCCCGCGACCGAAAGGTCGTGGGGAGCCGCCCACGACAAAAGAAAGGGTTTTCATTATGAAAAAGAAACGCAATCTCACGCTGATCATCGGAGCTGTTCTCACCGCTTTTATGCTTCTGTTTCTTCTGATCGGCTTTTTCTACACACCGTACGACCCGGATGCAATGAACGGAGCAGCCAAGTTCGCTGCTCCATCTCTGTCACATCCGTTCGGCTGCGATCACTTTGGACGCGATATTTTCAGCCGCGTCTTAAAAGGAACCGGTACAACCTTCTTCGTCGCTTTCGCTACTCTGCTGCTCGGCGGAACTATTGGTGTTCTTGTCGGTGCGTTCACCGGGTATTTTGGCGGATGGATTGACGAAATCCTGATGCGCATAAACGATGTCATTGTTTCCTTTCCGGGAATCCTGCTGGCGCTGGTATTTATCGCGCTGCTGGGTCCCGGCAAATACAACGTGATCCTTGCACTCGGTATCGTATTCATTCCGAGCTTTGCACGTATCACCAGAAGCGAATTTCTCGCACGCAAAGATATGGACTATGTCAAAAGTGCCCGTCTGATGGGTGTTTCCCATCTTCGGATCATATTTGTACATATCCTGCCAAATACGGTCCCGTCCCTTCTTTCGATGGCAGCAATCGGTTTCAACAACGCCGTTCTCTCCGAGGCCGGCATGAGCTTTCTCGGCATCGGTGTCCAGCCACCCGATGCCTCGCTTGGACGGATGCTCTCAGAATCCCAGACGTATCTGATGACTGCTCCCTGGGGCTCTGTTTTCCCCGGTCTTGCCGTCATTTTACTGGCGCTTGGCGTATCGCTCCTCGGCGACGGATTACAGAAGAAAGGCGGTAACTGATATGGCACTTCTCGATGTACGTGACTTAAAAATTGCATTTTACGATACCACGCCACCGACCGAAGTGGTAAAAGGCATCTCCTTTTCCTTAGAAGAAGGTGAGACGCTTGGCATTGTCGGGGAATCCGGTTCCGGCAAAACCCAGACGGCGCTCTCCATTCTGCACCTTTTAAAGGAAAATTCCGCCGTATCCGGCGGAGAAATTCTCTACGAAGATTCTTCCGTTGCGCACGCTTCCAGCCAGGATCTGCAGCGCATCCGCGGAAAAGAAATCAGCATGATTTTTCAGGAACCGATGACCTCTTTAAATCCGGTTCTGACCATCGAAGAACAGATTGCAGAGGGACTGCTGATTCATGAGAGCTGCACACCGGCAGAACGTCATGAAAAGGTTCTTGCCATAATGCATGAGGTCGAGCTTCCCGACCCGGAAAAGCTTTGCAACAAATACCCGCACCAGCTCTCCGGCGGTCAGCGCCAGAGGGTGATGATCGCTGCGGCACTCATTACAGAACCGAAGCTTCTGATTGCAGACGAGCCGACAACAGCTCTTGATGTGACGATTCAGTCGCAGATCTTAAAGCTGCTGAAAAAAATCAATGAACGCCATCACACGGCGATTCTTTTTATCTCACACGACCTCGGCGTCATCCGTTCGCTCTGTGACCGGGTCATCGTCATGAATCATGGGACGATTGTGGAATCCGGCAGTGTAGACGATGTCTTTTTCCACCCGAAGGAAGACTACACCCGCCGCCTGCTCGACGCAATTCCGAACCGACGAACATCGCTGCGAAAGCGAATCAAAATCGCTCCAACAGCTCAATGGCCGACAGGCTCTGACAAAAAAGCTGCTCCGCCGGCGGAAAAGGAGGAATAACCCATGGAAGAAATCAGTCCGAACAACATTCTGAAAGTCAGCCATATTTCTGCCTCCTATCAGGAGGGAAAGCAGAGAAAAACGGTGCTTCATGATATCTCTTTCGAGCTTCATGAAAATGAAATTCTCGGTCTCGTCGGAGAGAGCGGATGCGGAAAATCGACACTCTCCAAAGTGATCTTAGGATTTATCCGCCCAGATGAAGGCGAAATAATTTCGCAGGTCGACCATCCGCAGATGATTTTCCAGGATCCGTTTTCTTCCCTGAATCCTGCGAAGAAAATCTCCTGGATTTTAGAGGAGCCGCTTCGGATGCAGAAAGTTCCAAAAGAAGAACGAAAAAAACGGGTTCTTGCGATGGCCGAAAGAGTCGGCCTCTCCGCAGAGCACCTGAAACGCCGCCCGCATGAGCTCTCCGGCGGCCAGCGCCAGAGAGTCAGCATCGCGGCCGCACTGATCCAGGGCTCACGCCTGATTCTTGCCGACGAACCGGTTTCCGCTCTCGATGTGACGATTCAGAAACAGATCATGGAACTGATGGTTCAGCTTCAGGAGGAGCTTCAGCTTTCGATTCTCTTTATCTCGCATGACCTCAACGTGATCTACCAGATGTGCGACCGGGTTCTCGTGATGAAAGAAGGCCGGATTGTGGAGAACGCGGAGACGGAAGAACTGTTTGCGCATCCGCAGAATGATTATACAAAGGAGCTTCTGGCGGCATCACCAGAGCTGTAGTTTTATTTCCAGCATTCTCTAAACACCCGAAGTACATTCTTGGAAAAGACCTTCTCTATCTCTTCATCGGTGAAACCGTCGTGGCTCATCACATCTGCGAGATGCTGCATATGCGCGGTGTCCGGCACATCCGTTTCACCGCTGAAACCGTCAAAATCGGTTCCAAGGCCGATGATATCGATACCGCCAACGTTTCGCAGATATTTCATATGGCGTACCATATCCATCGTCGATGCCTTTTTCGCCGCCGGCTCCTCCTCGCGCAGAAACGACGGACAGAAATTGATACCGGTGACGCCGCCACGCTCTGCGAGCTGACGAATCATTTCATCCGAAAGGTTTCTCAGATGGAAGCACGCGCCGCGCGCATTGGAATGGGACGCAATGACCGGACCTCTCGTATGCGCAAAAACGTCGCGGATTCCGGCATCATTTAAGTGTGATAAATCGATCACTATGCCGAGCCGCTCCATCTCCTCGACAAAGGCAATACCGGTCGGTGTCAGCCCGTTTTCAAGATCCGGAAGATATGGCTTTCCCTCTTCCTGCGCCGGGTTCGGGAATCCAAGCTCATTCGGAAAGTTCCAGGTCAGCGTGGAAATCCGCACACCGAGATCATACAGCGTATGCAGCTTCTCTATGCTTCCCTCGTAGACACCACCCTCTTCGACGGTCATCACCGCACCTATTTTTCCTTCCTTCTGTACCTGCATCAGATCCGCATACGTTTTGATCTGACAAATGCGGTCCGGATACCGTTCCACCTCTGATTTCCAGAGATCAGCCAGCTTTCTCACATGCTCAAACGGTGTTTCGTCTTTCAGTCCCTTCAGGAACGTAAACAAAGAAAAGCACTGGCAGAGGCTGCCGCCCTTTTCCAGCTTATCCAGATTGATCTGAAGATCCGCATCCGCAAGATGCTCCTGTTTTTCCTTCCACTGCAGCGCCGGGATGGTGTCGCAGTGCATATCAATTACCTGAAACATGGCAATAATCCTCTTTTCTGTTTTTTCTCTATTCTATCATACTTCGCTGCATTCCTTCACAAAAACTGGAAGAAAACGTAAAAAACCGCCTGGCTCATGGTAAACCCATAAGGCTAGAGAAAATATATCTTTCCGGAATCGCAAAAAATTGGGGGTCCGCGTTTTTTCTCGAAAAAAACTTGCAAATCTCGTCTGAGATGATATACTTTTTGCATTGTGTTACTTTATGAAAGCACTGATCTTCCAAGAAAGTGCTTCTGCTTATGAAAAAGAAAGAGGTATCTATGCTCCAACTGATTGAAACCATCAACAATGCCGTGAACAATTTTATCTGGGGTGTTCCGGCTATGATCTGCATTTTCGGTGTCGGCCTTTACCTGAGTCTGCGCACCCGTTTTCTCCAGATTCGAAAATTCCCGTATGCGATCCGCACAACGCTCGGAAGAATGTTCCGCAAACGAGATGCTTCCGATGGCGCAATTACACCGTTCCAGGCGGTCTGTACAGCACTTGCCGCCACGGTCGGTACCGGTAATATTGCCGGTGTTGCCGGCGCTATCGCTATCGGCGGACCCGGTGCCGTGTTCTGGATGTGGGTTTCCGCCCTACTCGGCATGTGTACGAAATTTGCCGAGGTAACACTGGCTGTTTTCTATCACGAGAAAAATGCCAACGGGGAACTCGTCGGCGGACCGATGTATTACATCAAAAACGGTCTCAGCAAAAAATGGCATTTTCTGGCCTATCTTTTCGCTGCTTTCGGTGTACTGACTGTGTTCGGAACCGGAAATGCAACGCAGGTCAACACCATCACAACCGCAGTCAACTCCGCACTAATGAATTACCATGTGATCTCAAAGGATGCAATCCCTACCTCCAACCTGATTCAGGGTATCATCATTGCGGTACTCGTAGCGCTGATCCTGCTCGGCGGTGTCAAACGGATCGCACAGGTAACAGAAAAGCTCGTTCCGTTTATGGCTCTGTTTTATATTGTCCTTGCCATCGGTGTAATTTTGCTGAATCTCAACCGGATTCCGTCTGTTTTCGTATCGATCCTTGAGGGCGCCTTCCGTCCCTCTGCTGTTACAGGCGGTATCGTCGGAAGCATGCTCATGAGTGTGAAAAAAGGTGTGTCCCGCGGTATTTTCTCAAACGAGGCAGGTCTTGGTACCGGTTCGATCGCACACGCCTGTGCCGACACCAAAAAGCCGGTCAAACAGGGTATGTTTGGTATCTTCGAAGTATTTACTGATACGATCGTGATTTGTACCTTAACTGCACTTGTTATTCTCTGCAGCGGTACTTCCATCACCTACGGACAGGCTGCCGGCGCAGAGCTGACCATCAGCGGTTTTACCCTTACATACGGAAACTGGGTTTCGCTGCTCACCGCGTTCGCGATGTGTTGCTTCGCCTTTTCCACGATTCTCGGATGGGGACTTTACGGTGCACGCTGCATCGAGTTTTTGTTCTCCGAAAGAATCACAAAATATTTTATGGCCGCCTATGCGCTGGTTGCCATCCTTGGCGCCACCGCAAATCTTGGCCTGATGTGGAGCATTGCCGAGACCTTCAACGGCCTCATGGCAATCCCAAACCTGATTGCGCTCTTCCTGCTTTCGGGCAAGGTTGTGGAGCTTACAAAAGAATATTTTTCCGGAGAAGGCAAAACCCGGTAAAATCCCTTTTATCGCGGCGCATTCCCTTCTTCTGTAAGAAAATCATGTAAATTCGCCTTTTCCCTTGACAATCAGGTTGCTACCCCTTACACTGTTAAAAGTTTATAGCTTGGCTTCACCTTCTTCTCGGCAAGCATGTGGGTCGGCCAGCAGCTCGCTGACGGCCTCGATTTCTGGGGCTTTTTGGGATCACTGATCCTTGGTGGAATCATTCTTGGTATTTATACCGGTCTGCTCGGCTACGTCGGTGCAAAAACCGGTCTGTCACTTGATCTTTTGTCCCAGAGAGCCTTTGGCGAAAAAGGTTCCTATCTGCCGTCAGCCATGACCAGCTTTACGCAGATCGGATGGTTTGGTGTCGGCTCCTTCGTTTCCGGCGGAACCGCAACTCCAAACTTCGCACGTTTTGCAAAGAACGGAAAAGCGGGTGCCATCACCACGGTTGTGGCTTTCTTTATCGGAAATTCCCTGATGTTTTTCTTCGGTGCTGTTTCCTCGATCTTTGTCGGCGGAAACGATATCTTCGAGGTTATGGTCCGCCTGAACCTGTTCTACCTGGCTGTTCTCGTTCTCGGTCTTAATATCTGGACTACAAACGATAACGCCCTGTACACCGCAGGTCTTGGTCTTGCCAACATCTTCCATCAGAGGAAAAAACCGATGGTTCTCCTTTCCGGTATCATCGGAACGGTTGCCTCCGTATGGCTGTACTACAACTTCTGCGGCTGGCTCAACATTCTGAATTGTACCCTGCCGCCGGTCGGCATGATTCTGGTGCTCGCCTACTTCATGAACAAAGAGGACTTTGAAACCGATCAGCCGAAGCTTAAAACCGTAGACTGGTTTGCGGTTGCCGGTGTCATTCTCGGTGCCATTGTTGCGAACCTCTTACACTGGGGCATCGCTTCCATCAACGGCATGGTTGTTGCCGCTGTATGCTACTGTGTCGGACAGGCCGTAAACAAAAGAAAATAACAATAACGCCCTTGGCATGTTTCTCGCTTTCATCTTGGAAACATGTTCAGGGCTTTTTATTTCTTCTGATTCGCGTTATAATGTATGCATAACTCTGCATAGTTACAATTTTCGAAACGAAAGGAAACTGCCCGGATGATCCATTCCACCGTGTCTGCTCCCAAAGGAGAAAAAACAAAATACCGTCTTGCCGAATCTATGAAGGAGTGCATGAAAACAACACCCGTTGAAGAGATCACCGTGCGCCAGATCTGTGAAATCTGCGGTGTTACCCGCCAGACCTTCTACCGCAATTTTCTCGACAAATACGATCTGATCAACTGGTATTTTGATAAATTACTAACAAAATCCTTCGAACATATGGGTCGCGGAACGACCGTTTTTGACAGTCTGGAAAAGAAATTTACCTATATTCAGAAAGAAAAAGCTTTTTTCGCCGCTGCCTTCCGCTACGACAAGCAGAATTCTCTGCGTGAGCATGATTTCGATCTGATTCTCGCGTTCTACGAAAATCTGATTCACGAAAAAAGCGGCAGTCCGGTTTCACCGGAAATGCATTTTCTTCTCGAAATGTACTGTCAGGGTTCCATCACCATGACCGTAAAATGGGTGCTTACCGGCATGGATCTGACACCTTCCGAGTTTGCCGCTCTTCTCGTCCGGGCAATGCCGGAAGACTTAAAAAAACTATTCCGGAATCTGCAGCTGCTCTCTTAGAGCGCGTGTCAAAGTGGGGCTTGCAGATTGCGGAAATGGTTTTTCAGACACGCTCTGGTTATTTTTCACAAATTTTGTTCTGTTGTTTTTGTCACAATGGCGATTTTTTTTAAAGTGTTACACTTCGCTTCTTCTGTCACTTTCTTTTTCCCTTCCGTATTTGTTAATATAATAACAAGTTCAGTAAAACCATTTATTCATTTTAGAAGGGAGTTTTTCAATCATGGCAAATCGTATTAATTTAAATGCAACCTCTTATCACGGAGCAGGCGCTATTGCCGAGATCGCAAATGAAGCAAAGGCACACGGCTTCAAGAAAGCTTTCGTATGCTCTGACCCGGATCTGATTAAATTCAACGTTACTTCCAAAGTAACCGATATTCTGACCGCAAACGGACTCGACTATGAGCTTTACAGCGATATCAAGCCAAATCCGACCATCGAAAACGTAAAACACGGCGTAGAAGCTTTCAAGGCATCCGGCGCTGACTATCTGATCGCCATCGGCGGCGGCTCTTCTATGGATACCTCCAAAGCCATCGGTATCATCATCGCAAACCCGGAGTTTGAGGATGTCAGAAGCCTTGAGGGCACCGCACCGACCAAAAATCCGTGTGTACCGATCATCGCCGTTCCGACTACAGCCGGTACTGCTGCAGAGGTTACCATCAACTACGTTATCACCGACGTAGAAAGAAAACGTAAATTCGTATGCGTTGACCCGCATGATATGCCGATCATCGCAGTTGTTGACCCGGATATGATGTCCTCCATGCCGAAAGGCCTGACCGCTTCCACCGGTATGGACGCTCTGACTCACGCAATCGAAGGCTACACCACAAAAGCTGCATGGGAAATGACTGACATGTTCCATCTGAAAGCCATCGAACTCATCTCCAAATCTCTGCGCGGTGCTGTCGCAAACACCAAAGAGGGACGCGAAGGCATGGCTCTTGGCCAGTACATCGCAGGTATGGGCTTCTCCAACGTAGGTCTTGGAATCGCTCACTCCATGGCACACACCCTTGGTGCTGTTTATGATACCCCACACGGTGTTGCATGTGCCATGATGCTTCCGATCGTTATGGAATACAACCAGGAGTGCACCGGTGAGAAATACCGCGAAATCGCACGTGCCATGGGCGTTGCAGGTGTAGACGAAATGTCTCAGGAAGAGTACAGAAAAGCAGCGATTGATGCTGTTAAGAAGCTGTCCGCAGACGTTGGAATCCCATCTGTTCTCGAGGCAGTCAAAGAAGAAGATCTGCAGTTCCTTGCAGATTCCGCACACGCAGATGCCTGCGCACCGGGCAACCCGAAGGATGCAAGCGTAGAAGATCTGAAGGATCTGTTCCGCAAAATCATGGCGTAACGAACATAATTCGTTTCCCACATGTCAAGCGGATATTCGCAATCCGCTTCGCTACTTGCTCATAACCGAATAACTGCTCCGCAGTTTATCAGAAGGAACTTGCACTCCTCCTGATACAAGCAAGTCCCCACCCACTGCTTATTGCTTTTCGCAATGGAAGCAGGGGACTTACTTGATTCGGTTAAATCACCCCGAAAAACAGAAGTTTTCATCCTGTTTTCCGGGGTGATTTTTCTTTTTATTTTACTGTATTTCCATCTGCATCCACAGTCACGGTATTGACTGTTGCATTGTCGAGAACCATATTGATCATGCGCTCCATCATGATGTTGCGCACTACCGTATCTTCCCCGTAATAGTCATTGGCTGCTTTCAGGAAATCTTCCTGCGACATATTGGCATTGGCTGCCTCATCGTTTAAGATCTGCTGGTAATCCTGGTCATCTGTTGTCCAGCCTTCTGCCTCTTTTACGGCATCCAGAAGAAGGGCACTTTTTGCCATCGTTCCTGCATACGTTGCTTTCTCCTGATTGTAGGTCGCTCTGTCCGCATACTGCTCCAGATAGTCGTCCAGGGAAATGCCGTAATTCTGCAGATAGCTGGTATACCGTTTATCGTAATCCTCCTCGCCGAGAGTGACGTAGGATTTCGGGATTTTTGTGAAGGTACAGCCGTCTGCTACCTGCTTCATCGCATCGTCCTGCAAATTATTTTCCGCTGTCGTCTCATTTGCAGCCTCCAGCTCTGCGCGTTTTCCGGCACGGTATTCCTCCACAGTACTGTAATCTGTATTTTTTGCTACCCATGCATCATCGAGCTCCCATCCGTCAATGTTTTCTGCCGGGCGGGTAAACGCATTTACCGTAACGGTAAACACAACATCTTTTCCTGCCAGATCGGTACTCTGATAGCTGTCAGGGAATTTCAGGTTCAGATCCTTTGTCTCCCCTGTTTTCATTCCAATGACACCATCCTCAAATCCATCGATAAAGGTACCGGATCCGATCACCAGATTGTAGGAATCGCTGCTTCCGCCGTCAAACTCCTTGCCATCAACTTTGCCAACATAGGCAATATCGGCGGTGTCGCCTTTTTGTACGGTGGCATCCGGATCGTCCATGGTGACAGCTGTCTCTGCCATAATGGCCGTCTGTACGTCATCATCCGTTACCTGCTCTACTTTCTTTTCCAGTGTGAGCTTTTTGTAATCTCCAAGCGTTACACACTCTGCAGGATCAACTTCCTCATCGACAACCGGAATCCCGTCTACATCACTCGGGGAAGCGTATTCCTCAGAAGCTGTGCTGTCAGACGATGTGCTGCCTGCGCTCGACGCATCGGATGCTGAGGAAGCGCTTGTGCTGCTTGCGCTTGATACGGAACTGCTGCTTGTTGTATTGTTTTTTCCACATCCGCTCACACTGGCTGCTCCCAGTGTCATGAGCAGAAGCATGACTGCTGCTTTTCTTTTCATTCTTGAATTTTCCTCCATACTACGCCGTTCCCGGCGCGTTGTAAATCTCATTTTACCATACTTGTCTGGTAAAAAAAAGGCTGGGGCTCCGATTTTAGAAATTCTTATGATTTTCGACCATAAAATCGCCTGGATTGCGCTAAAATGTGTTTGCGTTTTGCCGAAATCAATGTTAGAATGTTCATAGACTGGCATTGTATGTTCCGATGCCCACATTATTTTTTGCAGAGGAGGAATAGAGGGATGAAACCCTGGATTATCGTATTAATCGTATTAGCTGTCATCGCTGTCATCCTTGGTCTGCTGTATTACTTCGGTAAAAAAGCACAGACAAAACAGGCCGCACAGCAGGAACAAATGGAGGCCATGAAACAGACTGTCTCCATGTTGATCATAGATAAGAAAAAGCTTCGCATGAAAGATTCCGGACTTCCACAGATGGTCATCGACCAGACACCGAAAATGATGCGTCGTGCAAAACTGCCGATCGTCAAGGCAAAAGTCGGTCCGAGAATCATGACCCTGATCTGCGACGCTGCTATCTTCGATCAGATCCCGGTGAAAAAAGAAGTCAAGGCTACCGTAAGCGGTATCTACATCACCGGCGTTCGCGGCATCCGCGGTTCTTTAGAGCAGCCGGAAAAGAAAAACGGCTTCTGGCAGAAAATGCTCCGCAAGGCACGCGGCGAGGAGAAATAAAATTTCATCTGAAACAAAAAGAAACACGCTTTGCGTGTTTCTTTTTGCTTTCGCGGCAGTCGCCAAGGTCTCGTGCAAGCCCGGACTTTGGCTCGTTGCTCGCGAAAATACCCGAGTTGAATGATTTTCATTCTTCCCGGGTATTTTTTTATAAATTCAGTTTTCCGCCTTCCCGCGGTCTTACCTCGATATCGATTACGCAGTCCCCCACGTAGCTGTCGTTGATGTCGAGCGCGTATTCTGCCTTCAGTAAAATCTGATCCGGCGTCTCTTTCATTCTGACCTTCGTCGCCGCAACTCCCATGTTGATCATGCCATATGGCGTGTGATAAAACGAAATGTTCTTTTTATCCTCCTCAAAAATCATATGGACATCAATGAGGCCGCGCTTGCGCACCTCGAGGGCGTTTTCCGTAAATTTGATCATGTTGTGCGTCATCATGTCAAAGCCTTCGGTTGCCTCGTCGTAGATCAGAAAGTGATGGCCGTTTTTCTTGTAGTACGAACCCGTCGTCATAACCTCCACCGGTTCTTGTTCGCCGGATTCCTCATCCATCAGATACTGCAGTCCGCGGATGCTGATGAGTACGTCTTTTTCCATCCTTTTCTGGTGTTCCTCTCTCTTTTCTGTATGTCGTTTTTAATAGTTTTCAATCTGTACCTGTTTCGTATCGCTGATCTGCTCCGGCAGAACGGAATGTGCGAAGGCATTGAACCGCTCCACGCCGTCGCTTGCGAAGAACTGGTATTTCTGACGGCCCAGCTCATCGTTTCCCGGATTCTCCAGATCCAGCTCCCGCAGCAGTCTGCGCAGTGCCTGTGAGGTTTCGTATGCCGGGTTGACGAGTGTTACTTTTTCTCCGACTACTTTCCGCAGCAGAGAACGCAGCAGCGGATAGTGGGTGCATCCCATAATCAGCGTGTCGATGTCTTTATCCAGAATCTCTGCCAGATAGCGGCGCGCCACTTCCTCGGTGATCGGATCTTTTGTCCAGCCCTCTTCCACGAGCGGCACGAACAGCGGACACGGTTTTCCGTAAACGGTGATCGCCGGATCTGCCTCGGTAATGAGCTGCTGGTAGAGGCCGCTCTGAATAGTGCTCTCGGTTGCGATGACGCCGACACGCTTGTTCTGCGTCGTCTCGACGGCCATCTGTGCGCCCGGTTTTACCACGCCGATGATCGGGAGATCAATCTCTTTTTCGATCGTATCGAGTGCCAGCGCACTTGCGGTGTTGCAGGCGATGACGATTGCCTTGACCTGCTGGGTTTCCAGAAAGTGTACGATCTGGCGGGAATAACGGATGACGGTATTTTTCGATTTGGAACCGTACGGCACACGCGCGGTATCTCCAAAATATACGATTCGTTCGTCGGGCAGGTTTCGCATAATCTCACGCACTACGGTCAGTCCGCCGACACCGGAATCAAAGACGCCGATCGGCGCCTGTCTGTCTGCTTTCATACTTTCCTCCATTTTTCATCCGGCATTACTTTTTTGTCATGCCGAATGGGGTTCATTTCTATATTTAATATATCTGAATTTTTACATTTCTTTTTTCATTTCACGACCCTGGTTAAAATAGGTCGCTGATACATTATTTTAACCCGAATGGAGGAATATTGCAATCATTTCTCTCGAAAGTCTTTCGAAAAATCCGCTTAACGCCAGAAAAACCGGAACGAAATCCGGTCACTTTTCAGGATTTCGCGGTAGGCGGCGTCACTCAACAGATTCTGCAGCGGAATCCGGCTTTTTTCGACTTTTTCTGCACTTTCGCCGTCCTCGTTTACGGGGCGCAGGGCATCCGAAAAGCAGATGGACGGGTACAGCATGCACCACCAGTTGTGCCCTTTGGCTCTGCCGATGTTGATCTGAAGAGCGTCGTACGTTCCGGCGGGGAGAATATAACTGCCTGTTTCTTTTTCCTCAAAACTGGCTTTTCCGTACGTTACGGTGATATCGTCAGTACTGCCTCCTGCGCGCAGCGTCTGAAGGGCGGCGGCACGGATGGAGGGCTCGTTTTCACGCAGGATTTCTTCGGTTTCTGCTTTTGTTTCGGCTCCGTGCAGGATCGTCTGCAGTTCTTCGGCAACGGCATCGCGTACCTGAAGCTTGATCTGCTGGTCGGAGGCGCAGTCGCTGTTGGCTCTTACGTGAAAGCGCACGATCTTTGCAGCGACTTCCTGCTGCAGACGGGACTCGCGGAGAAGATTGGCGGTTCCGGAAAGGATCAGCGCCGCAATGCAGACGGGGAGCCAGCGGCGGCAGAAAATTTGAAATGCCGCCTGGAATTGACTTCTATGCTGGTTCCCAAATGTATTTCGGGGCTGCGCCTGCCTGTCCCTGGATTTCTTCTGTGTCTGATTTTGATTCCGTTTCCGGCTCTGTACTTTTTTCTCATTCATATGCTGCCTCCTGTTTTTTCCAGTTTTGCCGGATTTCAAAACTTTTATACACAGACACTCACTGCCCGCTCCGATATTCCATACACTTTAAACCTTTTACGGCGCTTTCGGAATCCACGGAATGCTCCTTTCGTTTTCCCACGCATAACACAAGTCCGCCAGTGTCACCGCCTCTTTTCTTTTCACCCGGTTGTCATAAATTCCGCACAGGTACTCACCGGCGGACTCCACTTGTTTTCCGTTCTGCTCCATGATATCTTCTGGTTTTTCTGCGTGAAACAGATAGGCACTGTGCCCAAGCGCACGGTCCTGTTCCAGGTACTTCAACAGTTCTTCCATCCGTCCCCGGTCACTGAGCAGTGCATCGGAAAATACAATCGCCTGGACGTGTCCGGTGTCGAGATCATATTCCTCTGTGCTGTCATATTGCTGCGCAATCTCCTCAAACGTCTCCGCTTCCAAGAACAGCGATGCGGGGTCCTCGTCGGTTCCCTCCTCCTGCTCATCCTTTCCCTGGCCGGTCACCACCGCAAGATTCGCAGGCGCATACCAGACGCGCCATTTACCGCCAGCCGTCTCCTTTTCTCCGCCGCTCTCACTGACCGCCGTCCCGGTTTCTTCCCCAGTTTCACTGTTTTCCGGCGCAGTCGCCTCTTCCGACACATAATCAAAGGCAACCGCCAGTGGATACAGCCGCTTTTCCGGCTCTACTGCCCCGCAGGATGACAGGAAAATCATACTGCCCAGCGCCAGACACACAAGCCGCAGTTTTTTCATATGCTTCTGGCAGAAGCCGAGCAGCACCGTGATGGCAAGGAAAAACGGAAAGTAACCGTACCGGACCGACCAGCCGCTTTCCGCGCATGACAGCAGCCATATAAAAAGCACTGTACCGATCCGTACATAGAGATTCTGCGGTTTCCACAGTCCCGTCTTCTCTCCGATCAGCGATACGTAAAACAGCAGACTTCCCAGTGTGAACAGCAGTCCCATCAAAAGAAATGCCATCCACAGAATATCAAACCGCTCCAGAAATCCACCCGGCAGGCTCGTTCCTGCCATTAACAATAAGAGCGGGTCCTGCGCCGCAGCCGTGCCGCGCCGGCCGAAAACGCCGAGCAGCGCCATGCTTCCTGCAATTACAAGAAGCCCCGTTTTCCAGATACTCTGCGTCACCGGAAGAATGACACTCCTGTGCTCTTTCTGCACATGCCCCAGTAAAAACGGCAGCAGCGCAATCGGTGTTCCGTTTTCCAGCGTTCTCCACACATTCCGCCCAAAAAGTATTCCGTTATCCACAATTTCAACAGACTTTGCTGTCTTCCAGGCATCCTCAAACGAGGAAAAATGCATCTGCGGAACCGTCAGCAGAAGCAGAATCAAAATCCCGCCCACAATCCACGGATAGAGTGCTTCCGCCAGCCGTCCTCTTTTCTGTACTTCACTGCCGACACCAAACCCGGCCGCCACGAGCAGAAACAGTCCGCAGAGCTCCTGCGGTACACCCGCTGTCAGATACGCGGCGGCAAGCTCCGCCATTCTGCGAAGCAGTGTTCCGCCGAGGAAAAGCAGATAACACAGATACATCACTGCCAGAAGGAGTTTCCCAGCCTTTCCCATCACGCTTTCCAGGCGGCAGTAAAGCCCGCCAAGGCGCACGAGATAAATGCACCACACCGCCAGCAGCCCATATCCAACGAAAATCCCTGCCATACCGGGCAGGCCGTCCGATGCGCCGTACGCCGCGAGCTGCCAGAACGCCGGGCAGAGCAGAACGAGCACGATCTGGCGTTCCATCTGGCGCTGTGAAATTCTGTCATTTTCCGAAAACATGCGTCACTCTCCCCTTTCCTGTTTTTCTTCCGGCTCCGCAGCTTTTCTGTTTTTCCGCAGCCGCACTCTCTGATCGCGCTTTGTAAAGACCGGCCGCTCCCGCATCTGATGCAGCGGTGGCCGCCATACGGAATCCTTCGGCGCATGGTAGCCCGCAAGTCCTTTTCCGACGAACGGCATCAGATAGGGAATGCCAAAACTCGTAAGCCCGGCGAGATGACCCGCGAGAAGAAACGTGCCGAGCACCATGCCGAAAATGCCGAGCCATCCGCCGAGCAAAATAAAGCCAAATTTCAGCAGCCGGAACGGTGCGCCGAACTCTTCGTTCGGAATCGCCAGCGAACAGAGCGCCGAAACCGCAACCACAACGACGGTCATCGGGCTCACCAGATTGGCGGAAACCGCCGCATCTCCGATGATCAGCCCGCCCACAATTCCGATCGTCCCGCCAAGCGGCCCCGGCATGCGCACACCGGCCTCGCGGATCAGTTCAAAAGCAAATTCCATCAGAAGAATTTCCAGAATGCCGGGGAACGGAACGCCTTTCCGCGCTTCGGCGAACGCCAGCAGGAGTTTGGTCGGAAGCACCTGCGTGTGAAAGCCCGTGACAGCCAGGTATCCGCCCGAAATCCACAGGGCGAGAAAGACCGCCGCATACCGCAGCAGCCGCTCAAATGAGACGATCAGAAAATGATGATACCGGTCCTCACTGACCTTTAAAAAGCTGTCAAATGATGCCGGGAAGAGAATCCCGACCGGGGAATTATCACATAAAAGCAGGATTCTTCCGTCCAGAATCTCCATCGCCGCGCGGTCCGGCCGTTCGGTCGTCTCGAAGCGCGGGAACGGCGATTTCCACTGCGGTTCGCAGAGCTGCTCGACCATGCCGCTGTCAAAAACGCCGTCCACTTCCCAGCCGGCAATCTGCTGTTTTACCTCTTCCAGAAATTTCGGATAAATCAGCTCTTTCTCATACACCAGAGCCAGAACCGTATCAGAACGCGCACCAAAATGTATCTCCTCCACTTTCAGATCGGTGGTCCGCAGACGCTTGCGGACGAGTGCCGTGTTGGTTTTGACGGAATCGGAAAAGCCCTCGTTTGAGCCGCGCAGCACTTTCTCGGACTCGGCTTTCTGGACTCCCATATTTGGATATCCCTTCGAACCGATTTTGACGGCGCAGTCGTAACCGTCCACAAAGAGAACGGCGTTTCCCGCCAGCATCGAGGCAAAGGCATCCTCGAGGGTGTCAAATTCCAGCGTGTCCGAAATTCCGAGCTGATTTTCCGAGAGAACCCCCGGGATATCTGCCTCGGGAACCTCCATCAGACGGTTCAACAGCTTCCCGATCACGGAATCCTTCAACATAACGCAGCTCACCGCCACTTCTACGTAGATCAGCAGCGCACCGGTTCCGCCCGTTTTGCCGAGTTTCATCGGACGGATCTGAATATCATCGCAATTTTCACACCATGTACGGATCACGCTTTCATTTTCCGCCAGTGTGAGTGAAATCTGCGTCTTCTCTTTTTCCATGCCTGCGTCCCTCCTTCTCCTCCTTTTGAAAGCTTCCGAAAAACCATCTGGAGAAATATACTCTGCAAAATTCCATAAAAAAACATTCTGTCACGATTTTTTTACTCTGTAACAGAATGTTCCTTTTTCGAAATTTTATACGCTTTTATTTTTCTTCTACGCCCGTCATGCTCTGGTGATGTACGGTCTGCATAATACTCTCCTGCTGTCGCTCGATATGCTCGCGGATCATCTTCTGTGCGCCTGCAAGATCCCGATTTTTCATATGTTCATAGAGGGCATCGTGCTCCTCAACCAGGGAACGTCGGGATTTTACATCCTTTAAATATTCAATCCGGTAACGGTACATTTGCTCCCGCAGATTGTTCAGCAGCTGAATCAGGCGCTCGTTGTTCGTCGCCTGATAAATCACATCATGGAATGCCACATCTGCCTGTGCAAGCTTCTGCAGATCATCCGTCTCTGTTGTCTCCAGCATTTGTTCAAAGCTGCGCGATGCCTGATAAAGCTTCTGCAGTTCGCTCTCTGTAATCCGCTGACACGCCAGTTTTACCGCCAGCTCCTCCAGTCCAAGCCGCACCTCCAGCACATCGTTCAGGTCTTTTTCCGTGATCTGTGCTACCTGCGCACCCTTCCGCGGCACCATGATCACAAGGCCGTCCAGCTCCAGCATACGGATCGCCTCGCGGATCGGGGTACGCGAAACGCCGAGCTGATTTGCCAGCCGGATCTCCATCAGCCGTTCACCCGGCTTTAACTCCCCGCGCAGAATCGCCTGGCGCAGCGTGCGGAACACGACATCGCGGAGCGGAAGGTACTGATAATCCTCCATCTGCAGGTCTAACTCATTTTTTGCCATACTTTGTACCTCCCGGTTTTGATACTGTAGTCAGGAATGTCTGTTTCGACAGTCCGCTTATTTTTAACTGATCGCGGGCAAATTCTGCCTTGTCCGGATCGTCGAAAATGCCGAATACGGTCGGGCCGCTGCCGCTCATCATCGCATTGACCGCACCGTTTTTCATCATCTGTGCCTTGATCTCATCGATCACCGGATACGCCGGACACGTCACGGATTCCAGCACATTTCCCATGCGGTCCGTGATGCCGTACAGATCGTGATTCCGGATCGCCTCTACCATGCCGTCGATATCCGGATGCTCCGTCACCTCATCAAGATGCAGGTTTCCATAGACAAATTTCGTCGAAACATTGATGCCCGGTTTTCCGATCAGCACGTAGCACATCGGTACGCCGGGAAGGGATGTCAGCTTTTCGCCGATTCCTTCTGCCAGCGCCGTACCGCGCATCACACAGTACGGAACATCCGCTCCGATCTGCACACCCCGCTCCATCAGCTGGCGTTTTGTCAGACCAAGCTGAAACATGCGGTTAATTCCTACCAGTGCTGCTGCCGCATCCGAGCTTCCGCCCGCCATGCCGGCCGCTACCGGGATAAATTTTGTCAGGTTCATATCGACTCCCTGATGGATATCAAATTCATCCATCAGAAGCTTTGCCGCTTTGTATACGAGATTTCCGTCATTACACGGAAGGAACGGCAGATTGGTTGTCAGCCTTATGCCAGGTTCTTTTCTCTCCTTTATTTCCAGCTGATCGTACATCTGGATCGTCTGCATTACCATGCGGACTTCATGGTAACCATCCTCTCTTTTTCCGGTCACATCAAGACCAAGATTTATTTTTGCAAGCGCACGCAGTTTCATCGTAGGCACCACCTTCGGTAATGTTTTTTGTATACATAGATATTAATGGATTTTTCTTCTATTTTCAAGCGTTATCTTCTGTTTTTGTACATAATTTTATACAATTCAGTTCAACAGACTTAGAAACGCAGGCGTAAGCAGTGGCTGCGTGAAACGAACAAGAACAAAATAAGAGTTTACGAACCTGTCGAAACTTGCTATAATTTTCATCAGATATCAGGGCAAAAGATCAAAAAGCCGGTGCAAGCTCGCTTGCAAGAGGATTTTTGATCTCTTGACCCCAACATTTTTGCCAGATGCCAGAGCATGTCTGAAAAAACCTTTTCGTAAGCTGCGAATCTCAGATTACGGAAAATTTTCTCAAACACGCTCTAGAGCGTGTCTGAAAAAGGCTTTTCGCAAGCTGCGAGTCCCAGTTTGTGGGAGATTTTGTCCGAATGAGGGCGGCGTAGCGGGCTACGGCAACCGAATGAGGGCAAAATATACCATAAAGTGGGGCTTGCAGATTGCGGAAATGATTTTTCAGACATGCTCTAGCTTCTGCGAAGGAAAAGGAAGTAGCTTTTTATGAGTTCACAAAGATCTTATTCATTTTCCCGCCAGGTTCTGGTCAACGGAATCCGCGATGGCATTCCGATCGGGCTTGGCTATTTTGCGGTCTCGTTTTCGCTCGGCATTGCAGCGCGTAAGGCAGGTCTTAGTCCTTTTCAGGGCTTTCTCGCCAGTCTTTTCAACAATGCTTCCGCCGGAGAATACGCTGCCTTTACACTGATTGCCGCCAACGCAGGCTATCTGCAGGTCGCTATCATTACGCTCATCGCCAATGCGCGGTATCTTCTGATGAGCTGTGCGCTTGCCCAGCGTTTTTCACCGGACACGCCGTTTTTCCACCGTTTTCTCATTGGTTACGATGTGACGGATGAACTGTTCGGCATCACAATTGCGCGCCCGGGCTGGCTGAATCCGCATTATACATACGGTGCCATTCTCGTCGCTGCTCCCGCGTGGTCGATCGGCACGGCTCTTGGTATTATTGCCGGAAATCTGCTGCCGCTGCGCGCTGTCAGTGCCTTAAGCGTGGCGCTGTACGGCATGTTCCTTGCAATCATCATTCCCCCGGCGCGAAAGAGCCGTGTGGTAGCGGGTCTTGTTGCCGTCAGCTTTTTCTTAAGCTTTATCTGCAGCTATCTCCCGGGCATCTCCACTCTCTCCGACGGAACCAGAACGATTCTGCTCACCGTTCTGATTTCCTGCGCCGGAGCTATCCTGTTCCCGGTAAAGACAGAGGAGGAAAATGCTGATGTACAATAATTATATCTATATCGCCGTCATGGCTCTGGTTTCCTACACAATCCGGATTCTGCCGCTGACGCTGATTCGGAAGCCGATTAAAAATCAGTTTATTCAGTCGTTTCTGTACTACGTTCCATACGTGACGCTGTCCGTCATGACCTTCCCGGCGATTGTCCATGCAACACAGAGCCCTGTTTCCGGCGCACTCGCGCTTGTCGTCGGCATCGCAGCCGCATGGTTCGGTGCAAGCCTGTTTCAGGTTTCGGTGGCATGCTGTGCCGTGGTGTTTGTGATTGAATTGTTTTTGTAATAGAAATGAGCCGCCCTGTGGGAACAATCCTTTTCCCCGGGGCGGCCCGTTTTGTATGTATTACTTTTCTGTTTCTGTTTTTCTGAAATGATAAACGCTGACCGAAGCCGCCGGCAGTGCAATCTGGAAGGAGTCTTTTTCCCGTGCAGGTGCTTTTCCTTCTTTGCAGCGGACTCGGTTCGGATGTTTCGCATCGTTGTAGTTCTGCGGATCTTGGGAGTACAGTGTTTTGGCCTCAACAAATTCCGGACACTGTTTGAATTTCAATTCGATTTTCTTTGATTCGCTGTAGCTTGTATTTACGAGATTGACGTAGATATCATCATTTTTGATCGAGGCAAAAATGCAGACCTCAGGATCTTTGTTCTTTTCCTCAAAGCCAAGCGTATACGCACCCTGATGCACCTGATACATATCGAACACATCGTAGTTTGGTGTCAGAATGCAATGCTCGCCATCCGTCAGGAACAGGGAATTCAGGACATTGACAGACTGTGCTACACATGCCATGCGCACATCCCCGGTATTGCGGTGGAAGATGTCGAGTGTCAGTGCGGTTGTAACGGCATCGCGCATCGTGCACTGCTGATACAGCGCCGGGCGTGCATTAAACGCACTGCTGTGCCAGTTGCCCCACTCACCGACAATCAGTTCACATTTTCTCGGTGCCGCCTGGAACGGACCCTCCGGTTTCGGAAGTGCCTCAAGACCAGCGTCTATCAGGCGGCGCTGCTCGTGAATGACATTTTCCAGCTCTTTGCATCCATTGATCACATCATACCACTGTTTTTCATCAAACTTTTTCTCTGTCTGAAGCTGTTTCAGATTCCAGTTGTAAAAATGGAGATCGTAGCCGTAAAGCGATGGCATACGGTATTTTCCCATCTCCTTGAAAAAGTCTTTCGTCCACGCAACACGCTCTTTTGGCTTGTTTCCATCCGGACCGCTGGCAATGCATTTTGGCGGAAACGCCTGATCGCCCGATCCAAAGGACGGACAGGACGATGTAAATTTCCGATATTCATCCGCATACATCTGCGGCGTCATTTTTCCGCCGCCATCCCAGACTTCATTTCCAATACCCCAGTATTCTACCTGAAACGGCGCTTCGTGTCCGTTTACCTTCCGCTCTCTGGTAAGTGTTGTGGATTCTCGCCTGTTGCAGTATTCCATCCATTCACGCATCTCTGCCGGAGAACCTGTCATCATGTTGATATTAAACCATGGCTTTGCGCCGATCATTTCACAGAATTCCATCATCTCGTGCGTACCAAACTGATTCGGATCGGTTTCAAATGTACCAAAATTTTCATTATAAGTAACCGGCCTGTTCTCTCTTGGTCCGATACCGTTTCTCCAGTGGTAAACATCCGCATAGCATCCGCCCGGCCAGCGGATCACCGGCGGATGCAGCTTTTGAAACGCATCCACAAGATCTTTGCGGATTCCATGATAATTCGGAATCTCCGAATCCTCACCGACCCAGATGCCATCGTAAATACAAGAACCAAGAAATTCTATAAAGTGTCCCTGCAGCTCCGGGTAAATATAATTCTCTCCGATTAATTTTCGAAACGTAATTTTTTGCATACAGACTTCCTCCCCTGTAAGAAATTCAGCACCACAAAGCGCGAATTACTGCATCACAGATTTTTATCATACTCTGGTACGCCTTCCCATCGGCTCCTTGTAATTCGCGCTCTGCAATACTGCCTTTTGCGTATTATTTTGGGTCTTTGCTATATATTTCAGTATAGGACATGTCGAAAAAAAATACAATGTGTTGCCGGAAAATCCCAACGTGTGTCTGAAAAGAATTTCCGAAGTAAAACCTGATATGAGAGCTGTTCACGCGGACTATAGTAGCCGAAGGAGGACAAGCGTTACGCAAAGTCGATCTTGCAGCCTGGGAAAATGCAATTCTATGCTTGACATCTGATATTATCAGTGATATATCATTAGTATAACCAGATAGTATGCAAAACTTATTGTTTATCCGGATAAAAAAACACACAGGAGAACTTCAATGGATCAGAAATTATACAACAGTTATGTAAAGATTTTAAAGAACGAACTTGTTCCGGCCCTCGGATGTACCGAACCGATTGCGATTGCCTATGCGGCTGCGAAAGCACACGAGGTACTCGGACAGATGCCGGAGAAGATTGAACTTTGCTGCAGCGGAAATATTATCAAAAATGTAAAAGGCGTTAAGGTTCCAAATTCCAACGGACTGAAGGGAATTGATGTTGCGGCAACACTCGGTGTTGTCGGCGGACGGGCAGATCGTGAGCTTGAGGTTCTTGAGGACGTAACCGAAGCAGACATCGAAAAAACAAAAGAGCTGGTACAGCAGGGATTCTGCACCTGCACGTTAAAAGAAGGCGTAGAAAATCTCTATATCGTTGCAAAAGTCATTGCCGGGGAACATAGTGCGGAGGTTACCATTGTCAACCGCCATACACTGATTTCACGCATTGTAAAGGACGGCGAAGTGCTCTACCAGATTGCCGCACATGAGGACTCTCCGGAATATGTAGATAAAAGCGTGCTGAATGTCAAAGACATTCTCGAATTTGCCGATACAGTAAGAATCGAAGATGTCAAAGACATTCTTGACCGTCAGATCACCATGAACTCTGCGATTTCCGATGAAGGCCTGAATCATCCGTACGGAGCACAGGTAGGCCGCACCCTTCTGAATGATTATGGCAATGACGTTAAAATCCGTGCCCGTGCCCGCGCAGCTGCCGGTTCCGATGCACGTATGAGCGGCTGTTCCCTTCCGGTTGTCATCAATTCCGGCAGCGGAAACCAGGGTATGACCGTTTCTCTTCCTGTTATTGAATTTGCAAAAGAATGGAACGTTTCTCAGGATAAACTGTACCGCGCACTCGTTGTCAGCAATCTGATCGCCGTTCATCAGAAAAAATATATTGGTAGCCTTTCCGCTTACTGCGGTGCCGTCAGCGCAGGCTGCGGCGCAGGAGCTGCCATCACCTATCTTTCCGGCGGATCGTATGAGGATGTCAGCCTGACCATCGTCAACACCATCGGAAACGTCGGCGGTATCGTCTGCGACGGAGCAAAATCCTCCTGTGCAGCAAAAATCGCATCCGCTGTTGATGCCGCAATTCTGGCTCATTACATGGGCCAGCACCACAGAAGCTTCCAGCCGGGAGAAGGTATCGTGCGGGAAGATGTCGAGGATACGATCAAGAGTATGGGATACATCGGAAGAGTCGGCATGAAAGATACCGATACGGAGATCCTGAATATTATGATCGACCGTGTGGATATTGACGAAGTTTGTAAATAACAAAAGTATTACGCTTGACAGCCATCTGGGCAGACTTGCACAGATGGCTTTTTTATGTTGCTCTTTCTATCCACCCTTAAAACCGCTACGATGCCCTCATCCGGGCAAAATCTCCCGTAAATTGTGACACACATTTTGCGGAAAACCTTTTTAACAGACTTTTTCAAACAGGCTTTGATTTTGATTTGAAAAAACGGAGGTTCTGCATTATGATAAAGTACAAGGAATCTATGTACTGGCTTTACCGCTTCCGAAAAGCTATGGTGTCTTCCTTGTGACGGATTCTGTAAAATAAACAGGAAGCAGAAAGAGAGTATCTATGAAAGTATTAGTCTTCGGTTCTTTAAATATCGATTACGTCTACTCCGTCAATCATTTTGTCCAGCCCGGCGAGACGCTTTCGGCGGATGACCGGCAGATTTTCAGCGGCGGAAAAGGGCTGAACCAGGCGATTGCTTTTGCAAAATATGGTCTGGAAACGTGGCATGCCGGCGCTGTTGGGGCGGAGGATTCTGCTCCGCTGCTGGAAACGCTGAAAGATGCTGGTGTTCACACGGATCTTGTTCTGAAAAAAGAAGGATCATCGGGACACACGATCATTCAGAATACACCGGAAGGTGAAAACTGTATTATCCTCTTCGGCGGTGCAAATCAGGCCATTACTAAAGCGGATGTGGATCATATATTAACCTTCGCTGAACCGGGCGACTATCTGGTCCTGCAGAATGAGATCAGTGAGATCCCTTATCTTATGAACTGCGCGTACGAAAAAGGCATGCACATTGTGCTGAACCCCTCACCCGTCAATGCAAAGATTTTCCAGATGCCGCTCGAAAAGGCCGAATATCTGATTCTGAACGAAATTGAGGCCGCTGCAATTTTAAAAGAAACGGGTGCTGCCCTTGCTGAAAACGCGGATGGCACTGCTCTGCTGAACGGACTGGTTCACAAATTTCCGGATAGCAAAATTGTGCTCACCCTCGGCAAAGAAGGTTCCATGTATGGCTATCACACCAAACGCTGCGCACAGGGCATTTTCCCGGTAAAAACCGTTGATACCACAGCGGCAGGCGATACCTTTACCGGATACTTTGTCGGTGAAATCATAAACGGAAAAACACCGGAAGAAGCACTCAAGACTGCCGCCATGGCATCTGCGATTGCGGTAGGGAAAAAGGGCGCCAGCACATCGATTCCGACGCTTGCGGAAGTCAGGGACTCTTTATAAAAGATTCAGAAAATCGGCGTAGCAAACATACTACAAATATGATATAGTATTCGCACGAAACAAGATCAGTATACCAAGATATTCATATCCGTTCGCATCTTTCCGATCCTGAACTGGGCCGCACCTCCATCGCCGAGGAAATCCACATGAACCTGGACTACCTGTCCCACATTTTCAGTACGAAAACAGGAGCGTCGCTCAGCAGCTACATTATGGATGAACGCATGGCAGCCGCAAAACGCCTGCTTGCCACCACAAGCTTCTCCCCCCAGCAAATCTGTGACCAGATCGGAATCGAAAACGTTTCCTATTTTTACCGGCAGTTCAAGAAAAGCAGCGGGGTGACACCGCAGCAGTATCGGGAGAAGCATTTTCATGGATAATCACGAGCATCGGAGCGTGCCTGAAAAAGGCCTCCAGCGCGCAAAAAAACAGAGTGTCTTGGGATTTTTTCGTTCCCATGCACTCTGTTTCATTTCTTACCCACAAAAATCCGCCAGATCCTCTTTCAGATAATTCTGCGTCTTCTCCAGATCTTTCTCCCGGATACTCTGCATAATATCGTTATGATGCGCAATGTCCAGTGCCGGGTTTACGTTGGACCAGGTCTGCCAGTAAAACTGGGCGTAAGCGCGTTTTAAAACGTTCATGGTGCGTTCAAGCTCCTGATATGCGTAAGCGTTGCCGGAGAAGGAAATCAGCTTCAGATGGAATGCTGTATTTGCCTCCCAGTGATCCCAGACGCTGTCGGTGCTCTGCTTGCATCTCTCGTCGATTTCGGCGAGCTCCGCCAGGTTTTCTTCGGTGATGTTTCCGATCGACTGACGAAGGTATCCGCCTTCAAGAACGAGACGGAAATCCAGGATATTCTGTGCCTCCTCGCGGGATACGCTGACGACCTGATAGCCGAAGCGCGGGAAGCTGCGGAGAATTCCCTCGTTGCAGAGCGTCACCAGCGCTTCACGGATCGGCGTCTTGCTGCAGCCGAATTTCTGCACGAGTTCCTGCTCGTTGATGATCTGGTTCGGTTTATATTCATCGGTAAAAATGCCGTTCAAAATAGCCTGGTATACCATGTTTTTGAGACTTTCCTGCTGTTTCCTCATCCAGAAAAACTCCTTACTTTTCATATTCTCAGCGCCGCAAAAATGTGCTTCCGGCGCTGTTTTTTATCATAACAAAATTTTTTTCACTTGTAAATGGCAGATCCCGCGTTTTCCCAGCCTTTGCTTTCCAAAGACCTGTTTTAGAAAAAATTCAGAAAGACATTGTGGCAAACATAATACAAATATGATATAGTATTAGAACAAAGTCGAATAGGTTTCAGAAGGATTCTTACCTTAAAAATTCCCGGAAGAGTGGATAAGCGGAAAGGACAAGGTAAGGAACAAATGAGTAAAAAAGACACTGTTACAAAAGCATTCATGCGTGAAAACACTGTGTTTGCGGACGCTTTTAATTACCTGATTTTCAATGGAAAAAAGGTGATTCAGCCGGAACGGCTGCAGGAGCTTGACACAACGGAACTGGTGCAGCTGATCGTAAAAGGGAAAAACAACAAAAACGAGTCCGTTCAGAAATACCGGGACATTTTAAAGGCTGCTGTTATTATGGAGGATGAGAATGCGGATTATCTTCTGCTTGGAATCGAAAACCAGACGGAGATACATTATGCAATGCCTGTCCGAAATATGATTTATGATGCTCTGCAATATGGAAATCAGGTTGCAGCAATTGCAGCACAAAATGTAAAAGAAAAGAAAGCACCGACACGCGCAGAATTTCTGTCAGGCTTCTACAAAGCAGACAAACTCCGGCCAGTCATCACTCTTGTGCTTCATTTTGGAGCGGATCCATGGGATGGCGCTACTTCCCTGCATGAAATGATGGATTTTCCGCTGGAAGAAATGCGGACATTCATTCAGGACTACAAAATTCATCTCATCGATCCGGCAGCGCTTGAACCAGACGAACTCGAAAAATTTTCAACCAGTCTGCGGGAAGTGCTCGGCTGTATTAAGTATTCAAAGGATAAAGAAAAACTGTCTTCCTTTATCCGAAATAATACAAGAATGATGTTAGAAATAAACGCCGCCAGAGTAATTCAGGCAATCACAAACATAACCTTAGATCTTTCAGAAGAAGTGGAGGAAGTAGACATGTGTAAAGCAATTGATGACATGATGCAGGACAGCAGAGAGGAAGGTAAAGCAGAGGGCAGAACAGAAGGTATTCTGTTTGCACTTACCGGGCTTGTTCGGGATGGAGTTCTGAGCATAAAGGATGCAGCTTTTCGGGCGAATATGACAGAAAGTGCATTTGAAGCCGCAATGAAAAAAATATAAACCACGCAAAAAGGATGTACTGCAGTAATATTTTTACCCATTACCGCAATACATCCTTCTCTTTTACTCTGAATCTCAGATCACATATTCATTCGCCTTCTGCATCTGCCAGTCCACGAGGTCTGCCAGGGTGATGTTGTCCACGACGCCGTTGATGGCGTCGTTCAGTTTCTTCCAGAGCAGAACGGTGACGCACTGGTCGGCGCGGCCGCAGTCGGTGCCGTCTTCGACGCAGTCGACCGGGGCAAGGCTGCCTTCGGTCAGCCGAAGGATCATGCCTACGGTGTACTCCTCCGGCTTCCGTTTCAGGGAGTAGCCGCCTGCCGGGCCGCGGACGCTTTTTACAAAACCGGCCTTATTTAAAATCGAGATGATCTGCTCGAGATACTTCTCGGAAATCTCCTGCCGCTTTGCCACATCCTTCAGGCGCACCGGCTCTCCGGTGTTGTTCATCGCCAGATCCAGCATTAAGCGCAGCGCATATCGTCCTCTTGTTGAAACTCTCATTCACATTTCCTCCGAATCTTTATCCTATGATTTATTGTATCCCACATTCTCTACATAATCAATGGGAAATAGGAAATTTCAACGAAGTTTCCTGTAATTCAAAAAATATGCCTCTGACACGAAACCTTGTGCCAGAGGCGTACGTTTTATTTTACTATAACCTGTTTCTTACTTCTTACCGAACTGCCTTAAATGCCTCGTCCAGATCCTCGATGATATCGTCGATATTCTCGGTACCGATGGAAAGACGGATGGTGTTTGGTTTGATTCCCTGATCCAGCAGTTCTTCCTCGGTGCACTGGCTGTGCGTGGTGGTTGCCGGATGGATTACCAGAGATTTTACATCGGCAACGTTAGCCAGCAGGGAGAACAGTTCCAGATTGTCGATGAAATCTTTTGCTTTCTGTGCATCGCCTTTGATTTCGAAGGTGAAGATGGAACCGCCGCCGTTCGGGAAGTATTTTGCGTACAGTGCCTGCTGCTTTGGATCATCGGATACAGACGGATGATGTACTTTCTCAACCTGCGGCTGGCTCTCCAGATATTTTACAACTTTCAGTGCGTTCTCAACGTGACGCTCTACGCGGAGAGACAGAGTCTCAAGTCCCTGCAGAAGCAGGAAGGAGTTGAACGGAGAAAGAGTTGCTCCGGTATCACGAAGAAGGATGGCACGTACTTTTGTAACGAATGCAGCCGGTCCAACTGCTTTTGTGAAGCTGATGCCGTGGTAGCTCGGGTTTGGCTCGGTCAGGGATGCGAATTTTCCGGATCCCTCCCAGTCGAATTTACCGCTGTCTACGATCACACCGCCAAGAGTAGTTCCATGGCCGCCGATGAATTTGGTTGCGGAATGAACAACGATGTCTGCGCCGTACTCGATCGGGCGAACGAGGTATGGAGTTGCGAAGGTGTTGTCAACTACCAGCGGAATCTTGTTCTCATGTGCGATTTTTGCAAGTGCTTCGATATCTACAACATCGGAGTTCGGGTTTCCGAGAGTCTCGATGTAGATGGCTTTTGTGTTCTCCTGAACAGCTGCGCGGACCTCATCCAGATTGAATACATCAACGAATGTGGTGCTGATTCCGTACTGCGGAAGGGTGTGTGCCAGCAGGTTGTAGGAACCACCGTAGATGTTCTTTGCAGATACGATGTGGTCGCCCTTCTGCGCCAGGTTGATGATGGTGTAGTTAATGGCTGCTGCTCCGGAAGCTACTGCAAGTGCTGCAACGCCGCCCTCCAGTGCTGCCATTCTCTGCTCGAAAACGTCCTCGGTGGGGTTAGTCAGACGACCATAGATGTTTCCTGCATCCTGAAGTCCAAATCTTGCTGCCGCGTGATCGGAGTTATTGAATACGAAAGAAGAGGTCTGATAGATCGGAACTGCTCTTGCTCCGGTTGCCGGATCCGGATTTTCCTGTCCTACGTGAAGCTGTAAGGTTTCAAATTTAAGATTTCTTTCTGCTCTTGTTTTTTTGCTCATGATTTTATTCTCCTGTTCTGATTGTCTTTTTTATTTTCGTTTTTCTATTATTTGTCGGAACCGGTCGTCATTCTGTCTGTCCCCTGCTGCGAAGCGGCTCCGTTTTGATTCTGGATTTATCTGCTTACGCTGCAACACATGACATCATAGATCACGATTCGATTCTCTGCGAAAACTGCTCTCATTGACTTCGCTTCCTCTCGCTTTTGTGATATTTCCTATCTGTTTACAAGGGATATTATAGTGGCTGTCTTCTGTTTTGTCTAATACAGAAAAATAATGGCTGGTTATAGGTTTTTCCTATATCATATCTTTACTGCCATTGCACTTTCTTTTGAATTTCCTATACCCGGTTTGCAAACGCAAATCAATTTTTATAGTACAAACTCTTTATACTTCCGGATCTCCTCCAGATACTGCAGTCCCATCGCACTGATCGACATTCCTTTTCTGGAAACGTAGCCGATCATCATATTTTCATCCGCGTGAAGCGGCACCGCACGGTAATCGCTGCCGTTCAGCTCCTCGCAGATGATTCCGGAACAGAGTGTATACCCGTTCAGGCCGACCATCAGGTTCAGCATCGTTGCGCGGTCGTTTGCCTTGATAATTCGTTTGTATTCATACGTAGAAAGCACTTCCTCCGCCAGGAAAAACGAGTTATTGCTTCCCTGATCAAACGACAGACACGGATATTCCTTCAGTTCCTCCATGGTGATCTCAGTCTTGTCCGCCAGCGGATGATCCTTCCAGAGGTAGACGTATGTTCCGCAGGAAAACAGATCGTGGAATTCCAGGTTATTATCCTTCATCAGCTTGTTCAGCACTTTCGCATTGAAATCATTCCGATACAGGATGCCGAGTTCACTCTTGAAGTTCTTCACATCCATCAGCACATCGTACGTTCTCGTCTCGTAAACGGCAAACTCGTATTCATCCATGCCGAACTGTTTCACCAGCTCCACGAATGCCTTCACGGCAAAGCTGTAATGCTGCATCGACACACTGAATTTTTTCTTGCCTTTCGTGCGGTAAACATAGCGGTTTTCGAGAAGCTGATACTGATCGGTAACCTGACGGGCGTAGCCCAAAAACTCCTCGCCCTCCGGGGTCAGCACCGTTCCGTGGCTGCTGCGCTTGAACAGTTCAATTCCAATCTCCTTTTCCAGCTCCTTGATCGCGCCCGAGAGACTTGGCTGTGAAATATAGAGTGCCTTCGCCGCCTCATTCATCGATCTGGAATCCGCGGCCTGGATTACGTAGCGAAGCTGTTGTAGTGTCATAAGTAAAGTTCCCTTTCTGGTATAATTTGATATACGAAACTGCCATTCGCGGAGGGGAGAGTTCCGCGGATGGCAGTTTACACATTTATGCATGATGTCTCGATTCAGAGCATACCGCTCTCAATCTTTATTTTGCAAACAGAGGGGTAGAATAGTATCTGTCTCCATTGTCCGGCAGAAGCACAACAATGGTTTTGCCCTTGTTCTCTTCGCGTTTTGCCAGCTGAATTGCCGCATACAGCGCTGCGCCGGAGGAAATTCCTGCAAGAATAGCTTCCTCGGCTGCCAGATATTTTCCGGTCTCGAAAGCATCCTCATTTTCTACCTTGATAATTTCATCGTAAATGCTGGTATTCAGAGTCTCCGGCACGAAACCTGCGCCGATTCCCTGGATTTTATGCGGTCCGGAAACACCCTCAGACAGTACCGGTGAGGATGCCGGCTCTACTGCTACAATTTTTACTTCCGGTTTTTTCTCTTTTAAATACTCACCCGTTCCAGTGATCGTTCCGCCGGTGCCGACACCTGCAACGAAGATGTCAACCTCTCCGTCGGTATCTTCCCAGATCTCCGGACCTGTTGTCTTTTTGTGGGTTGCCGGGTTTGCCGGGTTCACGAACTGGCCTGCGATGAAGCTGTTAGGGATCTCTTTTGCAAGCTCATCGGCTTTCTCGATCGCACCCTTCATACCCTTTGTTCCGTCCGTCAGAACAACCTCTGCGCCGTATGCCTTTACAATGTTGCGGCGCTCTACGCTCATGGTTTCCGGCATCGTAAGGATCATACGATAGCCTTTTACGGTAGCTGCCGCTGCCAGTCCGATTCCAGTGTTTCCGGAAGTCGGCTCGATGATAACGGAACCTTCTTTTAAGAGACCTTTTGCCTCAGCATCCTCAATCATCGCTTTTGCGATACGGTCTTTGACGCTTCCTGCCGGATTGAAGGATTCTACTTTTGCGATCAGTTTCGCCTGCAGTTCTTCTTTTTCTTCAATTCGTTTCAGTTCTACCAGCGGAGTTTTTCCTACAAGATCCAGAATGCTGTCATATACCTTTGCCATCGTTGATTTCCTCCTTACTTTTGCTCGCTTTTTCTCTATTTCCCTATTTCCTATTGAATTTGTATGTTTTAAGTTGTTTCCATCTTATTCCAATCGTTTTAAAATGTCAACACATTTCACTGATATGATCAGAAAAGATGGTTAGAGCAGACCTGCAAGCGCAATACTGACCGCCATTCCGACCAGGGAAGAGAGCAATGCACCCGCCAGTGTGTACCGCGTTTTTTTGATGTGGACCGCTCCGAAATAGACCGCCATCGTATAAAAAACCGTCTCCGTGCACGACATCATAATCGAAGCCGCCCGTCCGGCGAAGGAATCACACCCCGCCTCTTTGTAGAGATCCAGCAGCAAACTCACCGCCGCACTGTTGGAAAAGAGGCGCACAACCCCGAGCGGCACCAGGGCAGATGGAATCCCCGCCGGTTCCAGCACCGTTCCGAGCAGTTTTCCAAAATCCTCCAGAAATCCCGATGACCGCAGCACACCGACCGCCGCCATCAGCCCGATTAAGGTCGGCACAATTCCGATCACCGTCCGCATGCCGTCCTTCGCCCCGTTCAAAAAATCGCCGAACACATCCTGTTTCATCAAAAGCCCCAGTCCGACCACATAAAAAATCAGCACGGGAACCATCAGATCTGAAAGCGCCGAAAGAATACGCAAAAAAATCCCCTCCCCGGAAAAATCCTATCAAATACACTCCGATACAATTTATTCCGCGGGCGGGGATTTATGTAATTTTATTTCACTTTAATCTGAAACAGACGCGCCATATACGTCTCCGGGAAGTGAATCTGCAGCGTCTTGCTGTAGTCATCGTAATGGAACACATCACCGCATGCTTTCGGGTAAATGCAGGAAACCTCCAGCTCTTTCCCTGGGAATGCTCTGTTCAGCGGAACTTCAAAATCAGCCTCTCCGCCGCGTCTCCATACACCAAGATAAATCACATCCCCCGGCACGCGGATGCCGGCTGCGAGGTGCTTGTCCTCATTATCCGCCCATCCCATCGGCCAGAACGGAACGCCGTCCTTGATGCCGCTGCGGATCTCCTTGTAGCAGTCAATTCCCTCCTTTACAAGATCAAACCGCTCCGGCGAAATCTCTGCAAGGTGGCCGCTCTGATGGATACGAAGCAGCAGCGCATTCACCATATTGAAAATAACTTCCTCTTCGGTGCCGTCCCGCAGCGGATACGACCAGATCGCCGCCTGCTCCGGCGTCACGCCGATGGCTGCATTCGCCGAGATCGTCGCATAATTCCGGTAATCCTCCTGATCACTCGTTGACTGAATACTGTTTCTCGCCAGCATCGCATAGTCCATGCGGAGACCGCCGCTCGAGCAGTTCTCAATCACAAGATCCGGGTACTTTTTATAAATGCCGTCCAGCCATGCCAGATACGCTCTCTCATGCTCAAGAAGGCCATCTCCAAAACTGTCCGCATCGACTTCCGTACCAATACCAGGTTCAATATTGTAATCCATCTTAATATAACCAACGCCGTAATCCCTTACCACACGGTCAATGACTTCCGTCACATGTTCAATGACCAGAGGATGACGGAAATCGAGCTGATACCGGCTTCTGTCATACACACGCTTTCCATGACGCAGGAAGAAACACTCATCCGGCAGAATCGAAGCCTTCTTACAGTTAATACCCATAACCTCAAGCTCCAGCCATACCCCAGGAATCATGCCCTTTGACCGAATATAATCCGTCACCTCACGCACACCGTTCGGAAAACGTTTTTTACTCTCCTGCCACTCACCGACACTGTCCCACCAGTTGCCGTCCGCATACCAGCCCGCATCAATAACAAAATATTCACATCCGGCCTTCTCGGCAGCATCCACCAGCGGAAACTCTTTTTCCGTCGTCGGATCCCCAAACAGGCAGTTCATATAATCATTAAAAATAACCGGCAGATTCTCATTATCCTTATTCGGACGGCGGATCCTTCTGCGGTACTTCGTCAAAGTACCAACCGCCTCCTCAAAATCATCATGCCCAACGCCAACAGCCACCGGAACCGTTGTAAAACTGTCGCCCGGTTTCAGATTCTTCGACCAGTGCGACTGAATCTCCGTCGGTCCGCTGACAGCCAGATAGAAATGGCAGTTCTGATCCCCAATCTCATAATGCCAGGAACCACTGTGATCAATCTCAAAAAACAGACTCGAATCCGCCGCACTGTTCCCAATATACCCCATCGGAATATATTCCTTCGCCGACCAGTTACCCGTATTCGTAACCTCAATCGTCTTCGAAGTTCTCTGATAATTATGCGGCTGCGTCTGCGCCATGCCAAGATCTGCAAACCGGTACTTCTTCACCGTCAGCTCCTTCTGCCATCCATTGTGAACCACAACCATCGACATCTTATCATCCGAGCTGACAAGCTCTGGAATTCCCTCTTTCTGTTCCTTCTCAATACCCCAGTAACTAAAACTCGAAATGTACTCCAGTGTCTGGTCTTCCTTTCCTTCGTTCGTCACTGTATTGTACATTCTCGCAACCGGAATCCCATCAAAAAACTGCATCACAGACTCCACCTTCGCGCCCGTCACATCATCCGACTGCACAATCCGAAGCAGATCCCCGTTCTCATTTCTCTCCTCCGAAATCGAATCAAACTTCAGCATAAAGCCCGGAGCCGTCACAATATACTTATTTCCATGCTTCTCATACGGCCGGTTATACCCCGAAAAATTCACCTGCACCAGCTGGAAGCTCTCCTTAATCTGAGCTTCCCGCATTCCTTCCATCATCCACACTCCATCCGGCTTCCGGCAAAGATTCTCCGCGTCAAACGGTGCATGTGAAAAATGAAACAGCTTCAGCTGATTCTCTTCCGTCACCCCAAACACAATATGAATTCCATTCACATCATAACAAATCAGCTCTGCCTTGATCGGGGTCTCAATCCTGCTCGTCCATTTCTGCATCTTAAAAACCCTCCTTTGGAAATTTTTCTCATATTTCCAGCATATAACTTGTCCCCTTTAAAGTCCAGCACATTCTTGCTTTTTCCATCCTATTCTTTTCAACCATCTTGCGCCGATCCGCCCTTCAGGCGGATCCAGACTTTCCTCCCGTTCTCACTCCCAGCTCACGCGCCAGCCGTTATTTCACAACCCCAAACGTCGCAATCTCAAACTCCCGGAGTGTCACATGATACACCCCGTTCTCATCCGTGCAAAGTACCTCACCCTTCTCTTCCACTACATTACTGCGGTAAACCTCTTTCATCCAGCTCTCCTTTCGGAAGGAAAGCACCTCATCCTGCGGCATATTGTTCACAAACCGCACAAACAGATCGTTCTTCTCAAGTCCCTTCTTAAACGCCGTCAGATGAATTCCTTCCCCTTCAAAGCGGAGGAAGCTCATTTCCAGCGGCATCTCGCCCGATACGAGTTCCGGTTTTACCTGACCCGGCTTTCTGAGCCATGCCTTTGAAAGGCCGGTCTGTGCTGCTGTCAGATCCTGCTGGAATGCATAACCCTCGGCAAATGCCTCGCCTGTCTTACCGGCTGCATAAGGCACAACTTCAAACTCCAGGGTAAACGTTCCGATCTGCTGCGCCTTTGGCGTCGGGAAATAACCCCAGTCGCCCATCTCCGCAACGGAGCGAAGCAGCGTTACCGCAATCGCATTCTCCTCATCCGCCAGAACCTCATATTCATACAATCCGCGGTTTGCCACAAGAAGACCATTTGTCTCATCTTCCATTGCAGCAAAACACTGCTGTCTTTCACATCCGCAGGGATTCGTCCAGGTATCATTATGACGGTTATTTCTCTTTACAACCTCAAAGGCAGAATCTGCCAGATGCGTAGACGTATTCAGACCCGTCGGCATTACAACGCGGACTCTGTGATCCTTTGCCTGATTACAGATCGTCGTTGCGACATGCAGACCTTTTCCCGATTTTTCCAGTGTCAGAACCGTCTTTACTTCCATCGGAACCAGTTCTTTCGAACGATTTGCCACACGCGTATATGGATCAATACACATCTCACGCTGTCTCTGCAGTTCCTCTCCCATACCGGACGGAACCATCATTTCGTGACAGATCTCAACTACCGTGCGGAATGCATTTTTCTCCACACAGTGAATCTCAGCTTTCATGCCTTTCGTTGTGATTGTCTGTTTTCCAGAGTCCTGAATATAAATATATTCATTTCCCATATCTCCGGTATCTTCATAGAATCCCAGATTTTCATACGTTCTTCCAGTTTCCTTATTCAGAATCTGGTAGGAACCGTCCTCATTGACCGTAACTTTCAGGTTTTCATTTTCCAGAACGCGCTCATTCGCAAAATCTGCAGAGGTTTCCTGGTTCTGATCCGGCTCTGCCTGCTCCAGATAATATGTTGCATATCCCATCGCCGGAACTTCTGCCTCAAACGTTACCAGCACCTTCTTTGCCATATATGGCTGACGGAACCGGTCATCCGGCAGATCGTACCCGAAAGAAATTCCTGCATTTTCGATTTTTGCCGGAACTGCATTTCCGTTTGCATCGCGAAGCACCAGATTTGGCATTTCTACCGCCTCCGCCGCCTCATAACCATCCCATACAAACAGATTGTAATCGCGGAACAGATGCAGTTCTTTTGCAATGACCTGTTTTTTCGCGGTGCCAGAAGTATTCCATACAACGAACGGAATCTTTTCGCTGTTTCCAGGAAGTGCCGCGGTATTCACCTGATCGGTCAGATATTCTACACTCTCATCGTAAATCGCATCCGCCACCTGTCTGCTCTTCGCAAAGCGGGTTTTCATTTCTTCATTTACTTCATCGACGCTGCAGCCGCAGATGCTGTCATGCGGATGATTCTGCATCAGCTTTTTCCAGCTGTAAATCATCTGGTCTTCCGGGTATGCTTTGCCAAGCACCTCTGCCATGGCTGCCGCCGGTTCTGCTTTCCGCTCCAGTGCTGTTTCGCCGGCACGGTTGTCCACTTTCAGTCCCATCCAGGAAGAAGCGGTGTTTGCCAGGGTCCATCTTCCGTCTGTTTCCTGGCTTGTCAGCTCGCCCTTTACCGTAGAGAAATTCTCGGAAATTTCTTTTTCCATTGCCTTTACATAGGTTTTGAAATCCGAATGAATAAATTCAATGTCCGGGTATAGTTTCCGTGCGACACGGATTGCCTCGGTAATGTCCTTCTGCAATGGCTGATGGTCGCATCCGTTCATCATCAGAAGCTGATGTGTTGCCGCAAATCTTCTCGCATCGGCCAGTTTTTTGTCCCAGTAAACTTTTGCTTCTGCCTCATCCACCGGAACCTCCACTCCGTTGTTATACCAGTTTGCAAACAGAATACCCGGCAGTTTCGTTCCGTCCGGGGATGCCCACATCATTTCGGAATACGTGGACTCATACTGTCCTCCGGTTACCTCATTATTCGGTCCGATCGGTTTTACGCCGCGTCCGAACACAACCGCATCCATGCCCGCCTGCTTCAGCACCTGCGGCATCTGTCCCGCATTTCCGAATGCATCCGGGAAATAACCGACATTTCCGATCGCTCCGTAACGCGCTGCTTCCTGCATGCCGACCTGAAGATTGCGGACACATGCCTCACCGCTGGTCAGAAACTCATCCTGCAGAATGTACCACGGGCCAGTCTGGATTTTTCCTTCACGGACGCATTTTTCCACCTGCTCGCGTTTTTCCGGGCGCACTTCCAGGTAATCGTCCAGGGCAATCGTCTGTCCATCCAGGAAAAATCCGCCAAATTCCGGATCGTTCTCTGCTTTTTCCAAAATATTGTCTACCAGCTCAATCAGTTTCATTCTGTGTTTTTCAAAAGACTGATACCACTCTCTGTCCCAGTGGGAATGGGAAATAATATGAACAGTTGTTTTCATGATGTGTTTCCTCCTGTTATAAAAATGATTTTCAAACTTAAAACTCTTTCTATTTAAGTCTTGTTCCTGTATTGCCATGTTGATTTGATATATCATATCATAAAAAAACGCAATGCTTCTGTCAAGTATTTCTGCATTTTTCCTACGTTTTTCCATGATTTTATATCATTTTCTTTTTGCTTGATATATCATTTTTAGTTTGACTTATCTTTTTCCCGAGATTATAATACAAAACAAGTCGACATCACACTTTTACAAATACAGTTGTCACCAATCATACTATTTGAGGAATTTTACAGACATGGATAGAAATAAAAGAATAACGAAACCCAAATATGAAATCATCAAAGAAGCTCTTTTAGAGCGCATCCGCACCGGACAGTTTTCTTCCGATGCCGTGTTCTGCACGGAAAAAATGCTCTCGGAGCAATATGAGGTAAGCCGCATCACAGCAAAGCGGGCGATTGAAGATCTGGAACAGCAGGGAATCCTGTATCGAAAACGCGGCGTCGGAAGCTTTGTCTCGCAGAAAATCCCACCGGTTTCCTCCTCCGCATCAGAAACCGACAGCAAATCAAAAATGGTTTCCCTGCTGCTTCCCTTTGCCACAACACAGGGAAACATTTCGGAAACGATTGGTTCCTTAAGTGCCGCACTGGCGGAAAAAGGATACTTTTTAAGCATTCATATCACCGGCTCTTCCTCTCCGAAGGAACGTGCCACACTGGAACTGCTCCGTTCTCAGAATATCGCCGGACTTGTCTACTATCCCAAGCGTGACAATATCCACCTGGAACAGTTAAACGATTTCCTGTTTGCAAACCGCCCGGTTGTCATCATCGACAAGCAGACCGACTGTCCGTATTTAAACAATGTTGTCTGCGACAATTACGATGGCGGACGGCAGCTCACCCGTCACCTCCTGGAACAAGGGCATCGCAACATCGCCTTTTTCACAACAGCTCCCCTTTCCGAAACCTCGTCGGTCCGTGATCGTTTCGGCGGATTTTTGCACGAAACAAAAGCCGCCGGAATCATGCCCGATTCCCGGCAGCTTATCACCTGGCCACATGCACTTTCTACAGAAGATGCCCTTTCAACAGAAATCACACCTTTTCAACAGCAGCTCCTTATCCTGCGGCAAAATGGAATTACTGCACTTCTCGCAGAAAATGACCAGGTTGCCGAACTCATCTTTCTCGCCTGCCGTACCATTGGCCTTAGGATTCCGGAAGATCTCTGCCTCTGTGGTTTTGATGACACGAGTCTCAGCCGAAGTCTTGAAATTACCTCTATTCATCAGGACTTTGAAAGCATCGGACGGGAAGCCAGCCGGATTCTCCTTTCCGCACTGGAAAACCCTGCGGCGGAACCGGAAAAAATTGTACTGCCGGTGACACTTGTTCCCCGGGCATCCTCGCTTCGAATGATAAAAACAGAATCCTAAAACCAGATCATTTTTCATCTGAATTTTCTTCCAGAAATTTTCGGATCTTCTCTGGCGGCAGCAATGCATAAATACTTTTATGGAATGTTGCCGCCACTTCCAGTTCTCCGTAATATCCTGTACGCACATCACAATTTCCCTGGAATGCCTCCCGCAGTGTCGCATTCAGCGCTGCTCCCTCATCACTGTCCATAAAATCTTTCAGCATCCGGCAGCAGGTGTGCGTGTTTTCATAATAGCGGCGGTATGCCGGATGAAATTCCCGCATCCATCCGCTCACGGATACACAGAACAACGCCGTCGGATGGATCACCGGCTGATAAAAAAGACGCCATTTTTCCTGCTGTACCGGATCTGCCGCAAATGCAAGCAAAGAAACTTTCAGCTCTTCCACAAAACCCGGATAATCTTCCTCCGTCAGAGAGATAATTTTCTGATTGCGCAGATACTGGTTGATATTCGTCGCATCAATCTGCTCCGGAGAAATGTACTGTAAATAACGGGACATCATTTTCAAATCCGTACCTGCGTGCTCAATCGTATGCTGTGTGATTTTCTGCCACAAAAACTGCTGATATTCCGTAACCGGCGTATCCAGATATGCCATCCACAAATACTGTGCCAGCAGCCGGGCATCCCGGGATTCCATCTGATTCCGGGTAGGATCTTCCGGGCAAAAATCGGTATCTGCAAGCATCCCCGCAAGCTGGTCAAGCGACTGGCACACAGGAAGCTGTCCGCTCAGACGATCCATTTCGCTGATCGTCTGCTGAATGGTAAGCATCTGCGACTGGAGTGCATTCAGCTGTTTATGCAGATAAAATGGTGTTGTGCGCGGCTTGTGAAGAATCGCGCGGATATCCGCCAGTGAAAGTCCTGCCTCGCGCAGCTTGCGGATGATAAAAAGTTTTTGAATATCTGCTTCTGAAAAATCATGGTAACCGTTATGTTCATCAACAACGGGCGAGATCATCTTCTGATCGATATAATAATAAACCGTCCTCCTGGACAATCCTGTTTTTTTGATTACTTCCTGAATTCTCATCGTTGCACCCCGTTTTTCCTTTTGTCCAGTCATTCCCCCGCATTCTGACTGTTTCTCTTTTTTTTCACTCTTTTTCTTTCTGTTTTTCCGCTTTTTTCGTTTTGATTTTATAAAAGCATACACCTGGTGTATACTTTTGTTTCCTATTATATCCTGTTTTCCCTCAAAAAGCCACGTAACAATTCTCTTTTTCCATAGAAATCTTCTGCTTTTGAGAAAAGAATGCTGTTTATTTCTGAAAAAATTTGCATTGACTGTCCACCAACGATATCCCGTATAATAAAGGAAAAGATTTGCAACAAAATTTAAGAGAAAGGAAATATCCCGTTTTTTGTATTCTCCAAAACGAATCGTCATTCAGAGTCAAATGATTTTTCATGCAAAATTCATTTTTCTCCGAATCGTTAAAAAAATAAAAACTACAGCCTGCATAATCAGTTTTCATTGATATAAAAAAACGGGATCGGGTGAATGGTATGATGTTAAAAGATAAAGTTGCAATTGTTACCGGCGGAACCAGAGGAATCGGCTATGCCATTGTGCACAAATTTCTGCAGAACGGCGCGAAAGTCGTCCTGTTCGGATCCCGGGAAGAGACCGTTGCAAAAGCGGTTGCATCTTTAAAAGAAGAAAACCCGGACTGGGAAGTTTCCGGTGCATGGCCAAAGCTGACCGATGCAGCTGCCATGGTAGATGAGATCAACAAAGTCAAAGAAAAATACGGCAAAATCGATATTCTTGTGAACAACGCCGGTGTCTCAGACAGTACGCCAATTGACAAGTATACCGCAGAGCGCTTTGCCAGTGTCATGGATCTAAATGTCAACGCCATGATGAACGGCATCCTTCCAACCGTTGCTATTATGAAAGAACAGGGCGGCGGCTGTATTTTAAATACCAGCTCAATGGTCAGCATCTGCGGCCAGCCGGGCGGCGTTGCCTATCCATCCAGTAAATATGCGGTCAACGGTCTGACCTGGTCCCTCGCACGGGAACTTGGTCCTTTCCATATCCGTGTAAACGCGGTTGCACCTGGCATCACCCGTACCGATATGGTTGCCGCACTTCCAAAAGAAATGATTGATCCACTCATCAACCGCATTCCTCTTCGAAGAATTGGTGAGGCAGAAGACATTGCAAACGCATTCCTCTTCCTGGCAAGCGATATGGCTTCGTATGTAACCGGAGAAATTCTTTCCGTGGATGGGGCGATGAGATCCTGATTTATTTTTCATCCAGTTGTACACCATTTTCTGATTTTGGGGTTATCTGCGTAAAATCTATAGTTTTTTGACACTTCCCACAGCTAAAGCAGGGGGATTCTTGTTTCTTCCACTACTGCATTGGCAAATACCTTACGGTACTGCAATGTCTTACACAGTGTCCACAAGCTATATTTATCCTGTTCCCGCATGCCCTGCGGTACAGTTTTTTATCTTCATGCAGACTGCATCTGCAGTCCTTTCTTTAGAATATTGATGCCTGCATTCGTATCCCGGTTATGAACTGCATGACAGATTGGACACTCCCAGATACGAATGCGCAGATTTTTCACCAGCGGATTCTGATATCCGCATGCACTGCAGGTCTGGCTGCTTGGATACATGGTTGGCACCCTGCGGAGTTCATTGCCATACCAGACAGCTTTGTACTCCAGCATTTCAAAAAACTTTGCCCACGAAACACTGGCTATGGATTTTGCCAGTTTATGATTCCGGATCATTCCCTTCACATGCAGGTCTTCGATGCAGATGGTTTGGTTTTCACGCACCAGCATCGTTGACTGCTTCTGCAGGAAATCATTCCTTTGATTCGTTACTTTCTCATGTACCCGGGCAACTCGGATCCGCTGCCTATTGCGGTTATGGGAACCTTTCTGTTTTCGGGAAAGTCTGCGCTGTTCTCTTACAAGCTTTTGCATCGCGCGTTCCAGATATTTTGGATTCGATACGGTATTTCCGTTACTGTCAGAATAGAATGTTTTGATTCCAACATCAATCCCAATCGTTCCACCCTGATTGGGGCGTGGTTCCGGTTCAAAGTCAATGGTATGAATTGCAGGACGATTATTATATCCCTTGTCTGATACTTTCCGAAGAAGAAACGCAGCCTATCGGACTGTGGGGACAACGCCACAAGCAGTACCTAAAGGAACATAAACACCTCCTTTACACTACAATGCTTATTGAGGGTACATTGAACTCTTACCTTGCCGACATTGACAAACAGGCACAGGAACGCTTGCTCCTGCTGACAAAGCAAATTGCAGAGCAGGAAAATGTTACCGAACAACTGAAAGCCGACAATGCTATGTTGTGGGTGCAGAAAATGAATGAAATTCAGTCCAGAGTTAGAGAAATCATTTACAACGAGATTATCTACGCATAGTAAGAATTAGGGCGGTAAGCCAGCTTTTGGCTTACTGCCCTTGTCTGCTCATAAGCAAAATAAAGAAATACCGTCAATGGCAGTGTTTGCACTGTTCATCAAGACCATTGACGGTATTTCTTGTTTTGCTATTTAAAAATATTTTGAAATAGCCATTGAAAAACGAATGCTAAACTGATATAATCTATTTAAAAATTATTTGAAATAGATTAGGGCGTGGAAGATTGGCTATAAATGAAGTGTTAGCTGCTTTAGCAGACGATACTCGTCGAAAAATTCTGCTAAAGTTACAGGAAGGAAAAATAAGCTCAGGCGATTTAGCTATCGCATTGGATATGACACCACAGGCATTGTCCTATCATTTATCAAAGCTAAAAAAGGCAGACTTGATTTACGAAACTCGATATAAAAATTTTATTTACTATGAATTAAATTTATCTATCCTTGATGAAACAATTATGTGGATAAGTAAATTACGTGGAGGTCAACAATGAAAAAGAAAAAAATCATTTTTTATAGTCTTATGTTTTTGCCATTGATAGTTGTTTTGATTGCCTTACATTTCTTACCAGAGCGAATTCCAGCTCATTATGATTTTAATAATCAAGTAACACGTTGGGGCAGTAAATACGAAACATTAATTTTCCCTGTGATCACAGTTTTATTTGGCTACTTTATGCTTGGTATGGCTAAATTCTCTTCAAAACAAGAAGAAAATGGGAGTAACAACGAAAATGTATGTATTGTGGCAGGAATTGTATCTCTTACACTTTTTAACGCTATGATAGGTTATTTCTTGTATGCTGATTTCAATTCGATTGAAAATCTTTCTTCAATTGCACTTGATATTAATCAACTTTTATTTGGACTGCTTGGTGTTGCAATGATTATATTAGGCAATATTATGCCAAAACTACGAATGAACTCAATCGCAGGACTGAGAACAGTATGGAGTATGAAAAATGAAACAACGTGGAAAAAAAGCCAACGCTTTGGCGGTATTTCATTTATTGTAGGCGGGGTTATTATAATCATAGTATGCTTTTTAACGAAAGGCTTTTCTTGTTTCTGGTGGACAATGGGCATCGTAGCAATTCTTTTGATTATTGACACCTACTATACCTACACATTATCCAAAAAATATTGATATAGTAATACGTGTTTATTGAAAACTTTTATATGTATTTATCAAACACCCTGCAAAATGTAAAAATCTTGCAGGGTGTTCTACTGTCAAAATATATGTAAGACCGCAAGGCAGGTCGCCCTGCGGTGATGTTTCCTATGTCGTGATTATCTGTCCCTGTCTTGGGATTTCTTTCTCTGCTTCGGCTGAGAGTTCTGTTTCCCCTCTTCCTGAAGCTGTCTGAGCCTGTTTCGCACACTTTGTCTTTCGGGCGGTCTGTGCTGTTTCTCGGCAGGTTTCTGTCCGTTCTTAACTGCCTGCTCCCATTCTGCAAGGTCTTGGTTATACTGTGTCACAATAGCCTCTGCTTTGCGGTAAGTTTTCATAAATGCCTGTACATCAGGATAACCGTCATCGGTCAGAATATCGGGGAGTTTATCCAGTTTTTCATCAAGTTCGGCTTCGATCTGCTGTATCTGTTTTTCCAGAGCTTTTCGTTCCTTACCCTTGAAAATACCCGTTGTTTCCGCAAGCTGCTGTCGCAGATTCGGGAGTGTGACCTCCTGTATCTTCTTGATTGCTTTCGCCTGTTTCTGTACCTTTAGCATAAGGGTCTGCATTGTGCGGAACTCGTCCATATCCATATTGAGGACTGGCTTGGGTGGCATATCCTTTTCACGGATGATGGCTTGCAGAAATTCCTTTGCCTTGCCTACGATACCTCGGAACAGGTTTGGAAGCCAACCGTTTTCACGGATGGACTGACCGGCTTTGTCGTGGATTTCGGTCTGCTTGATTTCCAGTATCTTTGCTTCTTCAATGCCCGATATGAGAGCCAAATCCGCTGTTCTGTTCCATTCCTGCCTTGCGGTGTTATCTGCTTCGATTTCGGCAGCCTTGGGATTGTTCTTACCTATCTTTTTTGTGGGGAGATACACGCTGTTCTTATCAAACACTTTCTGACGTAGTTAGAAAAACAACATCACCACTCCCAGCGCACAAAGCAAAATTCCCGTCACGCGGTTCAACATTTTCACATTTGCCCCGTTGGCCCATTTCGCTCCAATCTGTGCAAAGACCAGGGTACTGATGACACAGGCAATCAGAATTGGAATGTCCGGCGCGCCGCCGATATAAAAATGGGAGATCGCACCGGTCAGAGCTGTAAAGGTCATAATAAAGACGCTCGTTCCAACTGCTGTTTTCAGTTCATATCCGAGCACGCTGGTCAGCACCAGAAGCAGCATCATGCCACCGCCTGCTCCGACAAATCCACAGATAAATCCAATCACAACACCGCAGAGAATCGACTGCTGGATTTTCTGTTTTTCTGATTTATTTGCCTGTACTTCTTTCGTCGTCATGATCGGACGGATGATAAATTTCAGTCCGACAAACAGTGTCATCACTTTCGAAAATCCGCCCATGGTTCCATTTGGCACAAGCGAAGATACGAAGCTGCCGACCAGTGTAAAAATCAGAACAGATATCAGCATAATCACGCCATGGCGGATATCAATGTTTTTATTCTTTTTATAAGTCCAGGCACTTACTCCTGATGCCAACACATCCGATGCCAGCGCAATGCCAATCGCCTGATAAGCCGGCATGTGTAAAAAGGTAATCAGCATCGGTGAAACAACGGCCGCTGCGGAGAGTCCCGCAAGTCCCGTGCCAAGGCCGGCGCCAAGACCAGCCACAATACATACGATAAGTTGTGTTATTGTCATAGTTTTTCTGTCATCCGCTTAGATCCGTTGCACTTTTCCTGTACTTTGCCATTTAGGGGCAGATGACTGTTTTCCTCCTCTTTCTGTTTTTGTTTTGTCTTATTTTTCTATTATGTTCTTCTCTCTGGCTTTCAGCGTTTTTATTTTTCCGTCACGTTCCTCCGAATCAGCTCGCATAATCTGAGAAATTCTTCCCTGTCTTCTCTGGAAATTCCGGAAAACAACGATTCTCCAAACGCTCTCTGGCAATCCTGTCCAAAGCGGATAATTTCTGATGCACTTTCTTCTAGCTTCAAATGCACTTTCTTGCGATCCGCCGCATCTGTTTCTTTTTGAATGTATCCTTTTTCACACAGCTTGTTCACTGCCAGTGAAACATGCGATTTCTGCATTTTCCGCACACGCACAATATCCACTGCAAGATCAAACTGGCTGTTATTCGCAAGAAACAGCAGAACATCCACTTCCGCAGCTGACAGATCATAACGCACCATGACCTTTTTTCGGTACTGGTTGTATTTTCGTTCTACCTCCACTGCAAATTGCCATTGTTCATCAAACATACTTTTTCACCTTCTTTTTTAACTTGATATTCTTATTTGTTCTATTTTGAACTTTTTTGTATAATAGTTCTTTTTTGAACATTTGTCAAGGAGTGCACACGGAAAACGTTCGAACTTATAAATCTAAAGTATTTTTATAAAATGCAGAAAATTATATTCTTGACTCTATAATTATTGTAGGGTTTACTATAATCGTAACATTCTACAACAGGAGGTTTCCCTATCATGGAACGAAACTTAACAACCGGCAGTATCTGGAAAAATATTTTCTATTTTTCGCTGCCTTATCTCTTATCGTATTTTCTGCAGACGCTCTACGGCATGGCAGATCTTTTCATCATCGGTCAGTTTGACGGTGCGGCCGGTACAACAGCCGTTTCCATCGGCAGTCAGGTTATGCATATGATTACCGTTATCATCGTGGGACTTGCCATGGGAACGACTGTCAGCATCGCGCAGGCCGTCGGCGCAAAAGATAAAAAGCAGGCATCACGCTGCACAGGAAATACCATCACTTTATTTCTCGGTGTTTCCGTCGTGCTGATGGTAATCCTGCTTCTTCTGGTAAAGCCGATCGTACTTGTGATGTCCACACCATCCGAAGCCGTTTCCGGCACCGTCGCTTATCTGACGATCTGTTTCATTGGTATTCCATTCATCACCGCGTATAATATCATCAGTTCCATCTTCCGTGGACTTGGTGATTCGAAAAGCCCGATGTACTTCATCGCAGTCGCATGTGCGGCCAATATCGCACTCGACTATCTCTTTATGGGCGCCCTGCATCTTGGTCCATCCGGTGCCGCGCTTGGAACCACGCTTTCCCAGACACTCAGCGTCATTCTGGCACTGATTGCGATCCGCAAACGTGATACCGGCATCCGTCTTACCCGGTCGGATCTCTCCCCTCAGACAGCTGTGATGGGACAGATTCTTAAAATCGGTGTTCCGATCGCCCTGCAGGATGGTTTTATTCAGATCGCCTTTATCATCATTACCATCATCGCTAACCGGCGCGGTCTGGAAGCAGCGGCTGCAGTCGGTATTGTAGAGAAAATCATCAGCTTCCTGTTCCTGATTCCATCTTCCATGCTTTCCACTGTTTCGGCGCTCGGCGCGCAGAACATCGGTGCTGGAAAGCAGAAGCGTGCCGAACAGACCATGTGGTGTGCTGCACTGATTGCTGTCGTTTTCGGACTGATCGTCGCTATTACGATTCAGTTTATTTCCGTTCCTGTGGTCGGTCTTTTCACAACAGATGCGGAGGTTGCACGCCTCGGCGGTCAGTATATCCGCGGTTATATCTGGGACTGCATTTTTGCTGGAGTCCACTTCACCTTCAGCGGCTATTTCTGTGCCTGCGGACGGTCGGAATTTTCCTTCCTGCACAATATCATTGCCATTCTGCTTGTTAGAATCCCCGGTGTGTATCTGACTTCCATCTGGTTCCCGGACACGCTGTTCCCGATGGGCATTACAACGGCATGTGGATCTCTGACCTCTATTATCATCTGCCTGCTGGTGTTTCGGTACTTAAAGAAGAAACCGATTCGTACTGCTGTATAAATTTTCTTTGGAGATATCTTTATGACAGACGATCGCAGGAAATCACCTTAATTGACAACGGAATGACAAGCGATCCAGAAAAATTTGTAACAGAAATCCGAATCCCGATTCGACCTTCGGATTCTTTTTAAAAACAACAACCGGGAATATCTGATTTTTTGATTTCAGATATCCCCGGTTGTTGTTTTCTTTTGTTTTTTTCGGCCTTTTCTACCACACCGGCTTCTGCAGGCAGAACGGCAGTTCCAGTCCATTTTCCTCGAGAAGTTCCTGGTTCGTCAAAATTTCTTTTGCATCTCCATCGCAGACAATGCACCCGCCGGACATCAGAATCACGCGACTGCACGTTTCCAGAATCATGTCGAGATCGTGCGATGCGATGATTTTCAGATGTTCAAAATCGTTCAGAATGTGGATCAGTGATCTGCGGTTTCTGGGATCGAGTGCAATCGATGGCTCGTCCATCAGGATAATATCCGGTGTCATAGCGAGAATCGTCGCGATCGATGCCATCTTTTTTTCTCCGCCCGACATTTTGTAAATTTGTTTGTCCCGCAGATGCTCGATGTGAATCTGTTTCAGTGCATGGTTTACACGTTTTTCCACCTCTTCCTCCGGCAGCCCGTAATTTCGCGGAGCAAATGCAACATCCTCAAATACCGTCGACATGAAAAGCTGACTGTCGGAATCCTGGAAGACATAGCCGATTTTTTCGCGCACTTTGGGAAGCATCTCTTTTACAACCGGCATTTCCTCCACACGGATGCTGCCTTCGTAGTCCAGATTCAGTCCCACCAGAAGTCTCAGCAGCGTCGATTTTCCAACACCGTTCGCGCCGATCAGTCCGATGCTGTCATTTTCGTGTGCAGTAAACGTGATGTCCTGCAGAATCGGGACTGATTTTTCGTAAGAATAATTAACATGTTCAAAATTGATGTGAATATGGCTCATTTTTGATATCTCCCGACAATTCTTTTCTCTTCCCGCGTGCAGGCAACTGCACCAGGTTGCTTTTCTACTTCTTCCGACTTGTTGCAAATAGATGTCTTCCCACGCAGTGCTTCATCCCGTTACTTTCAGTACGGCAAAAAGTACAAGCCACACACCCATATACAGCCAGTCCTTCGCTTTGCACGGCTCCTTCGCTGTATAGTAAAATTCTCCCTGATAGCCACGCAAAGTCATGCTTTCATACACCTCATTTGCGCGGTCCATGCTGCGCAGAAGCAGCTGGCCGGCCAGTGTTCCCCATACCTTGAAATGAACACCCTTCTGATTCGGCGCGCGCAGACTGTACGCCTGGGTCATACGGTTTGCCTCTTCAAGAAGCACCGTGACATAGCGGTACGTCAGCAGCACCTGTGTCACCAGAATGGCAGGGATATGAACCAGACGCAGTGCATAACAGATTTTCTCGATGGATGTTGTCGCAATCAGAAGATACGCCGCCAGTACGCTGTAAATACCTTTGATCATCAGCGTCACCATGGAAAGCATCCCTGCTGTCAGCGGAGCAGTACCAATATGCCCGATTACCTGACGGTCAAAGATCGGATTGAACAGCCCCACAAAGCAGATGAGCGGAAGGACAATCCGAAGCCGGTGAATACTGTCGCGGAAGGAAATTTCACCGACAATAAAGAGCACAATCGGGTAAATTCCCATACGCAGCAAGCCGGTCAGATCGTATTTGGGAAAGGACATGGTTACAGTCAGAAAAGCGATCGTCAAAATAAGTTTAACCAGTGGATGAATCTTGTTCACCCACTGGTCCTTCGCTGCAAGCATGTCCATATGATGGATTTCATATAATGCATTGCCAAGTTTGTTCATTTTTTCTCCTGTTCCATGCTGCTCACGCTTTTTTCTTTTTGAAAAATCGAAATGCATAGCATGCGCCGACACAGACAACGAGAACGGCTGCGGAACCTGCAACTCCGGAAAAGCTGGTTCCCAGTGTGGAATCGGAATTTTTAAATCCATAGTCCGGCAGAAGTGCTGTTTTTTCCTGAATGTTTTCCGCCGCCGCATGTGCGCCGGTACCATCGTTTTCCAGCTCTGTCGAGCCGGTCAGACGCTCCATGGACCACTCAAGGCCGTCCGGGTTGGATGACGCTGCAAGAGAAACAGCCCCGCCGATCACCAGCGCTGCAATTCCTAAAATCACGAGTGTTTTCCGGAAGGAGAAGCGGCTCTCCTTTCTTGCTTCGCTGCAGGAAAGCATTTCCGGGCGCGCTTCATAAACAAACAGCAGAACAGCCGCTGTAATCAGACCTTCTACCAGCCCAATTGCCAGATGGATCGGCTGCATCGTTGCCACAAATACGGTGAATGGCAGGTCTGTGATACCGGATGCGAGCGTTTCCAGCGCCACACTGAAAGCGCCAAGCTGCAGGGTCACCACACAGCCGAGAATCGAAGCTCCGGCAATTTTTCCCCGTGACATTCCCTTTTTCATCATTGGACGCCAGAACAGGAAATATCCAAGAAAACACCCGTAAAAAGCCATGTTCCAGATGTTGCACCCGAGTGCCAGAAGTCCGCCATCCGCGAACAGCAGACACTGAATCAGCAGCACACCGATCATCGTCAGGAATGCGGCGTACGGTCCAAGCAGTGCCGTCAGCATCATACCGCCGCAGAGATGGCCGCTCGAACCCGTGCCTGGAATGGTAAAATTAATCATCTGCGCCGCAAAGACGAATGCACCCATCACTCCCATCACTGGGCTCTTTTTCGGGTCGCTCTCCAGGCGTACTTTTTTTACAGAAAAACCAGCTACTCCGCCGGAACAGACATACATTGTTGCAGCCACTGCAGGCGCAACCAGCGCATCAGCCATATGCATAATGTTCTCCTCCTTTTCGTTTTCTGTTTTTTTCTTTTTTACTTTACTACGCTAAATTTCGTCCTGCAAGCTCCCGTGTGGGTTATTTTTTCAGATTTTTCCGCGATCCTTTTTTGTTCACTTTTACCGATTTTTTATGAACATTTTGTTTAAAATTAAAGGGTGACTTTTTAACATTTATATGGTATTCTATAGACAACACAGACGGATACCCCGGTGTCGGGAGTCCGTACACACACTATCTCGAGGACAGGATTCCTGTCCGATCCGCGGCCGCCTGCACGTCATCGGGTCGCCGCGGTTTTTTCTATAGAAAAAAAGCTCTCAGGGCAGGATCGCACTGCGGAAGCGAGAAATTATATCGTTTTTTCGACCCGTCGCAGCCAAAGAATCCCATAAAGCAGGATTCTTTCTTAATTATAGTGCCAAAACCGGTCCTTTACGGGTTCTGGCTGTATTTTCGAGTATTGGTGTGAATTTCATTTTGACGAGAAGGAGACTCTCTTATGAGCACAGAGAACTTAGAACAAGAAGATCAAAACAGAACAACGGAACCGATTATCGATATCCCAGGCAACGAAGCGCCTGCTGATCCAGAACAGGAAATTGTTTCCCAGGGTGTCCACAACTACAGCGCCGCTGAAATGTATGTGCGTCCGACCGATCCGGCTGTTCTGCAGCAGCTCGAATGGTTCCGGGACCAGAAGCTTGCGCTGATGATGCATTTTGGATTGTACTGCCAGCCCGGCATGGTTGCTTCCTGGGCATTAAGCGACAAGGATTCCGACTGGTCCCGCCACCAGGTAAACTGGACGGACGGCGAAACCTTCAAAAAACAGTATTTCAGCCTAAATCGTTCGTTTAATCCGGTCCGCTTTCAGCCGGAGGAATGGGCGCAGATGGCAGAGGACTGCGGATTCCGTTATCTTCTTCTGACCACAAAGCATCACGACGGATTCTGCCTCTGGGATACCAAATATACAGATTATAAAACAACTGCAGAGGACTGCCCGTTCCATGAACATAAAAATGCGGATATTGTAAAATCCATGTTTGATGCATTTCGCGCAAAAGGTATCGGTATCGGTGCTTATTTTTCCAAAGCCGACTGGCACTGCCCGGACTACTGGAAAGAAGATCTGAGAAAAGATGGTCTGACATCCCGCGGACCTTCCTACGATCCAAAGGAATATCCGGAAGTGTGGAATCGTTTTAAAGAATATACGAAAAATCAGGTTCTGGAGCTCTGCGAGAATTACGGTAAGCTGGATATTCTCTGGTTCGACGCGGGCTGGGTCTCTGAGAGCAACGGCCAGGATATTGAGCTTGGAAAGATCGTTGAGGAAGCACGTAAGATTCAGCCGTGGATTCTCTCCGTTGACCGTACAATCGGCGGTGCTTACGAAAACTACGTGACACCGGAGCTCTGCATTCCGGAAGAACCGCTGAACGTTCCGTGGGAAAGCTGTCTTACCCTCGGCGTTGACTTTACATACGAATACGGCGACCATTATAAATCTCCGCGTGAGCTTGTCGGCCTGCTTGTCAACATCGTTGCCAAAGGCGGCAACATGGCACTGAACGTCAGCCCACAGCCGGACGGCCGCATCCCGGTCGATGCCTGGGACAGCCTGAACGGTTTTGGCCAGTGGATGAAAACCTTCGGCGATGCCATCTACGGAACCCGCGTCTGCGCGCCGTACCAGAGCGGAACCCTTTCGTTCACACAGAAAGGAGATTCCGTCTATGTGTTCCGACTGTATCCGACGGTACAGGAATCGGTAGAGGCGGAAATTTTCGTACCGTATACCGAGGCGAAAATTTCAGAGATCTGTATGGTGGAAAATGGAGAAACTGTTGCGTTTAAAGAAGTTGAAGGCGGCCTTTGCATAACTGTCCCGGCAGGATACAGACGGGGCTCCGCACCGATTGCGTTGGTGTTTGAGATGAAGAAAGAGCGGTAAATTTTTTACAATCGAAAAGGGCTGTACAGTGTGACTGTTCAGCCCTTTTCATAATTATTAAGATACCTTGGAAAAACCTGTTACTTTTTACAGTCAAACGATGACAACGCACATTTTTTTACGCCAAGATCGATGTATCCCAAACAAAAGGGGGGCGATTTCAAATCGCGACTTATATGTTCTGTTCTCATTCTACTGTTTATCAGATTTTCCTTAATGTTTATCTTATTTTTTTTGTATTTTTATCACAGATTCGGCAGATGGATTAATCTTCACCAAGATACCCTCTTCCAACTCCAGATAACCTTCCGTGAAATACAGACCTTCTCTCGCAGTCACTTTTGTTAATGTTCTTCCGTTTACGATAGCTTCTGTACTTTTCCAATGAATTCCCGCCAGCATTACATAAAGCTCTGCTGTTCTTCCTGAAATTTGGAGCTGTATAGTTTCGCCATTTTTTTCCATGCCACAACATGTTTTGGCACCGGATCTCTCATACAATGTTTCTTTTACGATACTGTCATTCTGCGGCACCACGGCCAAAATCATTTCGGTTTCCGATTCGCTCATACTTTCTCCAAGTTTCAGACTTTCATTCAGTCGAAGTGGAAGAAAACTTCCTTCTCGAATGTACACCGGTATTTTATCAATTGGCACCTCAACGCTCCTCTGCACCGGACCGGAAATTTCATCATTTAAATTCCACAGACTAATCCACCGTCCCTCAGGAAAATAGATTTCCCGCTCTTCTGTTTCATCAGAAACCGGCGCAACCAGAAGATCTTCTCCGAAAAGATATTCGTCCCACACCTTTGTTGCTTCCTGATCTTCTGGATACATCATCGCAAGCGGACGCATCATCGGTATTCCCAGTTTGTGAGCTTCTGCTGCTACACTTACAATATATGGACGAAGATTTTCCCGCAGCCACGTATAATAACGATAAACTTTCACTGTAAAAGCATCGTATTCCCACGGCTCTCTCGGCTCCGTTCCATGGAAACGCATCAATGGACAAAATGCAGCATACTCTGTCCACCGGAGATATGTTTCCTGATCTGGGAATCCATCATAACCTCCCGCATCAACACCCCAGAATGGAAGTCCAGAAGCAGCTGCAGAAAGGCCTCCTGCAATCGCATATTTCAGTCCCTGGAAACTGGTCAGCTGATCCCCGCCGAACTGACACGCAAAGTGTTGAGATCCGGGTGCAGCGCCTCTTGTATAAAGAACATGGTCATCTCCATATTTTTGTTCAAATAACTCTCTATAATTTTTCGCATACTGATAGGCATACGCGTTATGCATCTCATCGCCGCGTCTTCCATCATAAAAAACTGCCTCGTCCGGTACAACATCTCCAAAGTCAACCATACTTCCACGAATACCTGCATCCATACGATCCTTCCACTGTGCTGCCAGAAGCTCTTTCGCACGCGGATGGGAGAAATCGATATACACCGGAAGTTTTTCTTCCTCATCATTTTTATTTCTCGTAATCGGAAGCTCCTCCTTCGGGCATTCCGGCAACAATTCCTGCGCCAATTCCTGCGTCATATTAGGGAACTGCCAGGAAAACACCTTGAATCCATGACGTTCTCCAAACGATACAACTTTGTATAATTCCTCTTTTTTATATTCTCCATAAAAGGTAGCTCCTGCTCCTTCTGCATAAAAGCCGGAATGCGGAATATCGAGTTCATGGAATTTTTTCATTGCCGCCATCTGCTCCAGCGCAATATCCTGTAACGGACCGTTTCTCCATCTTCCGCCGCCACCGCCAGCCCATGGTTCAAATACCCATTCCGGTGGGAAAATCGGAAGCCCTGTGAGCGTTCCGTAAGCAGTCATCGCCTCACGTGGTGTTCCGCTCCAAATATAAAAATCAAAAACATCTCCAAGTGCTTCCACCGAAAGATAGTCTTGCACAGCATCTCCCACATCCATCCGCATCCGATACGAAGTATTTGCAAAAAAGCTGAAACCGTCACTTGTATGTACCAACGGAATATTTTTATACGCCTGATTTCCAATGGATGCAAGACATCCCTCACAAGCATCTCTCTGCCACAGCGCAACGGTTTTTCCATACTGATTCACGCTGTCAAAACGCTCTCCAAATCCATAAATGGCGCTGTTTTCATGAATTGAAAATTGAATTCGCGAAGCCGAAACACTTTCCTTTTCAAATATAAACAAAATATTTTTCAGATTTGTGATTGCTTTTCTATCAATAGAAATTTCCAGTGTTTCTTTCTGGAGTATCATCTCATGCTCTTTACTTCTGATTATATATGCATGCTCGGATTCTTCCATAGAAAATGCTTCCGGCTTTCCATCAAAGAAGCCTTTCTTTCCAGCGACCATTCGAAAACCACCGACTACAGGATAAATCATGAGCTCCCATGTTCTCTCTTTTGATTCAACACAAATCGTTACATGATCTTTCGTTTCCAGAACATGTCTAATTTCACTACATGATGTCCATTTTTCCAAATCCTGGTTTCCAAAGCTGTGATCCGCATACCACCATGCACTGCAAGTTCTTAAAAACGTGAGATAACGATCCAGCTCAGCAGCTGCTTCCTCCCATCGGTTTTCTCTTAACCGCTCATTCACTAAACGCTTTTCTACCCATGGATCCATCGGCTTCCATGGATTTGCAACTTCCTGGTTAAAGAAAAAGTCAAAACCTTCCAATGTCAGACTGTCCTGCCAGCGCTGTGCAATTCGGATTCTATCTATCAGATTTTCTCTCGTTGTTGGTTCTGCACTCTTTTGTAGCTGATAAATTTCCTTTCGTTCTTCCGTACTAGTTTTTTCCAACACTCCTGGTCTCTGCCAGTGGCAAATTCCGGACGGCATGACAAATACAATGCCGTTCTCCGTTTTTGTTTCCCCCTTTTCTCCAAAAGATACCTCAAGAAAAGTCTCTGGATCGTATTCAAATCGATCCGAATAATTCACATTCAGATCTAATGGTGTTGGGCAGAGAATTTCACTTGACTGATGTTTTTTTCGATAGACTTGAAGATCAAAAGCCTCCTCTTTCTCCGGCTTTCCACCAAAAAGCATCCACGGTATTGCAAATAAAGCGTACCATCTGTCCTGCAGAATATCTATTGTTACAGAATACTGCTCTTTCGAAATTGCCGTTTTTTCTCCCTGGTCTTTTCCCTCTCCCAGATATGCCTGATCTCCACTAAGATATGTCATTCCTTTTTCTACAAAAGCACTGCTACTGCCATCCCGTTTTGCTGTGAAAACTGCAAAATCCCTTCTTGAAAACTCTCTTCCTGAAAGTGCAACTTCTACTTGATCTTTTCGTTTTACTGTTAGCTCTGTAACGGTATTTTCTTCTTTCAAGATATGATGATTTTTTTCTTCCATGTTTTCAAACAAAACAAACAGCTTTTCTGCTGTATACAGAAGTTTACATCTTGTTGGTGTAACTGGAGACGGATTTCCTCCCGCGCGGAAAAAATCCCGTATCGTAGTCGCTTCTCCCCACTCCACAGAATCATATTTCAGATTCTCCGTTTTCTGTTCTTTTCCCAGAATAATTGATGAAACCCCAAATTTCAGTTTTCCCATAAAGAACTCCTTTCCCGCAGTTTTTTCAACTGCAGATTTCTTCTATTATTTCTCCATTTTTTCTGCACACAATGTAAAAATTTCCCTTTGAAATCAAAATTGATCTAGCGTTTTCGACTGTAATCTCTACTGTGTCATCACTGTCATTTACAAAAATTTCTATTATCTCCGTTTCATTTTCACGCGCAAAACCATATACGCGTCCATCTGCCAAAACTGTTGTAAACGAACCGTTTCGTATGGCAGAATGTTTTTTTCGAAACTGAATCAGTCTCTGATAAAAACGGAAACTCTCTTTTTCTCCCGGATTTTCTTGCCACGTCATACACTTTCGACAGTCCGGATCATTTTCTCCGTCAATTCCTGCTTCGTCCCCATAATAAATGGACGGCGAACCCGGAAACATCATCTGCACAACAACACCAAGTTTAAAGGAATCTAACCGATGACTACAACTGTTGATAAAACGCTTGGTATCATGTGTGTCCAATGCATTAAACATAGCCATATTAGTTTCATCAGGATGTCGCGACAATGCAGTTTCCAACCGATGGCCAAATGTTTCGGCGTTAATACTCCGTTCTGCAAAAAAGTCCAGCATTGCCTGGCGGAAAGAATAATTCATAATACTGTCCATTTCACATCCGTTCAGCAGTCGTTTTCCCTCTGCCCATGTTTCACCAATCAGAATAAGTTCCGGGTTCAAGCGTTTGAGTCGATCTCTGATTTTGAGAACAAAATTCTCATCAATTTCATCAATCACATCAAAACGATATCCATCTACCTGTACTTTCCGTACCCAATATTCCAGTACATTTAAAAAATACTCCTGTACCTTCTCGTTTCCTGTATTCAGTTTTGGCATGCCCGCAAATCCAAAAAAACATTCATAACAGTCCGCCTCTTCCCTTACTGGAAAACAAGTAATATGATACCAACTCTGATACTCTGATTTTTCCTGATTTTTTAAAAGATCAGCAAATGCAAAAAATTCTGTTCCAGTATGATTAAACACAGCGTCTAAAATAACCCTTATATGTTTTTCATGTGCTTCTTTGACCAAAATTCGCAAATCCTCATTGCTTCCAAAATGAGGATCTACTTTATAATAGTCCGTCGTGTCATATTTATGGTTTGAGGGAGACGCAAACACTGGGTTCAAATAAATACATTCCACTCCAAGCTCTGCCAGATAGCTAAGCGATTTTCGGATTCCATTCAAATTTCCACCCATAAAGTTGGAAGCTGTCGGTTTACTTCCCCACGCCACACAGTTCTCCGGCGCATAAAACGGATTTTCTTTGCGGAAACGCTCTGGAAATATCTGATAGTAAATCGTTCCCTGACTCCATTTGGGTGGCATATACTCCACAAAACACTTATTGGCATATGCATATTCGAAAAAACCAGAATCCGGACATTTTTCGACTGTGCCCCACGCATTATACCAGCGCGTATCCCCGTCTTTTCCCGTCACTCGAAAATAATACTGAAGATATCTCGCCGGCTTTTGAAAAGAAACCACTGCCACATAGACAACCGATGGTCCTAAATGATACCGCTCTAACATCCTTTCTTCTTTCGTTGTTTCGTCTCTGTGATTTTTATGAAAATAAACCAAGGTACACGTTTCTATGTCCCCACTTGCGGCCCGGAAAGAAAATCTCAGATGAAACCGATCCGGTGCGTAAATTTCCGGGTACATCCCACTGTGATAAAAAGCAGCCAGATTCATACTAACTCCTTTCCGAAAGTTTCAGTACCCGGCATCCATGTGGCGGAAGTATGGTATGAAAGCTCTTCATTTCTCCGAGATCTTCATGCATCCAAAGATCCCTGACACTGGCAGCTCTGCACAACAACACTTGTTTAAAATCAATCTCTACTTCTTTTTCTTCTGCATCTCTATTAAATACGGAAAGAATGATCTCTCCTGTTGCTTCTTTTCCAATCCAGATGGTACTGTCCGGATTTTTGGTATCCGTTGACAATGGGAAGGATAAAATTTCTTTTTTATTCAACGCAAGAAGTTCCTCATTCTGATAAATCCATGCCCGATCTTTGATCGTATCATACTGATCTGCGATATCCAGCGGCGCTCCCGCAATCAGTTCCAGCGATACAGCCGATTTGCACTCCTCATCATTTGCAAAGGTATTCAGGCGAAGCATATCCGCATCCATGATCATGTTGTGGTCAGCAAAAATTTTTGACCAGTAAATCAGGCCTTCAAATGCTGTCGTGCACTGAGACCAATAATCAAAATGCAGTCCTCTGTTTCGATCACTAAAAGTATCCCAGCCTCCCGTACCGGAGTCTTCGTTAATACGCGCCATCTGTCCCATGCCAAACTCATTCTCACCATTGTTTTTCAAATGCGGCATAACAAGACTGATCATTATCTGATCCCCTGCTGCTTCCTTGATCCATTCGAGAACTTTTCGGTAATTTGCTGATCCATGATTTCTGCCAATCTGCTTTCCTTTATCCATTCCATCTTCGTACCAGGAAAGAAAATCAATTCGTAAAAAAGCTACATGGCAGTCAATAAAATACTTTACATATCCTTGCACATACTCTTTTGCTCCAGAACGATCTACATCCACCCAATACAATGCTCGATCTTCTCCATTTGGATAAGAAAAACGATCCCCCGTTATTTTTTTCTCATTTTCTCCATCATAAACATACGACAAATCTGTAATTTCCCGCACCGGAATATTTGTTCCTTTGACCAAAATTTCTTTGTTCTTTACCGCTGCCGGGCTGATCCAGGTCGGATTGTAGTAAACGCCGAGAGCCATTCCTCTCTCATTCAGATAGTCTGCCCAATATTTCCAATCATGTTTCCATGAATCATGATGACGAGTTAGATATCCATTTTCATTGATGCAGAAAGAATCCTCGATCCATCCATCTGTGCATACCATCTCGTATCCATATGGAACAAATTCCTTTGCTACCCAATCAATATTTTCTTTGAACCGTTCTTCTGGCATAAAAGTATTTTCAGTAAACTGTTTCTCATAGGTACACCAGTAAAGGGGTCCTGTTCTTTTATCTAATTTCAATCTCATGTAAAAACCCTCCTGTTTTTTTTACCTACGCTCAGAATCCTATTCCAAACGCAGATATATAACAGAAAACACCAATAATTTGTCCAATTCAAATATAATTTCCTGTCTTTGATCATCCCCTAGTTTTACTTTATAATACACTTCTTCTGGCTCCTGAATTTCACCGTCCGGTGTCACAACGTATATTTGTTTCTTTTCTCCCGGAAGTTTTGCCTTCACTTTTATCTTTTCTACACGCTGTGGGAATTCCTCATGTGTTCTATTCCAGTTCATGTCCGAAATTCCCGTAAAATTCACACATCGTATTGAAAATTCTCGTCCTCTCTTATAAATTTGAATCCATACCTTTCCTGCTTCCGGATACGGTGACCAATCAACATTTTCGAATATAAATTCTGAGTTGATTCCTCCTGCATACTGCATCGTCAGATCCGTCCAACTTTCCGGAAATAAAAGTCCGCCGTACGCGGTAATAAAATCATAATATTTTTTCAATGTTTTTCGGAACGAATGTTCCCCAATTCTGCAGTTGTCCGGATAATATGCCTCTGTCAGAACACTTCCTTCCTCGCCCAATAGAAGATGGTATCCGCCAGAAGCGAAAATTGTTGCCATTGCAAGCTGCGCTGTAGATCCCTTCAGATTTCTTTCTGGTTCTGTTTTAAACGGATTCAAATACGCTGCCAGAATCACCCTCTTCTCATCTTTTGTTTCCCGAGCATGCGCAATCAAACGATATAGATCTCTATAAGTATCATTCGGCGACCAGACCTCTATATAAATACAATCTTCGCGACTCTTTTTTACCGAATCTACCGGCCAGTTATTTACTGCATTAAAAATGAGTTGTTTTTCCGGGTATTTTTCTTTTGTTTCATTGATCAAATCACCAAAATCATCTGCCAGATCTCGAATGACATATTTTCCATTTTCCAGAATTAATGCCTCTTTCGGATCTCCGTATTGATCCATATGTACGCCATCAAAACCTTTTTCCAGCGCTTTTCCATATTCCTGTAAAATCCGTTTTCTCCACGCCGTTCCCCTGTGAATATCCATCAACCATATTTTGTCAATGAAAATCATTGGTTCTCCATTATCGTACCGATAGCTGCATTCCGGATGTTCTTCCTGAAATGATTCTGCACCGTAAACAGCGCCATATGCTATTGCCTTGGCACCGCAAGCGTGCACTCCTTCGATTTTTTTCGCAACAGCAGTCATCGAACCTTTTCTTCCCATGATATCTGTATAAATATCACTCTCCGGATAAAACTCATCATGGCGGTACATCCAGTCATAAAACTGAATCACATTCAAGTGCATTTCCCTGAAAAATTCCTGATACTCTTCTTTTTGTTTATCTTCCTCAGAAAAACTGCTAAGAAATCCATATCTTGGAGCTTCTGTCCAGCAATTCACAACATCAAATGCCGTGTAACAGCTCCCTAGTTTTTCAGTCTTTTGAAAGAATTCTATTTTTACCAGATATCCACCCGTTTTTTCTGAAATGCTTTCCGCAAGTGGAATATACACTCCTTGTTCCAGGGTACATTCCATTTTCAGATTTTCTCCCTGATACGTAAACAACGAAACTTTCACGTGATTTGCTTTCGTCGGCCCTGTTTTTTTTATTTCCAGCCAGACTCTTTCCCCAATTTCATACTGCGTTTTATTAGGTATTACATAAAACCCTGTATTTTCCATCTTCCACCCTCTCTTTCCATGAAATGTTTCGTTTGTTTTTAAGAAAGTCCCCTCTTCGAAATTAAACCGAAGACGGGACTTTCTCTCAAGAATCTTCGCAGGGATCACTTCGTCATTTTGATACTATTGTTCTTTGTGAATTACATGAATTTCTGTCTTTTCCAGTTTAGGAACACTGACAACAACTGCTGTATCCTCTCTCCAATACCAGCCGGAACCATAATTCAACGCATTCAAGGATGCACCTTCTGAAAGAGAAACTCCATTCAACTCCAGACTTTCTGGCTTTCTGTCAAAACCAAGAAGAACAATAAATTCTGTCTCGAATGCATGGCGAAGCATAAAGAAATCTTCACCCGTTTTGCCCAAAATATTGTATTCAATTTCTTTTCCATCTGCATACCGTTTGCCTGAAGTTTCATTTAAAGCTCGACTCATAAGAACTGTATTCTTTTTTTCATATGTCATGCTTTGTCCAAGCTGCAATTCTCCATTCATAACAGATAAAATGCACGCTCCTTCCCGAATGTAAACAGGAATTTTGTCAATTGGAACATCCACCTGAAAAATTCGGTTTCCACCAACCATCTTTCTGAAATCCAACAAATTGATCCAGCTTCCTGATGGGAAGTAAATTCTCCTCTTTTCTCCTTCTTGATGCACCGGAGCAACTAACAGATCTGAACCATAAAAATATTCATCTTCCCAATAGACAGCCTCTTTATCCTCAGGAAATACCATTGGCAACGGTCTCATCATTGGTATGCCTGTTTTATGTGCCTCTTCTGCTGTATGAACCGAATATTTCAGAAGATTTTCTCTTAGCCATGCATAAAATTTATAAACAGACACTGCATATCGGCTGTAAGCCCATGGCTCTCTTGGGGTTACTCCATGGAAACGCATAATTGGTGAGAAGGTTGCAAATTCCGTCCAACGGAGATACGTTTCTTCATCTGCAAATCCTGAATAACCTCCTGCATCAACACCCCAGAATGGAAAACCGGAAGCCGCCAGTGTCAGGCCTCCATTCATTGCATAAGTCAGGCCTCTAAAACTTGAAAGCTGGTCTCCACCAAACTGGCAGGAATACTTTTGAACACCCGCTGCCGCAGATCTTGAAAACAGCACGTGATCCTCTCCTTTATATTTTTCAAAGAGTTTTCGATACGCTTTTGTATAATCCAGCGCGTATGCGTTGTGCATTTCATCTCCCGTACGACCATCGTAAAACACTGCTTCATCTGGAATGATTTCTCCAAAATCCACCATAGTTCCATCAAAACCTGCATCCATTCGATCATGCCATTGGTTTTCCAGAAGTTCCTCTGCTCTTGGATGTGAAAAATCAATAGCACATGGAAGAACTTTTTCTCCATGATAATCCGGCGTTCTTGTAATTGGCAGATCTTCTTCCGCACAATTCGGCAGAAGTTCCTTTGCCTGCTCCATGTCCAGATGTGAAAACTGCCAGGAAAAAACCCGCATCTTCTGTTGTTTTGTAAACGCAGCAATCTTATATATTTCTTCTTTGTTGTAATGGTCTTCCCATTTCCAACCAGCACCCTCTGCATACAGGCCAGAATGTGGGATATCAAGATTTTTAAACTTCCGTATAACACCTTCCATCTCCTGGATTACATCGTGCGTCGGTCCGTCCATCCATCTGCCTACCCCACCGCCGGCCCACGGTTCAAACACCCACGCAGGCGGAAGCAACGGTTTTCCGGTTAAGGCTGTATATTCCTCCATGTTTTCTAAGACGCTTCCCGTAAAAACATAAATATCTGCTTTGGGTCCTGCTGTTGTGATTCGAAGCCCTTTACTGACTCTTCCAATATCTGCTCTAATTCTGTAAAAACTGTTAATAAACAAAGAGTAACCTTTTGTAGAGTGTAAAAATGATACATTTTTGTAGGACTGATTTCCAATAGAACAATTACAACCTTCAAATGCATCTCTGTGCCACAAAGAAAGTACCCGACCTCTCTGGTTTACGGCATCAAATCGTTCACCGAATCCATACACCATTTCTCTTTCCAGAAGTGGTTGGCACACATCGAAACCTTTGCTTCCTGCATAATCATAGAGCTTGAAGTTATCTGCATCCAATACAAATTTTTCATCCGCACAGATCTTCCAATCATCTCCCGCTGTAATCACAATCACAGAATGTGCTGTTTTGATCTGATATTCTCCCTCTATTTCTGAAAATGTGTACGAAACTGCTTCGCTGTCAAAATCTCCTTTTTCTCTTGTATAAAAGCGAAAACCACGATTCTGTGGAATCAATACGGCATCGCACGTGTTCAAACCATATTCGTACTTTAATACGATCTTATTCCCCTGATCTGAAACAGATTTCAGATGTGTGAATCCAATCCAGTTGTCTTCGTCTGCATCTCCAAGTGTATGATCTGCATACCACCATGCCGTGAGCGTTCGGAAATAACCAATCAAGACGTCCAGTTCTCTGCAGGCTGTCGCAGTATCTCCTTTTCGAAGTGCTTCGTTACAGAGACGTCTCTGTACCCAAGGATCCACCTTATCAAAAGAGTTTTCACATCGTGCATTTGGGAAGAAATCCATTCCTTCCAACATTAACACATCCTGCCATCTTTGTACGGTTATAATCCGATCTGGCAATTCATCGGGTGTTGTAGGCGTCAGCGATTTCTGCAGATGCAGAATCTCAGCCCGCTCATTTGTAGATGGCCATTCCAATGTCGCCGGCCGCTGCCAATGCATCATTCCATCCGGTAGGATCACGCAAGCACTGTTGGAATAGATAACCTGCGGTGTTCCTCCAGGTATGCACTCAATAAAGCTTTCCGGATCAAAATCAAATCTGGACTCGTAATTTGCATTTAAATCCAACGGATTTAAAGCCAAAACTTCACTGGTCTGATTCTTTTTCCGGTAAACCTGAAACTTAAAATATTTTTCCGGAAATCCACCGAACAACTCCCATGGAATTCCAAACATGACACGCCAACAGTTTTTTTCTACAGCAATTTTGCATGTATATTTCCATGATGGGATTTCTGTTTTTACCGCATCATTTTTTTCGGTAAAGTAATCATTTAAAATTGCTTTATCACCGCCGAAATAGGTCATTCCCTTTTCCGTCCTGGCTCCCGCCTGCTTCTCTGTGTCTGCACAAAATACTGCGTAGTCTCGCGCTCCAAAATTTCCGCTACTCAATGCAATTTCTATCTTATCTTTGCGAAGCATCCATTCTGTCTTCAGCACATTTTCATCGGACGGACGGGAAACCCTTGCCTCTTTTTCATAGCAAATCAGATACAAATACAGATTTTTCTGATCCCACATCATCCGTAGGTTTGTACTTGAAACGGTCTCTCTTCCGCCTGCGCTGTAAAAAGTATCCATTAACACCGCATGTTCCCATTCATTTAAATTCACCGGAATGGAAGGTACTGTCGAAACCGGTGCACCAAGTTCAACTGCTGCAATACCAAACGACTGTTTTTTTCTAGTTGTAATCATACTTCACCTCCAGGTTAAAATTTTGCAGAGAATCCGATATTATCCTTTTATGGAACCGTCTGTAATGCCCTGCTGCATAAACTGTTTCTGGAAAATAACAAACAATACAATAATCGGAATAATAACAATAACACTGGCAGCAAACATCAGTCCATAGTTAGTCGTATACTGCCCACGGAACAGTTGCAGTGCAACGGAAAGTGTTCTCTTGTTTGTCGATTTTGTAAAGGTAAGAATATCAAATAGGTTCGACCAGTATCCATTGAACGCCAATACTGCCTGTGTTGCAATTGCCGGTTTACTTAACGGAATAATGCAATGTAACAAGGTCTGAAACCTGGTTGCACCATCAAGGTACATGGACTCTTCCAGCTCTTTCGGCACTGCTTCAAAAAAACCTCTATAGAAGAAGGTGTTTCCTGCCACACAAGTGCCTCCCCACAGCAGCCAAATTCCTTTATAGGTATCAATCAGTTTCAATCCGTTTAAAATAGTGTACTGGGAGATCATAGCCAGCTGTGCCGGAATCATCATTGTGAGCAACAGCAAGTTAAAAATAGGCTCCTTTCCTGGAAATTGGAATCGTGAGAAAGAATATGCCATCGTGATCGAAATTAACAGATTTACGATAAGGCCCACTACAGACACGTATAGTGTGTTGAAAAAGTACGTCTGAAAATGGTTTGCAGTCCACGCTTTTACATAGTTTTCCAGATAAAGTGGAAAATTCGGAAATAAAATTGGCTCGTTCGGCAGAACACCCTTTACCTTCATAAATGAAGTCGAAATCATTGACAAAAAAGGAAGAAGACATATTGCTGTCAACGCTACTAAAATCACATGAATACAGATCTGACTGATTATTTTCTTTTTCTTCATTACTGCTCTCCTCCTTAAAGATTTTCACCATAGCGAAGGAATCTCTTCAGTCCCATGGAAATAGCAAATACAACAATACCCATGACAATACCACAAGCGGCCGCATACCCAAAATCGAAATAGTTGAAAGCCCTCCGGTAAATATAATCCATAACTACATCTGTTGTTCCGAGCGGATCTCCTTTCGTTAACAGGAATACCTGAATAAAGATATTCATCGCACCATTAATCAGATTAATCAGTAGATAAAGTGTAGTTCCTCTTAATCCCGGAAGTGTAACGTGGAAGAATTTCTGAACCGCATTGGCTCCATCCATCGTTGCAGCTTCATACTGATCTGATGGGATTCCAAGAAGACCGGCGGTGTAAATGATCATAACCCAGCCATAGCCCTTCCAGATTGAGCAGATCCAGATAACAAAGTTTCCTGTCCATGTATTCTGCAACCATGCTACCGGCTCTTTTAAGATTCCGATGGTAGTCAGACAGTAGTTTACAAGACTTCCTTCATCCGGTTGGAAAATATAATCAATGATATTACAGAAAACAACCCAGTCACAAATAACTGCAATATATAAGAGTACTTTATATACATTTTTTCCTGTTTTCAGGTTATGAATCAAAACGGCAACGATCAGGCCAAGAACCAACTGTCCTGGCACAGTAACCAGAACTGCTAAAATATTATTTCGAAATGCAATCCAGAAAAAATAGGCATCAGATCCTTTTGTTGAAATATCTTTGAACATTTTAGCAAAATTACTTATTCCAACAAATGTATTTTCCGAACCTGGCATAATGCTATAATTTGTTAGTGCAATATAAATATTCTTAATTTGTGGATATAATACAAAGACAATAAATAAGGTCATTCCCACTGCAAGGAAGGGCAAAACGGCCAACCATTGTTTCAGACCTTGGGAAAATCTTTCTGATAAAGGTTTTTTCATAACGGATACCTTTCCGGGCTGCTTTTTATCGCCCTATAAACAATTTCCACAGGCAAGAAAGCCTGTGGAAATTTGTTTCACCTTTCTTGAATTATGATGCCTCACCTGCAAGCAATGCATCCAGTTCCGGAGCAATCTTATCGAGTGCGGACTGTGCCGTATCCTCATGAAGAACTGCGCTCTGGAATGCTACAGAGAGTTTATCTGAAATTTTCTCCCATGCCGGAGATGGGGTACGGGATACAGCTCCCTCAAGCTGTTCAATATACGTACTCATATTCGGTACTGCTTGTACTGCTTCTGATTCGGCAATTGTTTTTACAGTCGGGATCAGATGTCCACCGCCTACAGCCTGTGCTGTCTGAGAGAATTCACTCATTAAGAACATTGCAAATACCCAAGATGCTTCTTTCTTATCGCTACTCTCAAACATAACCAGATCCTCGCCACCGTTAACGGTAAGAGATCCGGCTTTGCCAGCCGGCAGAAGTCCTACTTCTACTTTTGCCAGATTTTCTTCATCATCATTTGTGAAGAACCATGGACCCTGATAACTAAACAGATAATTTCCATCGTAAAGACCATTTGCTGCATCCGGCTTTCCACCTGTGAAGCAAGGTCCAATAATTCCTTCATCATACCACTCAACGATAGTCTCCAGTGCCTTTACACTATCTTCACTGTTGATATAACCAGATGCTTTTGTATAATCCTCGTTGGTATAAACACCGCCCAAAGAGTGAAACAGTGGAGCCATAGCCCAAGAGTTTGCCTCCTCGCATGCGATCAGATACTGATCCGGACCAAGTTTGTCTTTCAATGCAACAACTTCATCGTAAGTTGTCGGAATACTGTCAATATTCAGTTCCTCCATCATGGTCTTACTGTAAACGCCTGACAGACAGTTTGTGTTCAATGGCAATCCATAATATTTTCCATTGTAATAATTAGTACTCAGCGGTCCTTCGTACAGATTATCTTTCAGATCTGCAAATCCTTCCAGATCATCAACTGCTGCAAGTGCTCCCATTTCAGCAAGTTCTGGAACCCAGATAATATCCATTCGCATCAGATCCGGACCTGTTCCACTGGAAAGGCTGGTAATAATCTGTTGCATCAATCCATCGTATGGCATTCTTACAGCATCAACATGAATATTGGGATACTGTTTTTCAAACTCAGGAATAATGGTATCCACAAGAACCTCTTCCTCGGAATCACCATGTGTATGCCAATAGGTAATAGTTACATCGTCTCCATCGTACTGGATACCTGAACCAGAAGCATCTGAGCCTGCGTTGGATGCATCAGCTGCGCTGGCGCTGGCACTACCATTGTCAGAAGAACTCTTTGTATCCCCACTTTTGGAATTGCTTCCGCATCCAAAAAGCATGGATGCTGCAAGGATTGCTGATAGTGAAACTGCTAATGTTTTTCTTTTCATCTCTTTTCCTCCTTTAGAAAAGTTCGTTTTTGTTATAATCTATTTTTATACTTTTTCTTATCTTTTCTCAAGACGCTTTCTTATCTAATCTATACAGTATTTTTACTTTATATCACTTTTTTATGGACTTTTTAACGAATTTTGAATAATATGTTATTGTGCAATTTTTATGGTATGTAATCATTTTTTTCTTTTTATTCATGGTTAATATACAATTCAAAAGAGGGCAAAACATATGGAAATTATCGAATATGAACCAATCAATTTGTATGACGGACGCTTTTGCAAAGTATTTCATTCTGACTGGATTCAGTTAGAAAAACCAAAAGATGTAAATTTAGCACCGCATTTTCACTGGCATAACAGTTTTGAATTTAACTGTTCTATTTCGGGAACACTGCTCTGTGAAATCGGTTCTACTATGGCTTATGTAAAAGATAATGATTTTCTTTTTGTGAATCCAAATGTTATTCATAAATCACTTGAAAATTCTGCCTCCTTTCTCGGATTTGCAGTGCTTGTTCCTGTTGCTATCCTACAGCTTTTTTTTAACCCGGATGATAAAAACTCCCCTATTATAGAGCAGGATGTTGTGAACAGACATCGAAAAGAAATCATGGGACTTCTTATGGATATCTACCGATATTCGCGATCCGAAAAACCAGTTGATCTCCTTGGGATGAATGCCTGCGTTCTCCAAATTTTTCATATCCTTCTCTCTGAAAGCATGGCTACTCCGGCTTGTACTACCCCCCCCGATCAAAATTAGAGGATTCGATTTCTTTTACCGAATATCTGGCAGCACATTATAAAGAACATATTACTCTGGAAAGTGTTTCCGAACATTTTGGCTTCAATCCGACCTATTTTTCCAGAATGTTTGCAAAAAAAACAGGACGCAATTTTAATGTCTATCTTTCTTCGCTCCGATTAGACCATGCGACCCACCTCCTTGAAACTACTACTTCTTCTATTCCTGATATTTCAGAAGAAAGTGGTTTTTCCAGTTCCCGCGCTTTTATTGAAATGTTTAAAAAAGTAAACGAACTCACGCCAAAACAATACAGGGACCAATGCAACGAGCACAAAAAAGTGCATCACTCCAATGACTGATTTTTTTCTTCTGACGTGCAGGCATGCGGTTCTTCCAAAAACGCATCGACTCTCACATATACCGTTTCGCCTTCGACCGGCGCGCCAATATTCTGCTCCCTGACCGGATGCTGATATAACAACAAAAGCTGGAATATCAAGAGTAAATATACGCCCAGACCACTGGGCGCTCTTGACATACCAGCTTATTTTTGCTATTAAATGTATTTTCCGGTCTCTACATAATTTTAAACATGTGTTGATTTGAAAAAACTATATTCATTTAAAAAGTTGAAGCAATACCTGAGAATTGGTTCCGTAAAAGATATCGTCATGAAAAGCCAGCTTCTTCAAAATGGACTCCATATATTCCCAATTATCATCTACATCAAATTCATAGCTGTGTCCCCAGATATATAACAACTGTGGTTCTTCCGTATCCATATTTAAAAAGCGGTCAATCCCACTCATAATATCTGCATCTGCATGATGGAAGCTAGGCTTGAACCTCAGCAGGTCGGATTGTAAAGCAAAACCATGTGTCTCTCCCGGAGTCCTTGCATACTGTATTCCGCATTCCTTTAATATTCTGAATGCTGATTCATCATAAGTGCCAAAGGGGAACACAAATCCTGCTATTTTCTGTTCATAGAAGGCTTCAAGATTCCTGATATCTGTTGAAATTTCATTGTATACGGTTTCCTCGTCAAGTCCCTTCAGATTAGCATGGGTCAAGGTATGCGATGCAATTTCATGCCCTTTGTAAAGCTCCCTCATATCTTTCTGATTCATCCTGTGGATCACGATATTTCCCTGGGTAAACGTGTCGGCTCTTGTCTGGATTCCACTATTCTGGTTAAAAGTTGCTTTCATCTCATATTTGTTAAACAATGCGATCAACCGTCTATCCTGTTCTACTCCGTCATCATAGCTGAAAGTGACCGCTTTCTTCTTACCATTCCACATAATAATTACCATGCCTTTCCGTAACCTGCAAACTTTGGGCCGCAGGCACAAAGTTGCGTGTAAAAAATTCTTTTTTCTTATTTGCAATTCATCTCACCACCTATCGGCGGGAGAATCCTTGCCATTATTTGTTGAATCTTCCCTATATGGTAATATTCTCAGAATTTCATCTGTCTGCATGTTCTGACACCGTTGACGTAAATATCATTTGCCAGTTCTGTGACTAGCCGCATATCCTGCCAGGTTTCACACTTATTCCCCATAAAAGTAATGTTATCAAAATGGACATCATGAACACGTACTTCTTCTGTCGGTGTCTGGTACCCCCGGATTACGGAAACCGGGACATCTCCGTTCAGCACCTGGATATTATCAAAATAGATATCATTAATCTCTCCTTTGGCAAGCTGTTCCGTATATTTGCAAAGCAGAACCTTAATATCGAACAGTTTCTGTTCTGCCTGCTCTACTCTGATGTTTTTATAATGTATATCATGAACATGACCTCCATCTGCCTGATGTATGGAAATCGCCGCACCACCCATGTTTCCTTCATACTGGCAGTGTATGATGTCACAGTCTTCAAATACCAGGTCGTGGATTTCGCTCTGGAGGGCATAACCAAGCTCTATGGCATTACCGGGTTCTGCATTCCAGATTACGTTATTGTGAACACGCACTTTTGTTACATCACGTACCGTTGACGGATCTTCAAACAATCTTTGGGATTTGATGCAGATACTGTCGTCTGTGGAACGGATAAAGCAATTTTTTACCTCTACATCCTGGCTGCTCATAATATCAATACCGTCTCCCGTTACAATCCTCGACATAATATTCATATTATCAATCACAACATGGTCACACGCCGCAGGAACTACATGCCAAGAAGGTCCGTCTACAGCCGTAAAGCCTTTTAAGAGTACATTATTACACCACTTGGCATAGATAAAGAAACGGTGTGCATTACTGTCCGGCAGATGCCAGCAGGATCCGTTGATAATTCCGTTTCCTACAATGGAAATATTGTCACAGTGGTCTGCATATACACACCCTGATACAACCGCACCTTCCTCAATATAAACCGTATCATTGGACTTTAAGGTAAGAACTCCTACATTATATACCTTGCCCTTTTCAAAGCAGATGGTGGTATCTGCCGGTTTCTCAATCCTGTGCGAGCAAAGTACAAACAATGCATCATGAAGACCACCATCTGTCTCTACAGTAAACTTTCTCGGTTCATCAAGATGGATATGGATTGTTTCTCCTTTTACAGAAGGAACTATGCCAAAGCTGGACGGACGGATTTCAAGTTTTTCATATGATGCATGGATTGAAATCTCCAGATCATACGCTTCGTTATCTACTACAACAACATAGTCAAACGAATCTGTATGGTATACCACTCGCTCTGTTCCATTGCAGGTAACACTGTATTTTGCTGATTTTTCCAATTCATCTACAGAATTTAAAATAAATCTCGGTTCCTTGACCGGGTCCGGATTAGGATAATAAATCAAATCATTTTCAAAATCCTTCATGTCTCTTTTCTCCTATGCTTGTATAATGTTCTCAGAAACAAGGTGGTCACTACTGTTTCCAATACTGATACGCAGTTTCATTCCGCTACTGACGGTTTCCATGTTTTTCCCATAATATGAGAATTCTTCCTGATCAATAAAGAAATCTACATCCTTCTTTTCCCCCGGCTCCAGGAAAACCTTTCGGAAACGGACAAGTTCTTTCTTTGGACGTACTACAGATGCATATAATGTTTCATAATAACACTGGACTACTTCTGCTCCCGCAACATTCCCTGTATTGCACACATTACAATGTATATGTACTTTTTTATCCTGGCCTATCTGCACATCAATGTCCGAAATATCAAACTCTGTATAAGACAATCCATAGCCAAATGGATATAACGGCGTATTTGGGATATCCATATATCTGCTGGTGAAACGATTTTCTGAATTATCTTCTGTAAATATATGTCCGGTTTTTACATCCCAGTAGCTTATGGGCACCTGCCCCACACACCATGGGATACTCACAGATAATTTGCCGGAAGGGTTTAATCTGCCATACACAATATCTATGATTGCTTCAGCTCCCATAGTGCCGGGTCTCCATGCCATAATGACAGCCTTGGATCTTTCCGATATCCTCCGCAGGTCCAATGGTCTTCCTGTAATTACCACAGTCACAATATTACTTGTACGTTCTGCTATTTTTTCAAATAACACCTGCTGTTCCTCCGGCAAAGTCAGAAATGCCCTGCTGGCAGCCTCTCCTGACTGGGACTCATGTTCACCCAGTACACATACAACCGTATCTTCATGGGTTATCGTTTCCAGCCACTGCTCATCCCTTGGCTTGTCAGACAATTCCTGTTCCACCTGCCATACCTTACACTCTTCATCAGAAAGAATATTGCATCCTGTAATACATTCTGCTTCTATCTGCTTTTTTTGCAAAACATCTTCTATTGTTTCAACTGCCTCATGTTCTCCAAAAATTGACCAGCGGCTTAATAGTTCTCTTGACGCTGTATAAGGACCTGCCCAGATAACTTTCTTCTTCCTGCTTAATGGCAGCAGCTTTTCATTTTTCAAAAGGACACAGCTTTCGCCCGCCAGCTGATATGCCTTTTCCCGGTTATGCAAAGTCAGTTTTCCACTCTTTCCAAGACCGGCAAACGGATTTTCAAAAAGCCCCAGCTGATTTTTCATCATCAGGACCCGGAATGCACTTTCATCAACAAACGCTTTCGGGATTTTTCCGCTTTCTACCAGTTTTTCCAGACACAGCATATAAGCAGGACTCATCATATCAATGTCTACACCGGCTTCTGAAGCCTGGATTGCTGCTTCTTCCATATCAGCTGCCACTCCCTGTTCTTCCAGCTGACCTATGGAGCCCCAATCTGAAATTACAGTTCCCTCAAATCCTTCCTTATCCCGCAGAAGCCCTTTAAGAAGTTCCTTATTTCCGCTTATCGGTTTACGGTCAATAGCATTAAAAGCTGTCATGACCATAGCAGGCTTTGCTTTTAATGCCATACGGAAAGGTTTTACATACTGTTCCAGAAATGTCCGCTTGGATATTTCAACATCATTATATTCCCTTCCTGCATTCACTGCCCCATAACCCGCAAAATGCTTCAGGCATGCCGCTATTCCGGCATCATCTTTCTGCTGATAGCCATCTACCATTGCTTTTCCCATGATCCCATTTACATATGGATCTTCTCCAAAGGATTCCATCATCCTTCCCCATCTGGGATCTCTTGAAACATCAATCATAGGAGAAAATGTTGCTCTGAGCCCTTCTGAAGATGCCTCTGAGGCAGCTATAGAAGCCGCCTCAGACACCAGTTCCGGATGAAATGAACACGCCTGCCCCAACGGAATCGGAAAAATCGTCCGACATCCATGGATAACATCTGCCATAAAAAGAAGCGGAATATGATGGGGATGCTGTTCCATATATCTGCTCTGAATATCATAAATTTTATCTTTACCGATCACTCCAAGCACTGAACCGGCATATTGAATGATCCATTCCGGTGGTAACTGTTCGCCAACAACACCGGTGAGTACTGCCTCTTTATCGAAGTATACACCGGTGAGCTGCACCATCTGTCCTATTTTTTCCTGTAATGACATTTCTGACAGCAATTGCTGTAATTCATGTATTTCCATAAATACTCCTTATGTTCAATCCGTTTATTTCTAATGTTCATTTCTCCAAAGAGCACCTGAGCTGTTTTTCTGCTTTTTCAATATAATTGTATCATGCAAGCGGCCTTACGGTTCCTTCCGTAATTCCATTCTCATTAAACGCATCGACTCTCACATACACCGTTTCGCCTTCTACCAGCGCTCCAATATTTTGCTCCGGCATAAAGGTCATGCAGCTGTGATACAGCTTGTCCGGTGCAAAACCCCAGAGGACGTTGTATCCGACAGCGTCTGTCTGTGGCTCGATGGTGATGCGCATATCCATAGTTCCGGTCCGCTCTGCCTGGTACTGCGGTGCGGATGGTTTTTCGCCGTTGCCAAGGCCGAAAACACGAAGGCCGGAGATGCATGGATTCTGGTTGTACGGCACTTCAAAAACAGTGAGTTTCAGATAACGGATCTGTACACCCTCTTCTTTTACGATGAAATCATGCGGCAAATTGGTTTCTGCGTCTGATTTATCTGCCAGAACAAAATAGTTTGTTCCATCGGCGGATGCCTCAAGCAGCCATCTGGTCTTATGCTGGCTCGGGTCGATATATCGTTCCCCCTGACGCTCGCCCGGCAGAGGTGCATCGATTTTGTCATCTGCAAAATTGATCTGTACGGCGCGGACATCTTTTACCTCGCCAAGATCCATCGAAATCCACTCACCCGGCTGATTTCCGGCTGCGCGCCACCAGGTCTGGATATTTTCATCTGTCGCAAACGACGGTTCTCTGCCTTCTTCCGAGGACGATGCCGTCATTGCTTTCTGATAGCTTAAGAGATACCACTCCGGTTCTGCCCACGGGTCTTCTTTTGCCTGCTCCACCGCCATCGGCCAGTCGCCGAACTGCTGGTTGCAGAACAGGACACCGTCTTTGTCGAAGCCAGCCCGCCAAATGCCGACGCGGCGCTCCATATCGTGGTTTTTGCTGATCTGCATCGTCGCAGTGTGCCACCAGTTTCCATAGCGGTCTTCCATCGTCGAACCGTGGCCGGCTCCGCGCAGGAATCCGCCCGGTTTATAGGAATATGGATTGTTCTTTGCCAGACGGAACGGGCCAAGCGGGGAATCACTCTCGTAAACACCGTCACCGTAAACGTTGTATTCCGTTCCCGGGCCGGCATACTGGAGGTAATAGGTTCCGTCATGCTTCGTCATCCATGCGCCCTCGATGAACGGTCTCTGACTGAACATAATTTTGGCAAACCCGATCTGCTCCTCCGTCAGATGATCCGCATCTTTTCCCTGTGCTTTCAGAAATTCTTTGAATTTTTCAACAGCTTCTTCTTCACTCAGCGGCATTTTGGAATGATTTTCTCCGACGCGCTCGTATCCGATTTTTTCCGGCTGACCGTAGATCAGTTCTTTTCTCTCGGTCTTTGGAACCATCGTCTCCGGTTCAAGCTCCACACCCCAGATCGGAGTCACGTTATTGCATCCCCAGTAAAAATAGAGCTTTCCGTCATCATCAAGAAACAGGTTCGGATCCCAGAAATCGAAAGTTCCCGGGATGCGCTCGAACGGACCGTTCAGGATATCTTTTGTGCGGTAAAAATCACAGATCGTGCCGCGGCGGGATGCGCTGAAATAGACGTAATCGCCGACCACGCGCACATCCGGCGCATAGTCATACAGCGGCAGGCTGTCCGGCAGACGGTGGCTCTCCCAGTGAACCATATCCTCCGAAACCCAGACGCTCAAAGTCATGGATGCAAAAATATAATATTTTCCCTGAAATAAAATCATCGACGGATCGGCGGCCTCGCGGGAAATCTTGTCCTCGCCGCTTCTCATATCCTCGATAAACTGGTAACGGTAGTCCATGTTTAATGGATTGCAGTAATACTGTTTCTTCATGTTTCCTCTTTTCCGGATTGTGCGTAAAAACCCCTGCAACATGCTTTCGCACATCCTGTCTTTGTCTTATAAAAAAATTTTAGCATACTCCGGGATGAAAAAAAATGTTCTGATTTGACTTTTTACTTTTAGAAAACTGACTTTCACTTGATTTTGTATATGTTCCTTCACATGTTTTTCCTGTTCTTTCTCTCGTTCTTCATGCTTTTTGAACATACCCTTCTTTTTGCATCAAGTATTGGACAAATCTGTATTCCGATTTTACAATGGAAGTATCTTAGAAAAGCACGAAATCATGTACTCTGGGAGTACATCATCGCACAGGGAGATTTTTTCATGGAATACACAAAACTTGGAAATTCGGATTTAAAGGTATCGAGAATCTGTATGGGATGTATGGGATTTGGAAATGCAAAAAGCGGCATACATTCCTGGACACTGGACGAGGAGCATTCCCGCGCGATTTTAAAACGCGGTCTGGAACTTGGTGTAAACTTTTTTGATACCGCTGCCGGTTATCAGAGCGGCACCAGCGAGCAGTATCTGGGACGCGCGCTGAACGATTTTGCAAAACGTGATGAAGTCGTTGTCGCAACAAAATTTTTCCCGCGCAGCCCGCAGGAAATTGCAGACGGGGTGAGCGGAAAAGATCATATTTTAGGTCTTCTCGATCGCAGCCTTACGAATCTTGGCATGGACTATGTTGACCTTTATATCTGCCATATGTGGGACTATCACACACCGGTAGAAGAAATGATGGAGGCATTAAATTCAGCTGTCGTTGCAGGAAAGGTACGCGCCATCGGTATTTCTAACTGCTTCGCATGGCAGCTGGCAAAAGCAAATTATATTGCGGATAAGAACGGCTGGGCCAAATTTGTTTCGATTCAGGGACATTACAATCTGCTATTCCGCGAGGAGGAACGCGAGATGGTTCCGTTCTGCAAGGATCAGAATATTGCACTGACACCGTACAGCCCGCTGGCTTCCGGCCGCCTGGCAAAAAAACCGTCGGAGCTTTCCAAACGGCTGCAGGAAGATACGTACGCAAAAGGAAAGTATGATGCGACGAAAGAAAAAGACGCCATCATTATCGACCGCGTCGGTGAACTTGCAAAGAAGAAGGGGCTGACGAGAATCCAGATTTCGCTCGGATGGCTGCTCACAAAAGTAACTGCTCCGGTTGTCGGGGCGACAAAGGTATCGCATATTGAAGAGGGCGTCAAAGCCATCGGTGTACAGCTGACACCGGATGAGACTGCTTATCTCGAAGAGCCATATGTCCCGCATGCACTGGTCGGCGTAATGCGCGAGAACCCTTGATAAAAAGTAACTGCTCCGTATCTTCACCGTTATGAGTCAGGCGGATATTACGGATGCTTCACGAGAGAAACACAGACGAAGAAGACTTTATGCAGGAAGCAGAAAGCGCAGTTTCTTCTACCCTGGAGCCTTGTTCGATTCGATATTGTATTGCTCTGATGAAGGAATTGAAAATGGAGCTTCAAAAAACTGCATTTGCACAGATAAGCGATTGTGTGCTTGCCCTTTCTATACCGGAAATTATAACGCAGAAAAATGTACGGACCGCCATGGAAAAAGCAGGCTTTCATGTAATAAGGGTTATGACTGCGACAGATGCTTGTGCCTTTTCAAAAGCACAAGATATGAAACATGACCAGCAATTTGGGGTTCGTGTGATTTCAAATTGTAAGAAACAGAATCTGCTGGCAGAATTTTCAGCATGGACAAATCAAACTAATATGCTGGAAGGATTGGAATATACCATCGGAGAGAATACTCCAGAAATGATTCCAAATATGACGTACTATTATCTAAGTGATACGAAATCGAGAGAAACACTGGGTCAGGAAACAATCGGATACGAGGATCTTTCCGTTGTGGCCGCGGATAGAACTGCAGCCCAGGGAGCCAGACTTACCAATCCTACCGCGAAGCCTATTACCATGCTTGTACTTTTCCCATGGACCGCCGGAATTGAAATTTCAACCATCCAATGGGGAAAGGAATGCATTCCATTAACCTGGCTTAACGAAGAACGACACATGATTCCCATGCGAACAGATGGTTTCGACATTTTGCTGGATTCCGGAATCAAAGGAAAAGGTCTGAACCTGTATCTGAAATCAAAGGATTCTAAAAGGAAAGTCAGAACCTAGAAAATGGAGGAGATCTGTCCTGAATTTCCAAAGGATGCAAGCCGGCTGAAAGCATGGATCGAGGTTGGAATGGAATGCGGCGATTTTACCCTGATACTGCAATCAGGAGAGAATCTTGCAAAGATAGATTTGAGTCAATTCACAGAAGAAAAGCCGAAACGCTTCCCGATAAATACCGTTTTCGTACCGGAACAGCTTCTCGCAAATGTACTTCAGGCCGGAAAAGAGTTTTGCCTGGGGGCGGAAAATCTGAACCCCACAACGAAGGCTTCTGCAATTGGAAAGAGAATCCAGATGATCGCCAGACAGACACAAGAAGTATTTGCAGACTGTCATGACGGAGATACAAATATCCGAGTCAGCACATGGATTGAAAAGCTGCTGGCTGTAAAAGACAATCTCGAATATGGAATTGTCAGTTCGGAACGAACGACGAATCGCTGGGCCTATATGGATGAAAAGCTTCTTATGATGGATTTCCGTACAGCTTTGGCGCAGAATTTATATCAGCTGAATGTCTTACCGATGGAAGCAAATGGTACAATATTTGATCCTCATATCCATGATGCAGTGCACATCGAAGAAACCGACCGGGTGGAAGAAGACAGAGTTGTCGAGGAAATACAGAAAGGCTACTTCTTCGGAGAAAAACTGTATCGACCGACAAAGGTTATTGTTTCTAAAAATTCCTGTCAAAAGTAATGCTCTGTCATATGTGTCTTGATATATACGAATCAATTTCTCAAACGCACAGATCATTAACCGATATATAAATTAAGGGTGAAGAGGAGCCTGTTTTTAAAGCTCCTCATCACCCTTGACAAACCCTAAAAGAATTTAACCGAATCAACCAAGTCCTGATAAGCGGTGAAGCAGCTATTCAGTTATGAGCAAGTAACGAAGCGGATTGCGAATATCCGCTTTAGCTTTACAGACTGTTCCACAGTACTCCGGAAAATCTGTTTCTTGCAACTCTCACTCCACAGGGCTGATTTTTTATGTCATTTCTGTATTTTTCCCTTCCATTTCTGTATTGTTTTTATGAAGACATGCTCTTTTTGCTTTTCATCTTCCTGTGCCTCATACTTAGATAATAAGGAATTAAGTTCCCTGTCCCATACCGAATAAAATCGAACGGTGTTTACTTCTTCCTGTATCGTTTTGATTTGTTTTTGATCTTGTCTCGAAAGACTCCGCATTCGTTTTTCTAGTTCCTTTTTGTAAATAGAAACCCCTTGCGGAAATCTTATATTGCTTGCCTCTCTTCTATCTTCTAACTCTATTCCTTTTCCTGATAAAACTTCTTCACTGTATAGCATTTGTAAAAAGGAGACTGCTTTTAAAGGTTGCTTTGTGTTCTTATTAATTCCTGCATAAAGTGTAACATTTGCAGTGAATCCGCCTTCCTGATTCGGCATTGCAAATACCGTATGAACTGTTTTTTCACCTCCAAGTTCTTCCAAATCATTTAGACTTACTACTCCTGTATCTTTTATTTTCCAGTTTAAAGCTAATGATCTTGTTTTTAATGCTACTGTTTCATCCAAAACTTTTTTTATCTGCTCTTCCGAATATAGAAGTGTTTTTTTCTTATAATCAACTACCTCACTAAATGTATCAAAAAATTGAACCCCACTTCTTTGCCCTACAATCTGTTGAATTGCTTTTTCTTTTTGTCTGGCTAATTCCAGCCAATTTCTTGATATTTCTGTATTTTCCGGTAAATCCTGTGTTGTAAATGCATATAGAAAATAATCGTATGTCATAGGAATCAGTATTTGTTCCTCATTAGCCATACCTGCAGACAAAATCTTCTCTTCTAAAATATCTATATCAAAATATTTCATGTATGGTTTCAACGAAAGAAAGGTTCCCTGATACATTTCTTTTTTGGGGTCCTCAAAAACAACTGCTCTTTGCTCACTCCAGGTCGGATTCGGCCCTTCTGCCAAAAATACATCCGGCCCTTCTCCTGTCGTAATTTCATTCTGGATCTCCTGTACTTTTTCTTCCGAAGCCTGTTGCCCTGATGGGATTACCATTAGTTCCACTCCATTATTTTTATATATTTTCTTCCAGGCTGCCACTATTTGAAGTACCGTTTTTTTATTTTCTTCATCAACACAAATTTTTAATGGCATTTCCGTTTTCTCAATTTCAATCTTGGCTTGTGTATCTGCATATACCGTTTCTGCATTTAAGCTCCCACTGACTAATGTGATGTTAATCAGAATCAAACCAAAAATTTCTTTCAACCTTTTTCCCATCATTATGCTACCCCCTATGTTTCTATATAGCACAAGGCTATTGCATGACTTCTGTTTTTTTACATATCATACAACAGCCTTGTGTTTTAACCATTAATTATCATATCCGTGACAAATTGTTCTTGTTTCTTTCACATTAGCAGTATTTCCTGCGTTACAATTTAAACATTTTGTAGTTTTTATTCCTGTTCTATACTGCTTCAAATCAGTTCCCCATGCGTGACCATGAGTACATGTAACTGTACCACTGCTTATCCAGCTTCCCCATACGGTTGACGATGTTATTCTTCCTCCACATCTCGGGCAAACTGCAGCATACGGCATAATTTCTTCATACGCAAAAATATTCTTACTTTCGATAACATCCGCTTTTGTTACATTGGCAGAAAATGTACTGGCCAACATTAAGGTCATTAGAAAAATGGAAATTTTTTTCTTTACCGCTTTCATACTTTTCTCCTTAAAAATTTATTATACCTGTCAACGTACGTTCTACATTTGTATAACAAAAAATACCATACTTCCTACTTTTTGTCAATCTTTTTTCTACATTTGTCTAATTAATCATTATACCCATGGCAGACTATTTTTTCTTGCCTGATCTTTATCTCAAAAAAATTTCCACATTCATTACACCTGATTTTTTCTACTCCATATCTGGCTTTCTGTAAGTCATCTCCCCATGCATATTGATGTGTACATACTACATTTTTTTCATTTTCCCATGCATTCCAAACCACTTCTCCTTGTACCGCAGCTTTGCATTTGGGACAATTTTCTATATGCGATGATGACCATATTTGTCGCGCTATTTGCATTTCCGAAAAACTCAAAATAATTATTCCAAAAAGAAAAACAGTGACGTATATTCGAAGTTTTTTTCTTGCTAAAAACACATTGTAAAATCGTTCTTTCAGTATCTCTGTTTCTGATACCATTGAAACAACTCCAGACAATTCTTTTTTCGTTTGTTTTGAAGCCACTTTTAAAATAACATTGCAATAATCTTTCCGTTGCGTCAGATTCATATGTTTTGTAACAGTCTCATCACAGACACATTCGATATCTATATTTGCCATTTTTTGCACCCACAGCATTGGGATACAAAACCAATAAACATCCCTTATAATTTGAAGAAACCTTTTATACCATAAATCGTGTTTTTTCTGATGTGTCAATTCATGTAAAAAAATCAAATACCATTCTTCATAGGAGTAATTTTCCGTTTCCAGCATTTCTTGTGGAATCAATACTTTTGTATTTCGTACACCAAACAACATAGGAGAATAAAAATCTTGATTTTCACAGACCCATATTTCTGTTTTTTTTATTTTACAAACTTCGCTTGCTTTTTTTAGAGCTTCTAATACGGAATTTTTTTGCATCTTTTTACATTCTGCAAATATTCTTTTTTTCCATATTCTATATTGTATTGCGTGAAACAAAAGACATAAAATCATCCCTGCAATCCATATATACAGCAAAAATTTTTCGCCTGACATCCACCTTCGAATTGAAACGTTTCCCATTTTCGTCATGATCGCGGTCTTTTGATTTTGTTCCCCGATATAATATGCCGGCATAGAAATCATAAAAGGATGTTGCCGAAATTTCTCTGTCACACTCCAAAATGGAAAGCACATTTTAAGTGTCAGAAGTATCCAGACTATCTTTCTCCAGTAATGACCGAGCCTTTTCCCCATTATTTTTTGTACAACATATGCCATAAATGCGACTATGCCTATTGAAAGATTCCACTTTATGATAAATGCCATCTGTAACTATATCCTCTACACCACTTTTTCTATTTTTGTCTGTCAATAAATTCCTGCAATTGCTTAACCTCTTTTGAGCTAAGTTTTTCTCCATCATACAGTGCCGATGCGAATTTTGCTAATGACCCTTGAAACATTTTATCTAACATGTTTTTTCCAACCGTGCCTATATAATTTTCTTTTTCTACTAATGGTACATAAAGATTTGATTTCCCGTTCCTCACTTTTTGAATAAATCCTTTTTTTTCCAAACGAGTAAGCAATGTTAAAATGGTACTCGGTGCAACATTTTTCTCTACATTCAACTTTTCTTCAACTTGAAATCGACTGACAGGTTCCTCATATTCCCATATAATCATCATAATTTCCTGTTCTGATTCTGGTAATTTTTTCATTTCTACTCTCCGCTTTTCTCTACTTTGATCAGATTATAGCATATTTTCCAGAAAATTGTTGCACTTTTTGGGACTGTTTTCCGCCTTCCGAAGCTAGTACATCGTTTTCGAAATAACTATACCACTCACTTGTCTGCAAATCTGATTGCACAGGCATAAAAGCCTCGGCGTAGCCCGCTACGCCTACATTTTTATACCTGCACACTCGAATCTGCATCCTGCGTGATTGGTATAGTTATTTACAAAACGATGTACTAGATTCTAGCATGATTCTTGATTTTTTCTTCCGTTTCGCATAGCTTTGAATGCACTTCAAAAGCACCGGCCAAATGGTCGGTGCTTAAATAATGGTTTCATCAAAAATGGTTCATCCTATACCACACATAAATATGCAAAATATCCTGCATAGCATAAAAGCATAACGACACCACACGTTTTCCGTAATTCCCTGTTCTTGTACGTCCCAATCCATAAAACCAGACCTGCCAGAATTGCGATTCCTGTGTCTACAATAAATTTAGTTTCAAATGGCACAGGACAGATCAGTGCGGCTGTTCCAATTACAAATAAAATGTTAAAAATATTGCTTCCGACAATATTTCCGATTGCAATCCCTGCATTTCCTCTTTTTGCCGCTGTCACAGATGTTACCAGCTCTGGAAGAGATGTTCCGAGAGCAACAATCGTCAGTCCGATAAAACGCTCACTCATTCCAAAGTATCGTGCAATCTCGGTTGCCCCGCTGACGGCAAAATCACTTCCTTTTACAACCAGGACGCCGCCTGCCACCATCAAAAGAAGACATTTCCAGACAGGATAATTTTTCGCTTCCTCCTCTTCCGGATTTTCCCCTTTTTTTGACATTACAAACAAATATCCAAGATATACAAGAAACAGTACCCATAAGACTATGCCCTCGGCAAACGTTACTTTTCCTCCTGTCATTCCGCATATCATTAAAACTACCGTAACAAACATCATAAACGGTATTTCATAAAACAAGGTAGACCTTTGTATTGCCACATTTGTTATCAATGCCGTAAGTCCGAGAATAATAAAAATATTCAAGATATTACTTCCAACCACATTTCCTATCGTAATTCCTGCGTTCTGCTGCATCGCTGCAGTAATACTCACAGCAGCCTCCGGCATACTCGTTCCCATTGCAACAATGGTAAGTCCGATAATCAGCTGGGGAATTCCAAACTTTCTTGCTATGCTTGCAGACCCTTCCACAAACCAGTCTGCTCCTTTTACCAGAAAAAGGAAACCCACTATCAAAATCCCTGCCTGTAACATCATACATATCTTCCTCTCTTTCTTTTGCATTCTTTGCAGCAGGTGTTATAGGCATAAAAAAAGAGACTCCTACTGCATCTACAGTAAAAGTCTCGCTATTTAATCACTTTCCGAGTTATTGAATATCAATAGCTGTACTGACGAAGAAGTGAACACGGTTGGCTAGCTACTCCCTTTTATTTTTCCAGTTTATCAAATTTCTTTTTTTTCGTCAACGTTTTTGTTTCTCCTAGTTCCTTATTTCCAGATATTCTTATCTTCATTACACTTCTTTAGTATATCCAACTCCTCCTGATCATACGGAGTAAAATCTGCATGATACAAATTATGCATCCATTCTGTATTAATCAGCGGACGATTAAACTGTTTCAAAAACTTTACCATTCTTCGTGCATGCGTATAATCACCATAAAAATGAAATGTAATAATGTCCGAGAGTTCTATGTTTTCCCGATCCACCTCACCATGAAAACATGGGTTGTTTAGCCATTCATAATAGTTTCCCTTTACCCGTTTTTTCTTTGATCCCGCTTTTTAAACTCCATGTAAAATTTATTTGCTGCTTTGATCATACTATATCTACATGCTCTTTTCTATATCTCTTTTTCCATTACCGTTCACTCCTCTTAATCTGACAATAACCCTCACAATCCTCTTTTCCAGTTTTGTTTTACAAAAGAACGGTTCCATACGCCTGCATCATTTTTCCGTTTTACTTTATTTTTTCTTTCTTGCCGATAGTATTTTTTCTCAATTTTTGCTATACTGAAAATGTATGCGTATCAAACTCCGGCATTGCTCTTTCAAGCTGCCGACACATACATAAAATTCATAAAAGGGGGTATCTTTTTCATGGATACGTATGTCATTTTAAAAGACCTGGCAATCATTATCGTATTCGCAAAATTGTTTGGTATTCTTGCCAGAAAATGCAAGGCTCCGCAGGTTGTGGGCGAGCTGATTGCCGGTATTGTCCTTGGACCCAGTGTGCTGGGACTCGTTCAGCAGTCTGACTTTCTCGCACAGATGGCGGAGATCGGTGTCATTTTGCTGATGTTCTCCGCAGGTCTTGGCACCAGCCTGAAGGATCTGCTCCGCACCGGAGTGAAATCCCTGCTGATCGCCTGTGCCGGTGTTTTTGTTCCTCTCGTTCTTGGAGCCATCTTATACATGAGCTTTTATGGCTTCTCTGCTGTCGGAACGGAAGAATTTTACCACGCTGTTTTTATCGGTGTTATTCTGACTGCGACATCGGTCAGCATCACCGTACAGGCCTTGAAAGAACTCGGCAAGCTGAAAACAGAGGTTGGAACAACCATCTTAAATGCAGCCATCATCGACGATGTCATTGGTATCATTGTGCTGACTGTTGTCATCGGTTTTAAAGATCCGACATCCAATCCGCTGAAAGTAGCAGCCTCCACCATTCTGTTTTTTGCCCTTGCGATTGTGCTCGGTTTTCTCTGCTTTAAGCTGTTCAACCGCATGAACTCCGTATTTCCGCACACCCGCCGTCTCCCGATTCTGGGTCTTGCGCTCTGCTTCGGACTGTCCTACATTTCCGAAAAATATTTCGGCATCGCCGATATTACCGGTGCATACGTTGCGGGCGTTATCCTGTGTTCCCTCGATTCTTCCGATTACATCGAAGAAAAAATGGATATCAGCTCCTATATGATTTTCGGACCGATTTTCTTTGCAAGTATCGGACTCAAAACAACGCTCAGCGGCATGAACGAGAAATTCGTACTCTTTGCCATCTGTTTCGTCATCGTCGGCCTTGTCGCAAAAATCATCGGCTGTGGCCTGATGTCAAAGGGATGCGGCTTTACCTGGGGCGACAGCCTGAAAATCGGTGTCGGTATGATGACCCGCGGTGAAGTCTGTCTGATCGTCGCGCAAAAGGGTCTGAATGCAGGCTTTTTATCCGGCGATTTCTTCAGTGCCGTGATTCTGCTGATTCTCTTCTCGAGTGTTGCAACACCGATTATACTGAAAATCTTATACGCGAAAATGCCGACGGCAAAAGATTCTGCAAAGGCATCCTGACTTTCCTTTTACCAAAACAGGGCGCTGTGCCATTTCCTGCACAGCGCCCTGTTTTTTTCGTATCAACCGGTAAGTTCTGATTTCTTCTACCACAGAATCTTCTCTGCCTCAGCTCCATCCGCAAACGGTCCCGGCATTGCTGCCACGCCGCGGTGCTCGCCGAGATAATCCTGATCGAAGATAATCGTGCTTCCGTCCGGATCTTCGAATCTCTGCTCCGGCTCGAAGGCGTATCCTAAAATATCACTGTTGATAATTCCCGTCCGGAAATCCTTCAGGAACTCATACACGTTCGTCTTGATGGAATAGTGGCCGTCTTTTTCCACAAGTTCCACCTTAACCTGGTTCTCGTTATCCATAAGATTCTCTTTTTCATTCACACACGCCTTTGCTCCGTTAAAGTAAGCGTTTCCGTTTACCCAAACCGGCAGATGACATTTATTGTGATACGGCTCCAGCTTGCTCATGTCGGCCGGTTTATCCAGCTCAAAGTGGCTGATCCACTCGTCATAGGTCGGATACTCGTCGAACACATGCGTTCCGACCTCCTGGTTATCCTCCATCTTGAAGCCCATGTCCTCAACCGTTTCTGTTTCCTCAACCGGGTAATTCTGGATAAAGATGTTGTTGTAGAACCGGTCATCGCCATGCAGGAATGTCATGAATCCGGCAACCTCGGTACGGTGACGGATGTGATACGGCGTGTAACGGTCTCCTGTTCCGCCGCCAACTGCAGTTAATGAGCCAAGCATCAGATTGTGTACGCAGGCAATACCATCGGTCGCCATACGAACGCTGACCGGTGAGAGCATAATGTTGTTATCGATCAGTGTCGGACCATGGCCAACCTCGATGAAAATATCCTGACTCATCATTGCGCCCTCTGCCTTTGGTGTTCCCTCCGGCGGGCAGTTGTCGTGCAGCAGGTTCTGGGTCAGGCGTGTTCCCTGTGCCTCCCAGTCGCACCAGATGCCCATCGTACAATGATGAATGTGATTTCTTCTCATCACAACATCGATCGCTGCATGCATCTTGATACCGGAAATCTCGGCTCCGCCAAGCTGCTGCATATTGTTGATGTTGTGAATGTGGTTGTCCTCAATGATACTGAACACACCGCCCATCCGTCCGACAATACCGGTCTGCTCACAGTGATGGATGTGGCAGCGGCGGATGATATGGCTTCCGATGTTCTCCTTCGTCCAGCCGTGATACTGGCCGCGGCACACAGCATCACGCTCCATCTGGGTCGGGCTTTTTACGTGTTTTCTGGTAAAGTAATGGTCGTTCTCCGGATCGTAATATTTTCCGAGCGAAATACCGCAGCACTTGCTGTTGCTGACCTCACAGTCCTCAATAATCCATCCCTTCGACCAGTGCGGACCGATCATACCGTCCTGATAAGCAGCCGGCGGCGCCCATGTCGTTGCCGCCTTGCTGACATCAAATCCACTGAACGTAATGTAATTTACGCCTGTTTTCGACGGCATAAAGCAGTTCCGGCGCACGTTGATTTCTACTTTTTCCTCCGTCGGGTTTTTACCCTGGAAATTTGCGTAGATGACCGTCTGATTTTTCTCTTTGTCCTGCTCGGTATACCATTTGTAAACCGACCACTCCGGCTCCCAGGACGGCGCATAAACCTCGCCCTTGATACACTCCTCGAGCGTCTCTGCCTCGTATAACTGGCGGTCATTCAGATAAACCGCGCCGGTATGGCGTACCACCGGTGCAAAATACCAGTCACCGCCGACCATTGTCGTGTATGGGTTATAATTGCCAAAAACTCCGTTGTCTACACGGCATACCCACACATTATCTTTGTAATGCTCCCAGTCATTCATCGTTTCCGCACCGGTGATCTTTGCGCCGAGCGGCTTCTCACTCTTATAGACGATTCTTGCATTCTCGGTTCCGCCGTTGACCGGATCAACATATTCATGGTAAATACCAGGTGCAACCAGAACTTCATCTCCTGCCTTTGCAATTTTTGCCGCATCGTTGATGAACTTGAACGGCATCTCTTTTGTTCCGTTTCCATTCTTCGGAGCGGAATTATTGACATAGTAAATCATTTCTCTATACTCCTTTTTGTTATAGTAAAACCCGAAAACACTGCAAAAAAGGCTGTGACGCAGTCATTCACTCTCTGCGGCGCTGAATTTTTTACGCTATTTTTTTGCGGGTCTATAGAATTTCTTTATGATAGTGCTTCTTCCGCAGCCTCTTTTGATGCAAACGGGCCCGGCAGCGGATGAATGCCCTGACGGTTTCCGAAGTAGTCATATCGGAACACGATCGGCGTTCCATCCGGATTCTCATATTTCTGTTCCGGCTCAAATGCCATGCCAAGTGTCTCCGTTGAGATCACTGCACAGGCATTCTGCGGCAGATAATCGTAAACATTGGTCTCCAGTTTCCATTTTCCGTTCTCTTCTTTTACACCGATGGTGATTTCATGCTCGGTATCCACTACAGCGTCCTGTTCCTGCTCTGCCGGCTTCGCCCCATTGAAGTAAACGTTGCCGCCAAGCCATACCGGCAGCTTCTCGTAATACAGATCCGGTGACTTTCCGGAACCCATTCCGCAGTAGCCCTCAAATCTTGCCACGTACTCCTCCAGCGTCGGATATCCGCTGTACGGCACGGTTCCTGCTGTCAGATTTCCGTCATCCCATTCATTATCCCCAGTCAGTTTACGGATTTCTTCCATTCCCGCACGAACCGGCTTCTGGATGAAGATATTATTGTAGAACCGGCAGTCACCGTGAAGAACCGTCATAAATCCGTTGATCTCTGTGCGATGCGGCACATGGTACGGTGTGTAGCGCGGCGACGGCAGCTTTTCGGAGCCATTGTTGACACCTCGGCCGACAGCAGTAAACGATCCCGCGATCAGGTTATGTACTACCGCAACACCCTGTGTTGCCAGCTTCATCGCGCGGTCCGAAAGCAGTACGTTATTGTCCACCAGTGTCGGTCCGTGGGAAATTTCAATAAAGATATCCTCGCCGATACCGTCCATACCTTCTGGATTTGCATTTTCCTCGTTCGGCAGCGTATTGTCATGGAACAGGTTCTGCGTAACACGTGTGCCCTGTGCCTGCCAGTCGAGCCAGAGGCCTCTCGTACAGTGATGGAAATGGTTTCTTCGAATGATCACATCGATTGCTGCATGCATCTTGATGCCGCCGATCTCCGCACCCGCAAGGTTCTGTTTATTATTGATATGGTGAATGTGGTTATCCTCAATAATCGAGAACACACCACCTAAGTGGCCTACAATACCCGTCTGTCCACAGTCGTGGATGTTGCACCGGCGGATGATGTGGCTTCCGATGTTTTCCTTTGTCCATCCCTCTCGCTGCGCCTGGCAGATACAGTCACGCTCCGTCTGTGTACCATCTTTGAATTTCCATTTGAGCCATTTATTGTCATTGTTCGGCTGTCTGTATTTTCCAAGTGAAATGCCCGAACACTTCGAATCTGAAATCTCACAATCCTCGATGATCCATCCCTTTGACCAGTGCGGGCCGACCATTCCTTCCTGATATGCCGTCGGCGGAGCCCACTGGGTTGCCGCCTGTTTTACAACAAAGCCGGACAGCGTGATATAACCGATGCCCTCCTTCGATGGATAAAAGCAATTCTCGCGCACATTAATTTCCACCGTTTCCTCATTCGGGTTTTTCCCCTGGAAATTCACATAGAAAACGGTCTCATTCTTCTCTTCGTCCTGCTCCACATACCAGGTGTAAACCGTGAATGCCTGATCCCAGGATTTTTTATAGATCTCCGGCTTTTTCACCTGATCCAGACTTGTCACCTCATACATGGATTTTCCATTCAGATACACTTCTCCGGTATGTGCCGTGTAGGATGCGATAAACCAGTCACCGCTGACCAGTGTCGTATATGGATTGTAATCCCCAAACAATCCGTTCGAAACGCGCGCTGTCCACACATCACCTTCCAAATGCTCCCAGTTATCCACAATTTCCGCACCGGTAATCACAGCTTTTCCCGGTTCCACAGAACGGTACACAATTCTTGCATCCTCACATCCCGCATTCGCCGGATCTACATATTCCCGATATACGCCAGGCGCTACAAGCACCTCGTCGCCGGGCCTTGCAATTTTTGCCGCCTCGGAAATCGTCTGAAATGGATATTCCTTCTGCCCATTTCCGCTTCGCACAGCATTTCCATCTACATAAATCTGCATTTTTCGCTTACCTCTCACTTCTTCACTTTTCATAAACTTTTATTGTGAATTTTCGCCAAAATCACATCACTCTTTTTCCGATTTCTGCCGTTCTTCACAATTTTCATATCTTAACCATAATACAGATCCTCGTAAAACACTACTTATATATTGCCGATCATTGCCCAGATGTTTCGATTTTTTCTATATTTTTTCTCTCTTCTGTTGTATAATACCGTTTATCAGATACGGAGGATTCTTTTGCCATGAAAAACGATTCGACTTCTTTTTTCGAAAACAATCATTTTGCTAACAGCTATGTTTACGATATCTCTATTTCGCATGTCCCCGCCTATTTCGGTCTGCACTGGCATCACTATATCGAAATTGTGCTTGCACAGGATAACGGCATTATCTATGAAGTAAATGGAGAAACCTTTCCGCTAAAGCCCGGTGATCTTCTTTTTATCTGGCCCGGCGAGCTGCACGCTGTTTCCACAACCAACAGAGAACATCGCCTGATCATGCTTCAGCTCGATGCAGATTTTCTGGAAAAACGCGTGGATTTCCAGTCTGTTGCTTATCTTTTTTATCAGATCCGTCTTCTGAATCAGAACAACTTCCCGGAAATCGAAAAGCTTCGCGGATTTCTGACAGAGCTTCGCAGGCTCTCCCTCTCCGGTATCAGTTTTTCTGAACTGCGCGGATGCGTTCTGCTATATCAGTTTTTTATTCTGCTCGGCGAAAATCTCTCCGTGCCGACCGAAACTGCCGCACCGCAAAAAACAGGCCATTCCGCACAGGTACACCGCCAGATGGTTGCTGCATGTACCTGGATCTCAAGTCACTGCACCGAACCGGTTTCCCTGGAAGAAGCATCAAAAGTCGCCGGATTCTCCCGCTGCCATTTTTCCAAGCTGTTCCGCGCATACACCGGCCTCTCCTTCACGGATTTCGTCACCAGGGAACGGCTCCATATCGCCGAAAACCTGTTAAAAAAACCGGATCTCACGATCACCGAAGTGTCGCTCGAATCCGGTTTTAACAGTATTTCTACGTTTAACAGAGTCTTTTTGAAATCAAAAAATGTAAGCCCTACCGACTTCCGTCAGATGTACCTGCAATCCTATCAGAAATAGGCTATGAATTCGGCATGGCCTCTGGTCTTTCGCAGGTGGATGGAACCTTCTCAAATGCACCCGTTTCCGCACTCTTCATAATCTGATCGATCGTATCGAGTACGTGATATGCCATTTTGGCACTCGCACGGTTTGGTCTGCCCTCGGCAATTGCTTCTGCCATCTCAGACGGGCCAAGACCACGGCTGTTTTCGCTGTAATCAAAGCCATAATGTAAAACTTCCGGAACAGTCTGCTGTGTCCAGTCTTTTACACCCGGAATATAGACAACATCGCCGCCGAAATTGTTCGGATCAACAAGCTTTAAGATACCTTTTTTACCGTAAATGGTGAATACCGCCTGATCATTGATGACGCTGTCACCATTGACGCAGAATGTACCGGTCACACCGTTTTTCATTTCCAGAATGGTAAAGACCTGACTTTCGTTTGTATAGTCAAATTCCTGTCCGTATTCCGGGCTGCCCGGAATGATGTTCACACGCTTCGCCGCAAGGTTTCGCACGGACGATACAACGCGATCCACCGGACCAAAAAGACTCACAATTGCCGTCAGATAATAAACACCGAAATCGTAGCAGATACCGCCGCCCGGCATCCGCAGAAAACGGAAGATGCTCGCCAGCAAATCAAGATCGCGGTTTGCGCATGCTTCGAAAGATGTCACCTCGCCGATCAGCCCGTCGTCGATCGCTTTTCTTGCGGTCTGCAGTGCCGATCCAAGGAAGGTGTCCGGTGCGGAACCGAGATAGAGATGTTTCTCCTCTGCCAGCTCGATCAGTTTCGCTGCCGTTTCCGGTGCGAGGGTCATTGTTTTTTCAGTGTAAACGTGTTTTCCGGCTTCCAGTGCCTGACGGATCAGCCCCTCGTGGGTCGGTGCCGGTGTCAGAATGACTACCATTTCAATCGACGGGTCTGCCAGAATTTCCTCGTAGGTACAGCCCTTGATGCCATACTGCTCTGCTTTCTTTTTCGCATGTTCAAGATGGCCTGCGCAGCATGCTGCTACCTCAAGATTCTCAAAGTTATGAATCATGTTCGTCAGATAAATATCACTGATCGCTCCGCAGCCGACAACGCCGACTCTCATTTTTTTCGTTTCTGTTGTTCCCATTTGTAAAAATCCCCTTTACTCTTTGTTTTTTGATTCTGTTCTGATAAAAACCCTTATCTTTTTTATACAACGAAATGTCTGAAAAAACAAGCATTCCGGCTCATATTTCACTTTCAAAATGAAAAAACCGCCCACGGTTTCTGCAGATTCTCTGCATCACCGCGGACGGCCTTTTTCTGTTGTTTACTCCACGCTTTTCAGCGATTCAATCATATCAATTTTTCTTAACCGGTAGAACATCATAAAGTTGACGAACAGGGCAAACGCCAGGGTAATCAGGGCGCTCCAGCCGTAGCTCCGCGGGAACACGTTTCGTCCGAACATCATCAGATCGACCTCGACGGTCTGAATTACGCAATGATGTAAAAACGTTCCAATTCCCATGCCCGCGATAACGCCGAACAGTGTCAGCACCATGTTTTCCCGGTACACGTACGATGCCACCTCGCCGTCGAAGAAGCCGAGCACTTTCAGCGTTGCCAGCTCTCTCTGTCGTTCGGTGATGTTGATGTTGTTCAGGTTGTACAGCACCACAAACGCCAGCAGGCCCGCCGATACGATCAGCACCACGATGACGATGTCGAGGGAACGAAGCATGTTGTCAATCTGATCAATCAGGTCGGATGTGAACGAGATTGCCGCTACACCGTCGTACGTCATGATTTTTTCTCCGAGTGCTGTCTCATAATTGCTCGACGTGTCCTGGTATTTCATCAGAAGCTGGTTGTAGTCCGGCGCTCCGCCGAACAGCTCCTCGTAGAGATCCGGGGCCAGATACAGGTAATGGCGCACGTAGTTTTCGACGATGATCGAAATCTTTACGTCCACAATATCGTCGCCTTTTTTCAGCTGAACCGTGTCGCCTGCTTTTACGCCGAGCATCGTTGCTGTCTTTTCGCTGATGGCTGCGCCGCCGTCGGTCGGGAATTCGTAAACTTCTCCGCTTTTCCGGTCTCGGAAGGCATAGAAGTCATTGAAATTCGTCAGTTCTTTCGGCACTTCAAGCACTGCATCCACGGTCTTTTTGTCGGTCTGCAGTTCGATGTTCTGGCAGTACATTTCCAGCAGCTCATCGATGCCGCTGTAGTTTTCCAGATCGGTCTGCAATGCTTCTTTTTCGGATTCATCCACATCTGAATTCAGCACAGCATTCGCCTGATAGGTGAAGAGGCTGACGAACTGGTTTTTCGCAATCGCGGTGATGGAATCCTGAAGGCCGAAACCGACGAGGATCAGACCCATGCATCCGCCGATTCCGATAACGGTCATGAAGAATCGTTTTTTATACCGCACCAGATTCCGCACGGTTGATTTCTGCGTAAAGTTCAGATGTTTCCAGAGTACGCCGATGCGTTCTAGGAAAATCCGTTTGCCGTTTTTCGGTGCTTCCGGCCGCATCAGCTCTGCCGGACCTGCGGCGAGTTCTTTGTAGCATGCCGCGATCGTCGCCACGCCGGTGCAGGCTGCACTCGCCAGAATCGCAAGGCCTCCCTGCTCCCAGTTCAGCGGGGTCATGTAATACGGAAGTCCGGTATACAGCATGCCGTAGGCATTCATAATAACCCAGGGCAGGATTTTTTCTCCAACCACCACGCCCGCGAGAGCGCCGGATACGGCGGAGAGCATCGCGTATGCGAAATATTTAAAGGCGATCACGCCGTCGGAATAGCCGAGGGCTTTTAACGTTCCGATCTGCTGACGCTGTTCCTCGATCATTCGTGTCATCGTCGTCAGGCTGACGAGAGCAGCCACGAGGAAGAAGATAACCGGGAAGAATTTTCCGATATTCGAGATACGGCCGGCATCCTGACCGAAGCTCTCAGTTGACGTTACCTTATCCCGTCCCCAGACGTACCACGTTGGTTTTTTCAGGTCTGCGAGTGTTTTCTCACCGTCCGCAATTTCCTGCTTCGCATCTGCGATTTCTGGTTCGGCGTCGGCTTTTGCTTTTTCGTATTCGGCTTTGCCGTCCTCAAGTTCCTTTTCTTTATCGGCAATTTCCTGTTTCGCATCCGCAAGGGAGATTTTTCCGTCGTCGATTTCCTGTTTCGCGTCGGCAAGCTGGGTTTCACCGTCGGCAATCGTCTGCTTGGCTTCGGCGAGCTGACTTTCTCCATCGGCGATCGTCTGCTTTGCTTCTGCTAACTGGGTTTCGCCGTCGGCGATCGTCTGTTTCGCGTCGGCGAGCTGACTTTCTCCACTGGAAATTGTCTGCTTTGCAGCGGCAAGCTGGGCCTCACCCGACTGAATCGTCTGTCGGTACGATGCAATCTGCTGTTCCCCATCAGCAAGCTGGGCTCTGGCAGCCGCAAGCTGAGTTTCTCCGTCTTTTAATTTACTGCGGTTCGTCTCAATCTGAGCTTCTCCGTCGGCAATCGCTGCTTTGGCAGAGGCAAGCTGGGCTTCGCCATCCTCAATCTGTTTCTGATAAGCTTCTGCCTGTGCTTCTCCATCCTGAAGCTGGGCAAGAGCCTCTGTAATCTGAACTTCGCCGCTTTCCAGTTTTTCTTTTGCAGAAGCAATCTGTGCCTCGCCTGCGGCGCATTCCTGCTCTTTTTCTGTTAATTGTGCATCTGCAGCGGCAAGCTGACTTTCTGCGTCGGTAATCTGAGCTTCTGCAGCCGCAAGCCGGGCTTCCGCATCAGCGCTTGCTGCTTCAAACGCTGCGATGTTTTGTTCCAGAAGTGTTTTCTGCTCCTGCATCGTGAAAAGCTGCTGCGCTAACTCTGTCTGCTTTGCTTCCAGCGCAGTTTTCTGTTCCAACAGGGATACATATGCTTCATCTTCCTCCGTCAGTCCGTCAAGCTGAGCCTCAATCACCTCGATCTGACCAGTCACTTCTGTCTGCGCAGCCTCCACCATCGGAAGCTGACTGGAAATCTGGGCTAACTGATCCTTGGCTGTCTCATACTGACTCTTCTGTTCTTCATACGCTGCCTTCTGCGCTTCATACTGTGTGCGTCCTGCAGCGGTTTCTGCTTTCTTGTTGTCCAGTTCCTCGCGTGCAGCGGAAAGCTGCTCCTTTGCAATATTCAATTCCGTTTCTTTTTCGGAAAGCTGCTCTTTTGCAGTATTCAGCTCCGTCTGCTTCCGAGTCAGTTCGGTTTTTGCCGCCGAAAGCTGCGTCATTTTTTCCTCTAACTCTTTTTTGCCGGATGCCAGTTCTGTTTCTTTCTCTGCAAGCTGTGCTTTTCCGTCGGAAAGTTCTTTCGCTTTTGCCTCAAGTGTGGTTTTTCCACTTGCAAGTTCATCGGCTTTCTGATTCAGCTCCGCTTTTCCGCTTTCCAGCTCTGCCGCCTTTGCTTCCAGCGTCGCTTTTCCGCTCGCAAGTTCCGCCTCTTTATCTTTCAGCGTTGCCTTGCCGGATGCCAGTTCCTGCTCTTTATCGGCGATGGTTGCTTTCGCACTGAGAAGTTCCTGCTCTTTGTCTGCAATGGTCTGTTTTCCGTCAAGGAGTTCCTGTTCTTTCTCAGCAATCGTCTGCTTTCCGTCAAGAAGCTCCTGTTCTTTTTCCTTTAACGTCTGTTCGCCGTCGAGAAGTTCCTGCTCTTTGTCCGCAATCGTCACTTTCGCGTCGGCAAGCTGCTGTGCACCGTCATCCAGCTCTGTTTTTGCGTCCGCTAATTTCTGCTCTGCATCAGCGACCTGCTGTTTTGCATCATCAATCTTTTCCTGTCCTTCGGTTTTGACTGCCGTATACCGCCGGTCGCACGCCGCATCCTCGAGCGCTTCAATCTTCGTCTGTACAGCTTTCACCGTCTCATCATACGCATCGCTGTAGCTCGCCTCTTCCTGTGCGCCGTCCGCCTGGACGTAAATCTCTGTATAGAGATCCGAGGTAAATGTCTCCGGAAGCAGCAGTGCAAAACTGTTGATGCTTCCATTTCCAATCGAGCCCGTTCCGCGGTTCAGATCCATATAATAAGGGAGCGTCGCCGAACCAACAATCGTAAACGTATCCCCGGTCAGCGAATCTGAGAGCGGATCCTCCGTTCCGGAAGTGAACGTTACCTGATCCCCGATCTCACAGCCGGAACTTTTCAGAAACTGCGTATCAACAAGAATTTCATCCTCTTTCTCCGGCATCCGTCCCTCGACCACGCGCGGCTCATTCACACCGTCCGTCAGCGCAATCAGTTTCACAACCTGCTCGCTCTCGCCGATGTCATGCAGCACTTCCACCGTCTTTCCGCCGTAAACCGCTTTCACGCCGTCCGTCTTCGCGATATCCGCCAGATCATCGTCCGTCAGCCCCAGCGTTCCAAGAACTTTCAAATCCATATAATTTACTTCATCATAATACCGGTCCGCCGAAACCTTCATATCTCCTTCCGCCGACCGGATGCCCGAGAAAAACGCCGCGCCAAGAAGCACGATGAAAAAGACTGACAGAAACCGCCCCTTGTTCTTTGTGATTTCCCGGATAAAGTCTTTTCGAAATGCTCTCATCGTCCACCTACCATTCTATCTCTTCCACCGGCGTCGGGTTCTCATTTGTTTTCATGCCCGCCACTTTTCCGTTTCGGATTTTAATCACGCGGTCCGCCATCGGTGTCAGCGCCGAGTTGTGAGTGATGACAATGACCGTCATCCCCTTCTCCCGGCAGGTATCCTGCAGCAGCTTTAAGATCGCTTTTCCCGTCACATAATCGAGCGCGCCGGTCGGCTCATCGCAGAGCAGCAGTTTCGGATTCTTCGCCAGCGCACGCGCAATCGCCACACGCTGCTGCTCTCCGCCCGAAAGCTGCGCCGGGAAGTTATTCATTCTCTCTTCCAGCCCAACCTCCGCAAGCACCTCCGACGCATCCAGCGGATGCTTACAAATCTGCATCGCCAGCTCCACATTCTCGAGCGCCGTCAGGTTCTGCATCAGATTATAAAACTGAAAAACAAATCCAATATCCTCCCGCCGGTACTGGATCAGCTTCTTGCCGCGGTACTTACTGATCTCCGCCCCGTCCACCAGCACCTTTCCTGAAGTCGCTGTGTCCATTCCGCCTAAAATATTCAGCACCGTCGTCTTACCCGCACCGCTCGGTCCAACAACAATCACAAACTCACCCTTTTCCACATCAAAGCTGATCCCATCCGCAGCCTTGATGGTAATCTCACCCATTTGATAGGTCTTGGTTACATCCTGAAGACTCACATATCCCGCCATGCCGCCGTGTTCCTCCTATGCAAAAAATCGATATTTCCTATTTCTTTTATTGTATCAATCTACAGCCGCGGCGGCTAGTCCTAAGTGGGCGAATTTACTGTTTTTTTATAAATGGCATCCCCCCTTTATTTCAATACTGCCCTGATCATACATCTTATCCCAACCAGAATAATCACCACCTCCTGTAATCTCTGTGCCATCTCCACCGCAGCCGTGCCGCCAAATAAAGAATTGCTATAACAACTAACAAAACAGGAAACGCAGATGATAACAGCCTGACAACAAAAACGGCAATTCTGGCCGTTACCGCTTCAAAATTCAAAATAATTCCAATTGCTGCAATCCCTGACAGCAGAGAACAGATTATCACAGCAATCGTCACTCCCGATACGGTTCTCATGCCATGCCCTCTGCTGCCTTCCCGTTCAAAAATATTTCCAGAACGCATCATCCTCTGTCACTCTCCTCTCAGATCTTAACCACTCCTCCCAGGCCGCCTACCAGACGTGCGAACGCCTCTTCCAATTTGCCGCATCTTTTTCCACAGAAATTCACACAAGTTTGACAATTTATGATACACTAAGCTAAGTGACATCAATTCTGAATGTTCTGTGCTCTGCCGCAGATTTTTCGGAACTGAGATTGACTTTTCGATGCATAAACCAAACAATTTGTGGCATACGAAGAAAGGAATTTTTATGAAAATTATCTTTATCCGCCACGGCGAACCGAATTATGAGATTGATTCGCTGACTGAAAAAGGCTGGCGTGAGGCTGAGCTACTTTCGAAGCGGACGGCGAAATGGAACGTCACCGATTTTTACTGCTCGCCGCTCGGACGTGCGAAGGATACGGCTTCTTTTACGCTGAAAAATGCGGGCCGCGAGGCCGAAATTCTTCCGTGGCTGCGGGAATTTGATGCGCCTGTCCTTGATCCGGAGACCGGAAAGCGCCGGATTCCGTGGGATTTTCTGCCGGATGTGCTCGATGCGAACCGGGATCTCTATGATCATGATCTCTGGACACAGAACCCGATCATGAAAACCGGAAACATGGATGAAAATTATCGTGTCGTAACGGACGGACTCGATGCGCTGCTTGCTCGCTACGGTTATGTACGCGACGGCTACCGCTACCACGCTTCAGATGAAACGAACCGCGAAGCTGTCATCGTCTGCTTCTGCCATCTCGGCGTTACCTGCGTCGCGCTGTCCCATCTGCTCAACACAACGCCGGTGCAGCTCTGGCAGGGCCTGTTCCTGGCGCCGACTTCCGTCACGATCGTCGGAACGGAAGAGCGCAAACCAGGCGAAGTGTACTTCCGCTGCCAGACCGTCGGCGATGTCCATCACCTGCTTTCTGCGGGCGAACCGGTTTCGTATTATGGAGCGTTTAACGATCCATTCCAATTTTAACATCCGTAGACAAGAAGTCCCTCGCTTCTAAAGCGGTGGGATGAATTGTTAAAAGAAACATAACGGCAGTGGCGGGCGGAGAGAAATCGGTATCCTCCACTGACATGAGGCAAGTCACAGTCGAACTATTTTCGACATGTCAGACTCCGTGAAAATACCGACTGTGAGTTGAAACAAACTTTACAAAAAGGGAGCTTTTTATCATGAATGAAGCAAAATTAAGAGAATACGCAAAGCTGATCGTAAAAATCGGCGCAAATGTACAGAAAGGACAGCGTGTCCGTCTGCAGGCCGGTGTGGATCAGGTTCTGCTTGCTACCATGGTCACGGAAGAGTGTTACAAAGCCGGTGCAAGCTATGTTGAGCTGATCTGGGAGTGTGGTCCGATTAACAAGCTGAGTTATCAGTACGCCACAGCCGAAACACTCGGTACGGTTCAGAACTGGGAGGAGGAGCGCCTCAAACAGATGACCGTAGATCTTCCGGTCCGCATTTTCATTGACTCTTCCGATCCGGATGAGCTTGCCGGCATCTCTGCCGATCTGCTCTCTACCGTCCGTCAGATGCGCGGGAAAGTAACGAAAAAATACCGCGATCAGCTCGACGGAAAACATCAGTGGCTGATCGTTGCCGCTCCGTCACCGGCATGGGCCAAAAAAGTATTCCCGGGCGAGCCGGAGGATATTGCGGTTGAGAATCTGTGGAATGCTATTTTTGATTGCCTGTATTTAAAAGAAGGCGAAGATGTCGAGAAAATCTGGCAGGCACACTGTGACCGCATGACCCAAAAAGCCAACTGGCTGAATGAACAGGCGTTCCGCAAACTGCATTATACCAGCAAAAACGGCACCGATTTCACAGTTGAACTGATTCCGGGCGCAAAGTGGAGCGGCGCTGGCGATATCAACCATATGAACAATACCTTCTATGTCCCGAATATGCCGACCGAAGAAGTTTTCACCAGCCCGATGCGCGGCAAATGTGAAGGCCGCCTCGTTTCCACCAAACCGTTAAGCTGGTCCGGCCAGGTTATCAACAACTTTACCGTTGATTTTAAGGACGGAAAGGTTGTCGACTGCCACGCAGAACAGGGCGAAAAGGTTCTGAAAAAAATGTTCGCGATGGATGAGGGCGCCGCGATGCTCGGCGAGGTTGCACTCGTCCCGAAGGAGTCCCCGATCAACCAGTCCGGACTGATGTTCTTTAACACTCTGTTCGACGAGAACGCATGCTGCCACGTTGCCGCCGGCGCCGGCTTTTCCGAGGTGCTGGACGGATTTATGGATATGAGTGATGAAGAAATCCTCGCAAAAGGTATCAACGATTCCCTGATCCACGTTGACTTTATGGTTGGATCGGATGACCTGCATATCGTGGGTATTCACGAAGACGGAAGCGAGACCGATGTCTTTGTAAACGGCACCTGGGTTGAGTAATCTGAATAATCATCGCCCCATTCTTTCCATCACTTTGCAAAACACCACCGCCGCAATCGTACTCGCAGCCGTCGCAGCAAGCGCCGGTCCGACAATTGCTGTTGGGTGGACGCTGCCGTACTGACTGCGGTACGCAATGATGTTGACGGGGATGAGCTGCAGAGAAGAAATATTTAAAATCAAAAACGTACACATTTCCCGGTTTGCGGTTCCTTCTGGAACTGCGGCCGGGTTTTTCATTTTCCGCCGCTCTTCCTCCAGCTCCTCAAACCGCTCCATCGCCGCAAGCCCCGGCGGCGTCGCAGCCGCGCCGAGTCCGAACACATTACAGATCATATTCATCCCCGCCGAGCGCATCACAGAGTGATCTTCCGGCACTTCCGGAAACAAAAACCGCATCACCGGCCCCATTCGTTTCACCAGCCCGTCAATCACTCCCGCCTTCTTCGCAATCTCCATCAGCCCTGCCCAGAACCCCGTCACCCCAACCAGCGAAACCGCCAGCACCACCGCCTCCCTCGAAGCCTGAATCACCCCATCCGTCACCTCCGGCATCCGTCCCTGCAGCGCGCCATATGCGATTCCGAGAAGCAGCATGGAACTCCATAGAATGTTCATTGCATCACCTGACTAAAAAGATCTTTATAAAAATATGCTGACTTTATATTTTCCATGATTCGAAACTCAAGTATACACCATAATCCCACAAATTTTTATTATGCCGTCGTTTTATAATGCTTTCTAAAATTGATATTTTAGTTTTATACGTATATAATAATAAACATTATAAGGGTGGTGTTTTAAAATGAAGAAAGCAGCATATAATATACTTCCAGGAACAGAAGAAATATTAAAAACCATGGGCAAGCAGCTTCAGGATCTGAATCTGCTTACAAGAAAAAGCAAAACTGAGAGCGGATTGCTGCAGATTATAGACTGACACGCAGACAAATAGAAGAAATGAGACCTGCATTCAGTGCCTGCTATGAATAATATAATGTGATATATAATTACCGGTCAACACACAGATTTTTCCGTGCATTGGCCGGTAATTTTTTCATTTAAAAATCAGTTTCCTGTCTTCCCTTTTCTCATATAAGGGTTTCGATACAGTGAAATCACAAGCTCCGCAGCCATGAAGCACCAGATGATCGGTTCGCACCAGATTACGGCGCTGTAGTGGTAGCGTGGAATAAATACCATGGCAAAGATAATCTTTCCAAACAGCTCAATAAAGCTCGACAGCAACGGCAGAATTTTCTCTCCGAGTGCCTGCAGTGCCAGACGGCTGCAGTTGACAAGACCAAGGGCGAAGAAAAACGGGATGGCTACGCGGAGGTAGCGGGCTCCGTTTCCGAGGACGGTCGGGTCGGATGAACCAGAGATCAGGTGTACCATGGTTGGTGCAAGCGGGGTGACGATTACAATCAGGCACGCGGTTACGCTGAAGCAGAAAATGTAAGCGTAACGGATGCCTTTCCGCACGCGCTCCCAGTTGTCTGCGCCGCGGTTCTGTGCAACGTAGGTGTTGACGGCCTGCGCCATGGAGGAAAGCGGCATCATGGAGAACGAAAACAGCTTTCTCGCAGCGGTATGTCCGGCGATAGTTTCATATCCGAGGCTGTTGATGCCCGGCTGCAGAACGATCGAACCAACATAAATGATGCTGCTCATAAATCCCATCGAAAATCCCTGCGCCAGCAGATCTGCGTACAGTCCGCGGTCCAGCGCGAAGTGGCGTTTTTCCGGAAGCAGGATTTTCGCTTTCGTAACAATATAAATCAGGCAGAGCACAACGGAAATGCCCTGTGCAATGACGGTTGCAATCGCGGCACCCCGGACACCCATGCCGAAGGTGCGGATAAACAGCAGATCGAGCACGATGTTCACCAGCGATGAAAAGATCAGGAACACAAGCGGCATGAAGCTGTTGCCGATCGCCCGCAGCAGGCCGGAGCACAGGTTGTAGGCGAACATGACGAACAGGAAAATCGAGAGAATCGAAATATAGCTGTAGGATTCCTCAAGAATCTCCGCCGGTGTTTTCAGCAGGCGCAGCAGCGGATGCATGAAGATCGTTGCCAGAATGGTAACTACCAGTGTCACGGCAACGCCGATGACGATACAGGATGCGACCGATTTTTTCATCCGGTCCGTCTCCTGCCGTCCAAAGCAGCGCGCCGTGACGATCGCAAGACCGTTTCCGACGCCGAACGTAAATCCGGTCATCATCTCATAGATCGACGAGCAGGCACCCATCGCCGCAATCGATGAGTCGCCGAGTGTATAGCCGACGATCAGGGTATCCATCGTGTTGTAAATCTGCTGAAACACGCGGGACGCCATGATCGGCAGGGCAAAAAGCAGCAGAGATTTCAGGATCGGGCCGTGAAGCAGATCGACCTGAGAACTCCGCCGGGTTTGTGTCTGTGACATAAAAAAATTCCTCCCTCTAAGTATAATGCATTGTTACCATTATATCAGAAGAGAGGAATTACCGGGCAGATAAAATACCCAAAACCATAAAAAAATACAATAATACAAAACTTTTACGGATTTTTGTCAATGATCGTGCATGTTCCGCCTTTTTCTTTGAAGTAATCCTGCATCTGCGCCGACAGCACATTCACATCCTCGTACTGCTCCGGCCGCACATGGTTCGAAATCCAGGCATCGCCGCCCTCGTACAGGATCTGATACTGGCTGTTATAGGAAGCTTCATATACATATGATTCCCCGTCGAGCGTGCATTCATAACGAACCGTGCGAAGCGACGCTTCATCCCGCAGCTGTGATTCCGTGTACACCCGAAGTCCGATCGCCGCTCCAATCAGAACAAAGATCGCCGCAAACACACCAACAAACGCATACCGGATCACTTTCCGTCTCCGCACTGCCTGCTGCACCAGCTGATCATTTAAGACCGCAAGCTGCTGTGCAATCTCATTCAGTTCCGAAGGCTGCTCCTCCTCTACTTCCAGCCCGCCGCCCAGCAGCACGCTCACCGGCACCTCAAACAGCTCCGCCATCCGATCCAGCATCACCGCATCCGGAACCGAAATCCCTTTCTCCCATTTCGAAATCGTCTGCCGCACCACATGCAGCTGCTCCGCCAGCGTTTCCTGGGAATATCCTTTTTTCTTTCGCAGTATTTTGATGTTATCACTCAGCATAACTGTGTCCTCCTCGTATTTGATGGGCCTATCATACGATAAAAACTGGCGTTGCGGCAAGCAACAAAAAATAACACGGCAAATTAGGTTGTATTTATCCTAAGATTTATATATACTATAGAAAAAAGTCTTAAGGAGGTACCCAAAATGACTATCGACACAAAAACTTTAATTTCCATTTCCGAAGCAAACCAAAATTTTTCCAAAGTCGCCCGCCTGGTAGACGAATGTGGTTCCGCTGTGATTCTGAAAAATAACGTTCCAAGATATCTTGTCATCGACTTCAGCAAAGCCGAGCAGGAAACCACTGCATCCGACGAGGATGTGTTAAGCATCTCAAAACGCCTGATGGAACAAAATAAAGAAGCATACGAGGTACTTGCTAAATGAAAAGACTGAGTAAAAAGCAGATTCTCATGCTGCATACTCAGTTGATTCAGCAAACTGGCGGAAGCGACGGAGTCAGAGATTACAATCTGCTGGACTCCGCTCTCGAAACGCCTTTCCAGTCCTTCGGCGGAGAAGACTTGTACCCCACCCTGCAGGCAAAAGCCGCAAGACTGGGCTATGGCCTGATCAAAAATCATTGTATGATTGACGGCAACAAACGAATCGGCACACACGCCATGCTTGTTTTTCTTGCCTTAAATGGAATCGAGCTGAGCTATACACAGAAAGAATTATACGAAACCATTCTTGGCGTCGCAGCCGGAACTATTACTTATGAAGGACTGCTGGAATGGATTCTGGAACATCAAAATTAAGTTGTATTATTTTCTAAATACCGGAACAAATGAAAACTTTTGTTCCGGTATTTTTTATAAAAATCAATTTTTCGCCAGAAAAATCGTCGTTTTATCTGTTTTAATAGAGTTATCAAAAAGAAAGGAGCTCAAAGCTATGACAAAAGACGAAATCAGAACCGCCGGACGCCTTGCTCACGATGCTTACTACGAAAAAGGCTACGATGCCGGCAGAAAAATTGCGGATGATCTGATAGGCCGCATGGTATTGGATGGCTCTAATACGCCTGAAAACATCAGTGTTTTTGAAGATGCTACCGGATACAGTTACAAATAAGATTTTCTCATCTCAGATGTCGTAACTGTTTCCCGGTCGGACAGCTGTCGGATACAGAACTACGATGGCTGTCGGACCACTGAATTTCATACTTCTGGAAAGGAGGTTAACAGCATGGCTGGATGGTAGGAACAGGTTTATTCTTTTCTTTTTTAAACATCTGGAGCGGTTGGAATTTACTTCACCGCTAATGTGGTAATTAATTATAGCAGGTGGCCTTTCTGGTCACCTGCTATTCTCTCAAATTTTTAAGGAGTCGTCTATGAATTCAGCAAAACAAGACCAACAATTAAAACAATTATTAAAAGGCTACCGTGTAATGACCGCAAGCTTAAAATCAAATTTAGAATCCTTTGGCATCGAAGTAACCAAACGCAAAAAACATTGGATTTTAAAATACCACGGATTTGTATTCAGCTGTCCCACCTTCTCCAGCGATTGCCGGTCCGGTATCAATTTAGCGCAGGAACTTATACGCGCTAGAAAACATGATGTAGTATATACGTATAAATCGTGCTAAAATACTACATATAAAAAGCACAGTAATTGGAGGGATATTATGAGTCAGAGAATTTTTCATATACTAATTGCAGAGGATATGGAAACAACCGTAGACTTGATGAAATATTATCTGAATAAAGAATTTTCCAATCTTGACATTTCCGTTGTCGGCACTCCGGATCCTGCTCTTTCTGACAAAGAGCTTCGCGCCAGAAACAAACACTTATTATCCTTCCGCTATGATCTGGCAATTATCGATTTCAATATGCCTTATCATTTTTTTGAAATATCCGATTCATACAAAAATGCCGGTGAATACGTTATTGACACCCTTGTCAAAAAAAAACCTGATATTCTTATTGTGATTCGTACCGTTTCTCCGGATCCCATTGAAATTTCCAGTGCTATCAACAAAGTGGAACGATATCGCTGCCAATATATCCGAAAGGAAAACCTCGATAATCCCGATGAATTTCAAAAACTGATAACGGTTGTAAAAAAACAATTAGAATGGATCAAAAAAGAATCTCCCGACAGAATTCAGGCTGGACGCTTGGAATATTTCCATAAATACGATGCTGCTTTAGCCTACGAGTACGGACCTGACAATTATAGGTCTTATCGGGATGATGAAATTTATCTCGGCAAACAGCTTATCGCAGATAAACTGACTGCGCGGCAGAAATATGTACTGTATCTTTATCTTAAAAATTTAAATCTGCCTTTATTTGACCGCGAAATCATCCAAAGTCTGCAGACAAATTACGCGGATGATTTTCTTGATTCCGCTTCTGTCAGCAAACGAATGAGAGAAAGTATTCTCAACAAATTACTGCCGCTTTTTGACAAAGCTGGATTGGAACTGATTTGCGAAAGAAATCCTTCGAAACGAACTCTGGTCATCAAAAGCAACATTGATTAAATCTTATGTAGAAAAGAGACTTATTCACTATGAAGAAAAGATATATTTTTTCATCTCCTTTTTTGGCACCTATTGCAATGCTCTTTATCATTGGAGAATTACTTTTTAAACAAATATACCTACATCCTGTGTCCAACATCCAACTAGGCTTGCTCTCCATTCCTGTTTATGGATGTTCCCTTGCATTTATTTTAAAAATTATAATTTTTGACTTATTGTTTCTTGAAGAATTTTTTGAAATTTTTATTTCCAGACGATATTATGGCTTTCCTTATTCAGAGATCTTTTGTTATCCCTTCTCTGCTCTTTGCATGATCAATTTTATTTTAGTTGTTTTGAACATCGGTTATAGTATCCTACATATCCGAATCACTGACTTTATTCACCTTTTCCAGGATCCAGGTGGATATTTATCTACATTTAACTATAGTCCGTTATTGCCAGCAATCCCCTTTTTATTATTATATCTTTTTTTATCTCTTTTGGCATGCTTCTATTATCTAAAAAACATATGGTTAACTACAAAAGGAGTAACCACGTCTGCTCCTCTCGACGATGGTTCTGACAAGATATCCCAAAAAATAGAAGTCATTTTTCCTGGCGAGCGTGATAATAATGATTCTTTCCAATTTCGTCTTCAGATAAACGGCGTACTTCTCTGTTTCATTGTATGTTTCCGTTTTCTTGTTTTAATGAATATTCACTTAAAGCCAATTGATCTTTGGGGCCTTGTTTCTTTTCTGTTTCTTGCCTTTTTTTTCCGCGAAAGCTCGCAGCGTAAAAAGCGGCTTTCTGATGATAAGTCTTTCTTCTACAACACAATAAAAGACAGTATCAACATCGATGCCGTCATCGATTGGAAAACATTACTGGAATTTAATACGCTCGAGCTGAACCGTCTGAAAGAAGTCGAAAAAAAATACAAAATCGCCAAAATCAGAAACACCCGCTGGCTGGAATTATATGAACACTCCATTATCAACAATCTTATGAATGTATATCATGCCGTCAAATGTCTGGATTTAAAAATCTACGATGTAAAAACAGCATTGGAAAAAATCGAACCCAGCATAAAAGAAATCGATGCCACCACCAGAGAATGCATGATGCTTTTACCAAGTTATTCCAATCATATCTTTGAAGACCTTGAACTGATTGCTTACCTGGAAAAAGAAATCCCTGCTCTGGGCGGACTTTTCGAGAGAAATGATATGATTTCCTGCTACCATACATCCGCTGATCTTTGTTTATTAAGCGCAGTTTTCAAAAACGTAAAAGAATATGTGCAGAATTATTCGGATCAGCCTTTTACCTGCCAACTTTCTCTGGATAAAGCAGACTGGTTAGTTGTTCATCTTAGTTCTCCTGTCGCAGACTCAGAAAATATTTCTTACCTTAAACGGGATGTCACAAGAGTCGCACAAATGTGGACGGAAGATCATATTAACGACTATTATCATTATCCCCTTAAACTTGTGATTGCCCAATTATATATGCAGGATATGAATGGATTTATGTCCTATCGTATTGAAAATGACTGTATGGTTTTTGATTTCCATTTTTCTACGCCGGAAAAAGAAAATTACCGTTCCTCTATCGAATTTCAGGAAATAAATCTTGTAAAATTTCTCAAAAATTACACAGTTTCTCTTGAAAACATGATTTTTTCCCCGTCAGACATTAAAACAATGATGCTTCGTACAAACGAACAGCTTTTAACAGAAATCCTGAATAACTTTGAATATTTCTTCAGCAGTATGTTATATTCGAAAGAGCATTCCTCAATACTCATAACCTTGAAAAAATCTGACGCAGCCTGTGAAATCTTTCTGTCCTTCCATTCTCAAAGAATAGAAGAAATGCCGGAATTTGCAAAAGAAACTTCTCAATATTTAAGAAACCGAAACGCACCTCTGTCAGAGCATATTTCCCTTTCTTTGCTGATGCTCGAAATCAAAATGGAACAGCTCGGCGGAAGTGTCGATCTTTCTTCTGATGAAGATATATTCAACTGTAAATTACTTTTTCCTACTGTATAATACAATGTGGGAGCTACCTTAATTGACAAACCACAAAATACTTGTCAATCAGGATGCTCCCACAAATTTTTAATATTTATTCTTTTCCCAGCAGATACTGATAAATATCCCTCTTCGTCACCCCGCGATCCTTCGCCACGAGTTTCATCGCTTCTTTTCTTGCAATCCCCTGATCTTCATACCGTTTCATATGTTCTTCGATCGAAATCTCCTCAAACGCTGCCTTCGCCTCGTCCTCGATTTCTTTCTGGCTTCTGCCCTCGATGACAAGAACGCATTCGCCTTTCGGATCTTCCTGTTCGTAGCGAGTGATGGCATCTTCAATCGTGGTCTGCCATGCCGTCTCGTGTTTCTTGGTCAGTTCCCGGCAGAGTGTCAGCCGCCGGTTGCCAAGCGTCTCCAGCAGCTCCCGCAGCGTTTTCAGCAGATGATGCGGCGCCTCGTATACGATCATCGTCCGCGTCTCGTTTTTCAGCCGTTCCAGCGCCAGTTTATGTTCTTTTTTATCCGGCGGAAGAAATGCTTCGAAGACAAATCTTCTCGTTGAAAGTCCCGACAGTGTCAGTGCCGTCACACACGCGCATGCGCCCGGCAGGCTTGTCACTTCGATGCCTGCCTCGTACGCCATCTTCACCAGCTCCTCACCCGGATCAGAAATTCCCGGTGTTCCGGCATCCGTGATCAGCGCGATATTTGTTCCCGCCAGCAGCTTCTGCACCAGCTCGCGGCCCTTGTCGTATTTGTTGTATTCATGGTAACTCGTCATCGGCGTATGAATCTCAAAATGGTTCAGCAGCTTAATGCTGTTTCTCGTATCCTCCGCCGCGATCAGATCGACCTCCTGCAGAATGCGGATTGCACGGAAGGTCATGTCCTCCAGATTTCCAATTGGTGTTGCACACAAATATAATTTTCCTGCCATGTTCTTATCTCCCGTCTCCATATAATTCCCGGATGTCCTTTGTATACACGCCCGGCGTCTCATACACAATCAGCGGTTTCTCCACGGTAATTCTCGGATTCCCGCCTTTCATTGCCTCGATCAGCACCATGTTCGGCTCCTTGTCCACAAACGGATAAACGAGCTGCATCCTTTTTGGTTCCAGATGATATTTTTTCAACGTCGAAAAAATCTCCGCCAGCCGGAACGGCCGGTGCACCAGATAGAACCGTCCTTTCGTCTTTAAAACCGCCGATGCCTCTTTCGCAATATCATCAAACGAGCACAGCACCTCATGCCGCGCAATCGTCTTCGCCTCAAGCGCATTCGTCAGCCCGTGCTGCCCCGTCATGTACGGCGGATTGCACGTTACCACATCAAACACTTCTTTTCCAAACTGCTGCGATGCCGTCTTTACATCCCCCTGGAAAATCTCAACCTCGTTTTCCAGATGGTTATACCGCACACTCCTCTGCGCCATTTCGGCACTGTATTCCTGAATTTCCAGCCCGGAAAAATGCTCCCCGTTCGTCTTTGCCTTCAAAAGAATCGGCACAATTCCAGACCCCGTACAGAAATCCATCGCCCGCTCCCTGCGCTTCACCTTCGCGTAGGATGCCAGCAGCACCGCGTCAATGCCATAGCAGAAAAGGGATGGATTCTGTATCATCCAGTAACCGTTCTGCAGATCATCGAGCCGCTCACCCGGCTTCAAAAATTCTTCTTTTCTATCCAATGAAAATCCCTCCTCCTGCTGACCGCCCAGCGCCGCATCACACAAAAAGAAGCGTCAGTTTTACCCGGCGCTTACTTTTTTCAAAATGCATTCCAAATCAATCTTATTCCGGCTGTTTTGCCTCTTCCGAAGAAGCCTGCTCCCCGGAGCTGTTTCTGTCTTTTTTCTTCTCTTTGCCTTTTTCCTTCTTATGCTTCGGCTTGAACTTGAGCTCTTCCACCGGGCACTCCCGCATTTCCTTCTCATCGTTCACATCCACCAGCACTTTTACGAGCTGACGAAGCACATTCACACCGGAAACCTCACCTTTCATGCCGTCCGGCAGCGTTACGATATCGCCGACACCCGGCAGCTTGCGGTTCAGGTATTCATAGGTTTCCTGCTCGTTTTTCAGGCAACACATCAGTCGTCCGCAGACACCCGAAATCTTCGTCGGGTTCAGGGACAGGTTCTGCTCTTTTGCCATCTTGATCGAAACCGGTGCAAACTCGGACAGATACGTATGGCAGCAAAGCGGTCTGCCGCAGATGCCGATTCCGCCGAGGATCTTTGTCTCATCGCGGACACCGATCTGGCGAAGCTCGATTCTCGTCTTAAAGACAGCCGCCAGATCCTTTACCAGCTCACGGAAATCAATTCTTCCGTCGGCGGTAAAGTAAAACAGCATCTTGTTATTGTCAAACGTATACTCTGCATCGATCAGCTTCATCTCCAGGTTGTGCGCCCGGATCTTCTTCTGGCAGATTTCAAACGCTTCTTTTTCTTTCTTGCGGTTGCTCTCCTCCCGCGCATCATCCTTCGGCGTTGCAATGCGGATGACTTCTTTCAACGGCTGGATCACCTTGGAATCGTCAACTTCTTTTGGCCCCAGCACAACGAAACCATACTCTACGCCGCGCGCCGTCTCAACGATAACGTGGTCGCCCACGCAGATGTCCAGCTCTCTCGGCGAGAAATAATATACTTTTCCTACGTTTCGAAAACGTACTCCTATAATTGTTATCATGTTATCAGTTTTCCTTCATTGTCAGGAACATAAGCTCCATGGTTAAATCAAAATTAACATTCGCGTTCAGGCGGGCTCTCGCCTTCTGAATCGCCTCTATAATCTTCTCCAGGCCTTCGTATGAGCTCTTATTTGCTCTCTCACGGATTCCATTCAGCTCCTGCTTGAACACAAGGGAATCGACCTCTTTTGTCGCCTTAAAGAGCAGAACATCGCGGAACCATAAAGAAAAGATATCGAAATAATCATCAATATTGTCTTTTTCGGCCGTCAGTTTTTTGATCGTCTCCACGATTTCATACAGCGGCATACTGTCGGCGTACTTTGCCATGCGGAGTGCACTTTCCAGCGTCTCCTCGTATTCCGGAGAACGGGCAATCCGCTCTGCTTTTCCGATATTTCCCTGCGCCAGGGACGCATCAACCTCTGCCTGGTAATCCGGCACATGCATTTCGTTCATCAGATAATCTTTCACAAGCTGGTCTCCCACTGGTTTTAAATTTAACTGCACGCAGCGTGACGAAATCGTCGGAAGCAGCGCATCCGGGTTGTCTGCCAGAAGCATGACAACTGCGTAGGCCGGCGGCTCCTCGATCGTCTTCAGCAGCGCGTTCTGCGCCTGAAGTGTCAGCTTCTGCGCCTCGTCGATGATATAAATCTTGTACGGACTGCTGTACGGCTTGATCATCACATCGTTAATGAGCTGCTCGCGGATTTCATCGATGCTGATGGTGTTCGGCTTTTCATGCTTCACATAAATGATATCCGGATGATTCTGGCTCTGTGCCTTTTTACAGGACGGGCATTCCATACAGGGCTCGACCCCGTGCTTCTCGCACTGAAGCGTCATCGCAAACAGTGAAGCCATCATTTTCTTTCCCGATCCACTCTCTCCGCCAAAAAGATAAGCATGAGATACTTTATTCATCGAAATGGCATTCTGTAAATGCGTTATGATTTCCTGATGTCCTACAACCTTCTGAAAACCCTGCATAAAATCACCCCCTGGAGTTCTTTTGTATTTCTTACTAATACTGCATTAAGTATATCACAACTTTTTCTGTTGTTCCACAAAATTCTGAATTTCGGAAAAACAGTCTTCCGGCGTAGAATTATTGGAAAATCTGCGGACAATTCCAGCTTCCGCAATTTTCTCCTCCGTAAAATCCTCACAGTCCGCCAGGAATCTCCGGCACATCTCCGCGTATTTCGGCTCTGTCTGTTTTCTTTCCCGTTCCAGTGCCCGCGAAAGCCGCAGCCCGTCGTCCACCTCGACATACAGCGGAACCATCGCCTGCTCCCCGAAGTATGCCTTTAATTTCAGATACGATTCCAGTGTCCCGATTCCGAGATAATCATGCTTCGCAAGATCAATCTGCCCGTCATCCGCCGTAAAATAATACCACGGCCCCTGCACCGTCGAATACATGCGCTCCTCGATAATCTTTCCGGCCTCCCGCAGTTCCGAAAGCCGTTTTTCATCCACAAAGAAATACTCTCTTCCGTCCTGCTCCCCGCTCCGGATCGGCCGTGTTGTATACAGGACAAACGGTTTTAAATCCAGCGCCGTCTCCTGGATCAGATTCTCATAAATATGATCTTTCCCTGACGCACTTTTTCCCATCAGATAGTAAATTTTTCCCATTTTATCTCTCCCCGAAACACAGATTCTTTATGCCTTAAACCGATATCCAACGCCCCAGATCGTCTCGATATACTGCGGCTTTGCCGTATTAAACTCAATCTTTTCACGGATCTTCTTGATATGCACCGTAACCGTCGCAATATCTCCGATCGACTCCATATCCCAGATCTCCCGGAACAGCTCCTCTTTTGTAAAGACGCGGTTCGGATTCTCCGCAAGGAAGGTCAGCAAATCGAATTCTTTTGTCGTAAACTGCTTCTCCTCGCCATTCACCCACACGCGGCGTGCCGTCTTGTCAATCTTGATGCCGCGGATCTCCACGATATCATTTTCCTTCTTGCCGCTTCCGACCAGACGTTCGTACCGTGCCAGATGTGCTTTCACGCGCGCAACCAGCTCACTTGGGGAAAACGGCTTTGTCATATAGTCATCCGCACCAAGGCCCAGTCCGCGGATTTTGTCGATATCATCCTTCTTTGCCGAAACCATGATAATCGGAATATCTTTCTTCTCACGCACCTCACGGCAGATCTCAAAGCCATCCACCTCCGGCAGCATCAGATCCAGAATCAACAGATCAAAATCCTCTTTGACCGCCCGTACAAGACCGGTGTCTCCCTGGTTTTCAATCTCCACCTCAAAGCCCGAAAGCTCGAGATAATCTTTCTCCAGATCTGCAATGGATTCCTCATCCTCAACAATCAGTATTTTACTCATGAAACAGGTACCTCCTGATATTTTCTTAATACAAAGTACATCGTGGTTCCCACCCCTTCTTTGCTGGTGGCCCACACTTTTCCGCCGTGGTCTTCAAGAATCTTCTTCACGATGGAAAGACCAATTCCGCTGCCGCCTCTCGTGCTGTTGCGGGACGCGTCGGTACGGTAGAAACGGTCGAAAATCTTCGTCAGATCCTTCGTCGCAATTCCCTTTCCGTTGTCCTCAATCTCCACCTGCACAAAATCTCCGACATCACGCAGACGGATGTTGATGACCTTATGGCTCTTGTCCATATATTTGATGGAATTGCTTACAATGTTATTGATGACACGCTTGATCTGCTCCGCATCCGCGATGACGACCGGGTCGTCCTCGAGATAATTAAAGTATGTCAGATCCACATGCTGCGCGTCAAGCTCCAGATTCAGTTCCTCCACGCAGTCATCAAAATAATCCGCAATGTGAATCTTGGAAAACGTATACGGAATGCGGTTCGTGTCAATCTTGGAATAAAACGTCAGCTCATTGATCAGACGGTCCATCTCATTCGCTTTGTTGTAAATGGTGCGGATGTAGCGGTCCATCTTCTCCGGCGTATTTGCCACACCGTCCATGATTCCCTCGACATAACCCTTGACCGCGGTAATCGGTGTTTTCAGATCATGCGAAATGTTACTGATCAGCTCTTTATTCTCTTTGTCAAACTCGACTTTTTCCTCCGCCGTCTCTTTCAGCCGGATACGCATCTCCTCAAAGTCCTCGCAGAGGTCATTAATCTCCGCCACGCCGCACGGTTCAACAGTGAAATCCAGATTTCCGTCTTTGATATTCTGTGTCGCCTTTTTCAGCTGCTCGAGCGGTCCGATCACACCGCGGTAAATCCAGAAGCTCAGGCCCAGACTGGTGAGCACCAGAATCAGCACAATCACGATGCCTAGCTCTTTTACCATGCCCGTAATCTGCGGCGCAATCTGGTCTGTCTTGGTGACGATAAACGCACTGCATTCTTTTCCGTCCGAGTTCTCATAGTCCACCTGTTTGACCATCCACTGTTTTTCATTGCGGAAATAAACGCCGCCCTTCGAATTGGCCCCCGGGTCACCGTATTTCGGCAGCTCATTTTCCAGCTCCTCCGACGACAGCTCCTCCGAGCCATTGTAAATGATAACACCATCCTCGCGCACCGCGATAAACGACTGTTTTTTCTGCAGTCTTGCATTCAGAACAGAGAGATAATTCGTTTCTTCCAGCTTTGCCGTATCCGATTTCGCGGTATCCTCTACTTCGTCGTACTCTTCTGATGTCATCGCATTCAGCAGCAGGGTGTTGTTCGAAATCGTCCGGTATGTTGCGTTCGCAAGACCGTATTTTTCACCGATAATCTTTGCTTTATACCCTACAAAAAAGTAAAATGTCAAGGCACACATCACGATCGGAACCAGTATGATGATGAAAAAAGAAATGATTACTCTCGTCCTTAATTTCATGCTTTTCTTCTTTTTTTCCATATAAGATCCACCTGTTTTCCAACACATATTTCGTACTTTTGCGCACAAAAAATCCCCAGTACGCAGTCTAAATTTATTATAGCACAACGCCTGAGGATTTTTCATTAACTTAGATGAATCTTTCTAAACTTTCTATAAACAGAAAAGCCTGAAATTAGAGGTATTTCTTCAGATCTTCTACTTTATCCAGTTTCTCCCACGGCAGATCCAGATCGTTTCTTCCGAAGTGGCCGTAAGCGGAAGTCTGTTTGTAGATCGGACGGCGCAGATCCAGCATTTTGATGATTCCAGCCGGACGAAGGTCGAAGTTCTCACGAACGATATCGGTCAGTTTGTTGTCGGACAGTTTTCCTGTGCCGTAGCTGTCGATCATGATAGAGGTCGGATGAGCGACACCGATTGCGTAGGAAAGCTGGACCTCGCATTTGTCGGCAAGACCTGCTGCTACGATATTCTTTGCTACGTAACGTGCTGCATAAGCTGCAGAACGGTCTACCTTTGTACAGTCTTTTCCGGAGAAAGCTCCGCCGCCGTGACGAGCGTATCCGCCGTAGGTGTCTACGATGATCTTACGTCCGGTGAGGCCGGAATCTCCGTGAGGTCCGCCGATTACAAAACGGCCGGTCGGGTTGATGAAGAACTTGGTGTGCTCATCTACCATGTCTGCCGGAATGATTTCGTCGAATACGTATTTTTTGATATCCTCATGAATCTGCTCCTGGGATACTTCCGGATCATGCTGAGTGGAAAGAACAACCGCATCAAGACGGAACGGTTTGCCGTTCTCATCGTACTCTACGGTTACCTGTGTTTTTCCGTCCGGACGCAGGTATGTTAAAGTACCGTCTTTGCGGACTTTGGTCAGCTGGCGAGCCAGTTTGTGTGCCATGTAGATCGGGTATGGCATGTACTCTTCGGTCTCGTTGGTTGCGAATCCGAACATCATTCCCTGATCTCCTGCTCCAATGGCATCGATCTCCTCATCGCTCATATTGTTCTCTTTTGCTTCGAGCGCTTTGTCTACACCCATAGCGATATCGGTGGACTGTTTGTCAATTGCAGTTACAACAGCGCAGGTATCTGCGTCAAATCCGTATTTTGCACGGTCATAGCCGATTTCGCGAACGGTATCACGTACGACCTGCTGGAAATCAATGTGTGCGTTGGATGTAATCTCACCCATTACCATAACGTATCCTGTTGTAGTACAGGTTTCGCAAGCTACACGGCTCATCGGATCCTGTTCAAGCAGCGCATCCAGAATCGCATCAGAAATGGCATCACAGATTTTGTCCGGATGTCCTTCGGTTACAGACTCAGAAGTAAACAGTCTTTTTTCCATTCTCGTTCTCCTTTTTTTCTTCTCTTCTCTTTTGATCTTCTATAAGATCTCTGAACAATAAAAAAGATCCGCAAGCGAAGCGGACCTGAATAGTAATGTTCAAATCCCCTTATTGTTCGAAAATTTCGCTCAGGCTGGCACCTTCCCGTACAGACCATTCTGTCTGGGGGTTGCCGTGGTTTCACAGATCCTATGTATCTCCACCACTCTGAATAAGAGAAAAGCAACTGAATTTTTGATTTTGTTTTTTGTTCCTCTGATACACTATCGCAAAATACGTCATTCGTCAAGAGGAAATGAAAGGAATTGAGACATTTTCTTAGAAGTGTCGGACTCAAACCGCCAAAATCCCGGAAAATACACTGCCCCGGAGCTTCTGGCGGATTTCCGCAGCCCCGGGGCAGCAAAAAATCATGTTTCTTTTTCGTGTTCTTTAATGTAAAGGAATCCCGTCCTGTTTTCCGGCGTGTATTCATCCGTCGGCACAATTTCAATCGTCACCGTCCGCGCTTTTCCATCCTGCTCGCAGTGATATGTGATTGTCTGCGCAGCCTTGGTTTCATCAAACCGCCGGCGGATCGCATCGAGATCTGTTTTTGCAAGATACTCGTCTTTGTCCTCCGGTACAATCCGGTCAGCCGCAGACAGATGCTCCAGCCAGGATGACAGACTCGTCGGTGCTCCGTCCTCCGTCTTCGGCGGTTCCCAGCTCAGGATCCGGTAGCTGTCCTTGTTCAGATTGATTTTCAGCACCTTCGGATACAGCTTGCAGAGCGCAATATACGCGGCCGGCTGTCCTCTCCGGTCCACGCCGTTCCGGCTGTAATACATCGCCTTTTTCTCATACATGCGGATATCCGCTGCATGCGCTATCTCGTGTACGGACTCCCACTCTTTCTCACGGCTTGAGACAATACCGTACGAAATCGTCATGGAATCGATCCGCTCACCCTTCCAGGACTCCACCGTTTCCACAAACTCGTGACGGATTTCCTGCATCCACTGTGAATTTATAAAGAGAATCGCGACAAACTCATCGCCGCCGATCCGGTAAACCTTTCCATAGTCATCAAACGACTTCCGGATGCAGTACGATGCCCCGCGCAGCAGTTCATCTCCCGCCGCATGGCCAAGACTGTCGTTCACAATTTTCAGTCCGTTGACATCCATGGAAACATAGACAAACTCCGTCGATGGCCGCAGCCCGCGGATATCCTTCTCATATGCTCTGCGGTTCAGACATCCCGTCAGTTCATCCGTATTCGATGTCTCGATAAGCATCTCTTCTTTCTTCTTCTCATTTTCAATGCTCTGAATCGTGAAAATTGCCTTCACCGGCTTCTCATTGATGTCTGCCCGGATCGTAACAAACGATGCACGGAACCAGCCAAAATCCTTTCCTACAAACTCTCCGGAGATAATTTTCTTTCCCTTCATGCGCTCCGCAACCGTGTGCAGATCTACGAACTGATCCGCCTGCTCCTGGTACGCCTCAATGACGGTCTCCGCCATAATCTCATGCATTCTCTGATCCGCATTCCGGTAAATCTTTCCGGTCTCCTGTTCCTCCGTCTGGTCGGAATAGGCAATGACGGAATCCTGTTCCAGATTTACCAGATACATCCGATAATAAATCTCTGCCATCGACGCCAGAATACCGTACTGCTCTTTTTTCTCCCGGTTTGCTTTCAGAACCCGCGAAACCAGATACAGCAGGATTGCACACGCAATGCACAGATACAGCGCAACCATCAGAATCGCAATCAGGTTGCTCTCATTATCCGCAGATACCGCAAAGGTAACACCAACCAGGTATTCTCCCAACGGTTCAAAAACGCAGTTGTATTTCTCTCCGTGGATTTTTACAATTCCGCTCACCATCTTTGTTCCGCCGAGGTACGCCCGCGGCATACCGATGGCTTCCAGCTTCTTTCCGATCGTATTCTCATCCGTTGCACCCAGGATTTCATGGGTATCGAGATCTGCCACGTAAAGATTCATGCCCTGATACATCGGCATATTGCTCACTACGGTCGATACATCATTCTGTTTGATCTCCGCCAGAAGCCGCACTGGTTCGATTCCGACCTGAATCATCTTATCTCCTGTGCTGTTCCAGGTGATCGCATACATCATGCTCCTTCCCTCCGAGGTGTTCGGCGTGATATCCTGGCACATCGTAAGACCCTTATTCTCCAGCATCGGCTTAAAGTACTCCATCTGCTCGCCGGAGTCAAAGCTGTATCCATAGTACTCCGGTTTTGTTCCGCTGTAAATTTTTCCCGTCGCATCAAACAGATAAATTTCGTCAATCGACATCAGCGACGCGATTTTCTGCAGCTCCTCCGTATCATTTTCCGCTTCCAGCCTCGACTCCAGAATGTACGACACTGCCCGCGCACGGATAACATAATCTTCCTTCATCGACCTGATCAGATCTATCTCATTCTTCTGATTTTTCTCAATAATGCTGATCGACTGATCCAGCAGCATCTGTGACGTCTTGTCCAAATTTTTACTGTTGACGTACATCAGAATCCCTGCCTGCAGAAACAGTGCCACAACGACCATTCCAACCATCAGAACGATGATGATCTTCCATTTTGTCCGGTCTGTAAATCTGCTTTTCTTCATCTCATAGCCCTTTTCTCTTCCATTTTTTCAAATCTCTTTTTCCTTCCCTTCTTCCGTCCCGGGAATGCGCAAAAATTTTCATTAGTACTCATACTATACCATACTTTCTTAAAATTTTCCTTATTTCATTACAATTATTTGTATAAATTTTATTTTTTATTAAAATAAAACATTATAAATTTGAGCATTTCTGACAAAAAGTGCAAAAAAGAAGGCGTCCCCGCTCTCCTTTCGGATTGCAGAAACGCCTCCTTATTTTTGTTATGAAAGATTTCAAGGTCATGGAAAGATCAGCAGATCTTATTTATGCCACTCCCAGTTGCGGATCTCTTCGAGGTCCTGACCGTACTCAGCGATGTACTGTTTGTGCTCGATGAGTTTGTCGTTCATCTTCTGGATCAGGTGAGCACCCTTGAAACGGTCAATCTTGTTCTGTACACGCATATCGAATGGAGTTGTAATGGTACGCTCCTCCTGATAGCCGTGAACGGACATGTTGTGGTTGTGACGCTCATAGGTCAGCTCGTGGATCAGAGTCGGATATCCGTGGAATGCGAAGATGATCGGTTTATCTTTTGTACTATAAGTGAGCAAGTTCGTGATTTTGCATAAAAAGAAAGACACCTTAAATCGTTCGTGTTGTATAATGAAAGTGCCTAAACAAACATTGCAACATTTACGAAAGAAGGTGCCTCTCGCAAATACTATACATCATTCTACATTCGTATACAACTCTTTTAAGAAATTAAATTTATGCTTTTTTTCACAGGCTCCTAGGGAGGGAAACTTACACTATGATCCAATGGAATATTCAAATGATGCTACACTCAAAATAACAGTAGCCTTTTCATCATTTTTTGAAAAAACCACCATTTGTAGAACGGTATTCTGTTCCCCACTCCACTGGTAAGTCTGGTTATCTAATCCAGTTGTCTCTACGTCTCCATATAAAGAATTCAGTTCATCGACTTCTTTTTGAATCCATTCTTTCGCATCTTTCTCAAGATAGAAAGTAAATGACACTTGATTTAATTGATCATTGGAAAATTCCAGATTCATGTTCGCTTTTGCATTGTCAAGAGAAAGTTCCTCTTCACTTGTATATGTTTTTGCGCTATCTTGGGTCTGTCCCAAATCTTTCTCATCAAATTTTAAAGAACTTTGATTAAAAGTTTCTTCTGTATCCATTCCCCAACTAAAATCTTCATACTGAAAAATCTGTTCTTTTGTACAAAGTCCTTTCAAATCTAGTTTTCTGATTTGATTTTCTCCATTTAATGCGCAACCGACCAAAAGAATCAATGGTAATAAAGCTGTGGCATGTCTTATTTTCATAATAGTGCCTCCTTATTATCTATCCTAAATCTTTGCTTCAACTTATCATTTCTAAATTAGTTCATGGGAAACACCTCCATTATTTTGAATTTTTGTTATTTTCTTGAAGCCATTGTAACATGCCTGTTATTTTTTTTCAATATATAGCGTTTTACAATAAAGTTCTGAAGATTTTATTTAACTTGCTGAAAATTAATTTTTTTTAAATGTGTAATTTTTCATATACTCACTCGTATAGGTAAGGTAATCAAGGAAATAATGGTGTTTCCAGTCAACTACCCACGACCTAAAGGTCATGGGTAGTTGACTTCCATCCATGCTGTTCCTACACACTGCGTATATCAAAATCCATGCTGTTCTTTAGCTGTACCGAAAATCCGCTCTATGGTTTCTTTTCTTATCTGCTGTATCTTTTCTTCTACTCTTCTGCTTTCATCTCGCGGACAATCTTCCGCAGCTTCAGAATCATGGACGGAGCAACAGAAAGCTCATCCACTCCCATTCGTACAAACTGCTCCGTCAATGTCAGGTCCGCACCGAGTTCCCCGCAGATTCCTGCCCATTTTCCGCATTTGTGAGCATTTTCCACCACCATACGAATCATCCGAAGAACCGCTTCATGGTGTGGATTGTAGAAATCATCCAGCTGCTCATTCTGACGATCAATCGCCAGGGTATACTGCGTCAGGTCATTCGTTCCGATGCTGAAGAAATCCACCATTTCCGCCAGACGGTCGCTGATCATCACGGCTGCCGGTGTCTCGATCATAATGCCCTGCTCCGGAATTTTATACTGCACTTCCTGTGCTTTCAGCTCTTCCTCTACCTCTGCAACAATTGCGTAGATTTTTTCTACCTCTTCTGTTGATGTGATCATCGGATACATGACAGAAAGGTTTCCGTAAACGGCTGCGCGGAACAATGCGCGAAGCTGCGCTTTAAAAATTTCCGGCTGTTTCAGACAAATCCGGATTGCACGGTACCCAAGCGCCGGATTTTCTTCTTTTCCAAGATTAAAGTATTCTACCTGCTTATCTGCCCCGATATCCAGCGTACGGATAATCACTTTTTTGCCTGCCATGGTCTGCACGGCCTGTTTATATGCCTGAAACTGTTCTTCCTCCGTTGGGAAATCATTTCTTCCAAGATAGAGGAATTCGCTTCGGAAAAGTCCGATTCCACCGGCGTCATTTTCCATCACATAACCAAGGTCACCAACACTGCCGATATTTGCATAGATGTTGATCTTACGGCCATCCGGCGTAATATTTTCTTTTCCTTTCAGCTCCTCAAGAAGCTTCTGCTTTTCTGCTTCTTCCTGCATTCTTTTTTCGGTTTCCTTCCGCACATCCTCCTCCGGCTCAAAGATAACCTGACCTGAAAAACCGTCTACAACGGCCGTCATGCCTGTTTTCAGACCGTTTAAATCCATCGGGACGCCGATTAATGCCGGAATATTCATCATTCGCGCAAGAATCGCAGTATGAGAATTGGTAGATCCATGCACAGTCACAAACGCAAGTATTTTTTCTTTGTCCATCTGTACAGTTTCACTCGGACTTAAATCGTCTGCCACTATAACAGATGGTTCCATAGAACTCAGGTCGTTATCTCCCTCGCCGCTTAAATTGCGGACCAGACGTTCGGAAATATCTTTTACATCTGCGGAACGAGCTTTCATATATTCATCATCCATAGCTGCAAACATCTCTGCAAAATTATCGCCGGTTGCTGCCGCTGCATATTCTGCATTTACCAGTTCTGTCCGGATCATGTTCTCCATTGATTCCAGATAGTCCTCATCCTCCAGCATCATCTGATGGACTTCAAAGATCGCCGCACTTGCCTCTCCAACTTCCCGGACTGCCTTGTCATACAGTCTGCCAAGCTGTTTTTTCGAAACCTCCACGGCTTCTTTCACACGTTTTACTTCTGCTTCCGGATCTTCAATCCGGGCTCTTTTAACCTGGTAATCATTTTTCTTCAGAACCGCAACCGGTCCCATAACAATTCCTTTATATACGGATTTCCCCTGAAAATACTGCATTTTTTATCCTCCGAGCGTACTTTTTACAGATTTGCTTCGAAAAACGCTTTCAGCGTCTCAATCGCTGCATCTTCGTCCTCTCCGTTTGCTGCAACGGTTACGGTATCTCCCTGCTTTACACCAAGTGACATCAGCATCATCAGCTGAGTCAGTTTTTTCGTTTTTCCATCTTTTGTGATGGTGCATTCCGATGCAAAATTTTTTGCCTCCTTTACCAGCATTCCTGCCGGTCTTGCGTGGATTCCCAGTTCATCTTTAATGGTATATTCAAATGTTTTCATGCTTTTATTCTCCTTCTTCTCTGTCCATAATCCGTTCTATGTGCATAGCGAGATATCCAATTTCGATCTCCTCCATCGGAAGTTTCAGCCTCTTTTCCATCTCCTCACAGATTCGTTTCGCCGCCTGAAAGGCTTTCGGAAACTTTACGGACATGTAGTCATTCATATTTACTTTCAGTTTTTCCCCACTGACCGCTCTTGCAACCATATAGCGGATATGGTTCATCATACGGTTATACGACAACGACATCACATCGATGGTATGCCCGGTGATATGCTCCACCAAAGAAATGCTCTCCCGGACTGCTCTTGCTACTTCCATGGCCTGTGAAACATTTTCCTCCACAATTGCCGAATGAACATGAAGTGCAAGATAGCCGATTTCATGTTCATCAATTTCGATCTGAAGCCGTTCTTTTAAAAGCTCCCTGATACAGGAAGCAACTTTATACTCTTTGTAAAACATCACACGGATATCGTCGGTGAGCGGATTGCTGATCTGCTCACCGTTCTGAATCCGCCGGACAGCAAAATCCAGATGATCTGCCATTGGAAAGACGATGGAACGGTCAATTTTTCCAAATTCCTTTTCTGCCTCGTCAAGCACGGCACTCGCCAGCTCCAGGCTGAGCGGAGAAACGCCCTGTACAATGGTTCTGGCATTTCCTCGCTCCGTCATCTCTGTCAGGGAATAAATGCGGGCATCGTCTCCCGGCTGTACACGCTGTCCCGTTTTTTTCCCAAATGCAATTCCTTTCCCCATGACCAGATATTCCCGGTTATTTTCTTCTTCCACACCAATAAATGAATTGTGGTTCAGTGTTTTTGCTATCCTGTACATTCTTCTCACCCGTTTTTAAGGCACAGCTTACGCGAGAATCTCAATCGCAAATAAAGGATCTCCTGCTTTTACCGGTCCGTCTGTCAAAAGACGGATTCTCTGGTTCTCCTCCAGCTCTGTGCAAAGAACCGGTGACGTAACCGACGGCGCATGTGTTTTCAGATATTCCAGATCCAGCTTCAGCATCGGATCACCTTTTTTCACGGTCTGACCGCTTTCTACCAGTGCCTCAAATCCCTCTCCGTTCAGTTTTACTGTATCAATTCCGACATGAATCAGAAGGCTGACCCCGGAATCGGTTACAAATCCAATCGCATGTTTTGTGTCAAAAACAAACGCGACCTCTCCGTCCTCCGGAGCACGCACATAAGGATCTTCCGGTGTCACAACAGCGCCGTCTCCCATCATCTTTTCCGCAAACGCTTCATCCGGCGCAGTAGAAAGGTCGGCTGCCAGTCCGCTTATCGGGCTGCAGACAGTAATCGTATCCACAACCTTCTGTTCTTTTGTTTCCTGCGTCGGTTCCGCCTCTTTTGGGGTTGGTGTATTTTCTGCTTCCGCATACGTATTCGGAGCTTTTTCCAGATAATCCTCTAAATTTGATTTTATCACAGTTACATTCGGTCCGTAAATAACCTGTACACCATTTCCTTTATGCACAACGCCAGATGCCCCTGTCGCCTTTAAAATATCATCGCTGACTCTCGCTGCATCATGAACAGTACAGCGCAGTCTTGTTGCACAGCAGTCCACATCCGAAATATTTTTCTTTCCGCCAAGACCTTTTGTGATCGCTTCACTCATGGCATCTTCCGATGCCACCCCATCGTTCTGCGCCTCTTTTCTTGCATTTACATCTGCTTTCGTATAAAGCTTGGTTTCCACATCATCATCCTCGCGACCCGGTGTCTTAAAATCAAACTTTTTAATCATGAATTTGAAGATAAAATAATACAGGAAGAAATAAAGAATGCCGACCGGAATCACCCTCATCCAGCTTGTCTTTTCATTTCCCTGCAGAATACCGAACAGGAAGAAGTCCAGAAGTCCGCCGGAAAAGGTAAGACCTACTGCGATATTCAGGATGTGTGCGATCATATAAGCTGTTCCCGCAAGAATAACCTGCACGACAAACAACGCCGGTGCAACAAACAGGAAAGAGAATTCCAGCGGTTCTGTGATACCGGTTGCCATACACGCAAGTGCTGCGGAAAGAAGCAGACCGCCTGCTGCTTTTTTCTTCTCCGGTTTCGCACAATGGTACATGGCAAGTGCCGCTCCCGGAAGTCCGAAAATCATAAAAATAAATTCTCCGGAGAAATATCTCGTTGCATCTGCACTGAAATGTGCGACATTCGCAGAATCCGCAAGCTGTGCGAAGAAAATATTCTGTCCGCCCTGCACCATCTGTCCTGCCACTTCCATGGTACCTCCGACTGCCGTCTGCCAGAACGGCATATAGAATACGTGATGCAGACCAAATGGAATCAGTGCTCGCTTAATCAGACCGAAAATCAGCGTTCCAGCATAACCGGAGCCGGTTACCAGGCCACCCAGCGCATAAATGCCGTTCTGTACAACCGGCCATACAAAATACATTAAAATTCCCACAAACATATAGACGATCGTAGAAATAATCGGTACAAAACGAGTACCTCCAAAGAAAGAAAGTGCATTCGGAAGCTGGATCCGGTAAAATCGATTATGAAGTGCTGCGACTCCAAGACCGACAATAATACCGCCAAACACACCCATCTGCAGCGACTGAATACCGCAGACAGAAGTGATGGTTCCTTCCAGAACGGATTCTGCAATTTCTCCGTTTTCCAGAATCTGACCCGTAATAGTCAGCATTGCGTTAATCGCTGTATTCATAACGAAATATGCAATAACGGCTGACAGGGCAGAAACCTCTTTTTCCTTCTTTGCCATACCAATTGCAACACCTACCGCAAAAATCAGAGGCAGGTTATCAAACACCGCACTTCCTACTTTGTTCATGATCACCAACAGCGCATGAAGAATTGTGCCGTTGCCGAGCAAGCTTGTCAGACCGTACGTTTCAATCGTGGTTGCATTGGTAAATGAGCTTCCGATTCCCAGTAAAAGTCCGGCTACCGGAAGGATTGCGATCGGGAGCATAAAGCTTCTTCCCACTCGCTGCAGAACACTAAAAATTTTGTCCTTCATTTTTTTACTCCTTGTGTAGTTTATACTTTTTACAAGAAGAGTTTCTGCGGTTTTGCATCTTTTTAGCCGGTCTGTACTCTTTTTCTAAAACAGAGTACAAAAAAGAGACACTAACCCACATAAACAATTCCTGTTATGTATAGTTAATGCCTCCAAAAATCGAGTTACACACTACAACTGTAGTTGAATATAGCACAGATAAATCTCTTTTGTCAAGTCAGTTCTTATGATTTCAGCTTTTTTCTTTTTATCCATTTTTCACATTCTTATGCATCTATTTTGTGCACAATAGCTAATCAACATCTTTTTTTTGAAATGTCATAAATTCAAGATCTTCCTGTTTCCATAGTTGTGCAGGCACATGCAATACTTCTTTACTTTCAATATCCTGCCACCGGCCTTCCGGAAGATACAGTTCATATTCATCTCTGTCAAATCCGGGTGAAATAAGCAATGCATCACCAAGCATATAAGACAGATTCTGTATCTTTGCGATTGGATCTTTCGGATATTCCATCACAAGCGGACGAATCATTGGAATACCAGACTGATGACTCTGGCAGGCTGCGTGATAAAGATATGGCACAAGTCGATGTCTGAAGTTAATCCATTTTTTTACTTCTTTTAATGCCATATCTCCATACTGCCATGGTTCCCGCGGTGTTTTACCGTGCGCTCTGGATAATGGCATCCACAATCCCATCTGCACAGAGGAAAGGTAATTTTCTATATTCGGACGTTCCTCATTTCCGATATAAATTTGTACCTTTTTAAATATCTTTTTTTACCAACACTGACCGCCTCAGCTTTGAAAGGTAAAAAATAATTCACAATAATAGTAGTAAAATTTAAGCCAATTTTTTCGCAATAAAGTAAAATAAAAGAACGGTACCTTTTATTGGACCGTCCTTTTTGTCAACATTTGTTTTATACTGTTTTTACGCTCTTAACCGGAATTTCTGGATGTCCTTTGCATTATTCACACGCTCAATTTCAGCGCCGAGTCCACGGAGCTTTCCGTCGAAGTCCTCGTATCCGCGCAGAATGTATACAATATCATCCACCACGGTAACACCCTCTGCTGCAAGACCTGCAATAACAAGTGCTGCTCCGGCGCGAAGATCCGGTGCGGAAACCTCTGCTCCGGTAAATTTTTCTACGCCGTCAATGATCGCCGTGTTGCCTTCTACTTTAATACAGGCGCCCATACGTGCCAGCTCATCCGCATATTTAAAACGATTTTCAAAAATACTCTCTGTTACAATACTCGTACCGTTTGCCAGTGCCAGTGTAACCGCAATCTGCGGCTGCATATCGGTCGGGTAACCCGGATACGGCTGTGTCTTTACGTGTGTTCTGCCCAGACGTTTGCTTGCGCTCACACGGATGGAATCGTCAAACTCTTCTACGTCGCAGCCAATCTCCTCGAGCTTTGCGGTTGTTGCTTCCAGATGCTTTGGAATCACGTTTTTAATCAGCACATCGCCCTTTGTAGCTGCTGCTGCAAACATATACGTACCTGCCTCGATCATATCCGGTACGACCGCATAGCTGGTTCCGTGCAGGGTATCGACACCCTTGATCCGGATCACATCGGTTCCTGCTCCTTTGATGTTTGCTCCCATGCTGTTCAGGAAGTTCGCCACATCGACAACGTGCGGCTCTTTCGCTGCATTCTCAATCGTTGTATTTCCTCTTGCCATCGAAGCTGCCATCATGATGTTGATGGTGGCTCCAACGGAAACCATATCCAGGAAAATGTGGCTTCCATGCAGATCTGCCGCACTTGCCACGATTGCGCCATGACGGATGCTTACCTCAGCACCGAGTGCGCGGAATCCCTTTAAATGCTGGTCGATCGGACGGCTTCCAATGTTACATCCGCCCGGAAGCGGAACTTCCGCTCTTTTGTATTTTCCAAGCAGCGCGCCTAAAAGATAATAAGACGCACGGATTTTTTTGATATATTCATAATCAACGCTCAGATCTCCGATGGTTGCTGCATTGATCCGCACGGTATGGCGGTCGATGCGGTCCACGGTGGCTCCGATCTCTGCGATTGCTTCCAGAAGTACATTAATATCACTGACATCCGGCAGGTTTTCGATCAGGACCGTCTCATCGGTCATCGTTGCTGCCGTAAGAATTGCAAGCGCCGCGTTTTTTGCTCCCCCGATTTCCACTTCGCCCACAAGAGGATTTCCACCTCTGATGACATACTGTTCCATATATTCACCTCAAATTTTCTTTCTCATACTTAACGAGTGTGTTTTATCCAATATCTAACGAATCAAAGTCTTTTTCCTGTTTTTTTACACACTCCAGATACGCTGAAACGCACTGCTCCCCGCAGTTATTTTTCAGTCTCCCCTTATCTTAACTCAAATCTAATACTTTGTAAATCAATTTTAATACATTCTGTGCTATTTCCGTCTTTTTCCATCGTTTCCGGTCAGGAATATTCAGAGAAACGTTATATGTAATTTCTAACTATCAGAACATTTCCCTTATTATGATATAATCGTATGTTTTCAAAATTTCCCTGAATATTCCACCAATTCTGTTTTACATGCCGATCTGCTCGCGGAGCGCCAGGATCGTGCCCTGGATATCCCTTCCGCTCTCGTCAACTGTAATCTCGGCATACTGCTCATATAATTTACTTCTCTCATCGTAGAGATCCTTCAGCGTCTGGCCCTCTTTCAGCACGACGCCGCGTCCCTTCAGGTTTCCGAGACGTTTCGCCAGATCCTCATACGACAGCTTCAGGTAAACGATGGTTCCAATTTCTTTAAAATGCTCCATCGCCTCTTTTCCGTAAATGGCGCTGCCGCCCGGTGCAATGACGCTTTCATCGGCTTCCAGAGTCGCATTGACCTCATTCTCAATCGCAAGAAAGCCTTCATTTCCCTCATCGGCAATAATCTCGCGCAGAAGACGTTTCTCCCGATGCTGAATCACAAGATCCGTATCAATAAACTCATACCCCAAAGCCTTTGCAAGTATAACGCCAACGCTGCTTTTGCCGGCTCCCGGCATTCCTATTAATATAATATTCCGTTTCTTCAAGTTTTATTCCTCCTGCTGTCCTGTATGTACTCTCGGAATCTTTTTGTTTCCTCTATCTCTGCAGATTTGTTCCGCCCTGCTTCATGATCTGCTCAATCTCTTTTTCGCTGACCACGTTGGCATCGTGCTGAATCATCAGCTTTAAGACGCTTGCGGAAATCGCAAAATCGATGGTTCTCTGCGGCGCAAAATCATGCGCCATCGCGTGAATCAGTCCTGCACCAAACGCATCACCGGCTCCGACTGCCTCAAAGCTGTGTACTTTGTGAACCGGGCTCTCATAGAATTTTCCGTCTTTCAGGTAAATTCCCATCCAGTCGCCGTCCTCCACGGTGTAGAGATTGCGCAGCACGCTCGCAACTGCTTTACAGTTCGGGAACTGTTTCTGAATTTCCAGCATGCCCTCTTTGTAAGACTCGATCTGTTCAATGCCGCGCGACATATCTCCATCATACGCCGGAATGCCAAGCGATGATTCAAAGTCCTCATCATTTGCAATGCAGACATCCACGTAAGACATCAGACGGCGCATGACGCGCTGTGCGTCCTTTGCTGACCACATTTTTCCGCGGTAGTTGAGATCACATACCACCTGAATTTTTTTCTCTTTGCAGAGCATAAGAGCGCTCTCCAGCGTCTTTTCGATCTCGCAGCTGATGGCCGGCGTGATACCGGAGAAATAAAAGAGATCCACGCCCTCGAGCAGTTTTTCCCAGTCAAACTCCTCCGCTTCTGCCATCGCGATCGCGCTGTAGGCGCGGTCATAAACCACGCTCGTCGGTCGGATGTTGGTTCCCTTTTCAAAATAGTAAATACCGACGCGGCCGCCGCCCCGCAGAACACGGGTCGTATCCACACCGAACCGGCGGATTTCATTGATGGCCGCCTGTCCGACCTGGTGCTCCGGCACTTTTGTCACGTAGGAAACATCGTTCCCGAGTGTTGCCAGAGAAACTGCGACGTTCGCCTCCGCGCCGCCGTAACTGGCTTCAAAGGTATCTGCCTGCAGTATTTTCAGATGCTCCGGTGTTTTTAAACGCAGCATCAGTTCTCCGAATGTAAGTATTTTCATGATAAAATCCCCTCCAGAAACATTTTGTTTTTCACCTCAATACCTTTTTATCTTACGCTGTTTTCTCCCCGGACGCAAGAAAAAAAGCGCAAAAAAGCGGCTTCCTGTTTCGATTCAGAAGCCGCTTTTTCTGCGTTTTCTCTTATTCTTTTACTGCTCCCAGTGTAATACCGGTTACGAAGTATTTCTGCAGGAACGGATATACAATCAGCATAGGAACAAGGGCGATAAATACCTTTGCTGCCTCCAGTGATTTGTTGGAGTTCTGTGCTAACTGCTGATACTGCTCTGCAGTCAGGGTTACGCCTACCGGGATCTGAACGGAGATCTGACGGATGTAGGTCTGTAACGGATAGTTCGTCTCTTTGTTCATTAATACCAGGCCCTGGAAATACTCGTTCCAGTAACCAACGGATGTAAACAGGACGATGGTTGCGATAACCGGTTTGGAACACGGAACTACAATCTGCCACAGGATACGCCACGGGCCGGCGCCGTCTACACGGGCTGCCTCCTCGAGGTCTCCCGGGATGCCGCGGAAGAAGTTCATCATCAGGAGTACGTTGAATACCGGAACAGAACCAGCCAGAACCAGTGCTGCCATCGTATCGATCATACCATAATTTTTAACGGTGATGAACCACGGAATGGTACCACCATTGAACAGCATACAGAATACCAGGATCCACATCAGGACGTTTCTCGGTTTGTACTCTGTTTTGCTCTTTGCCAGCGGATAGGACATCATAATCAGGACAACCATGGTCCATATGGTTCCAATCACAACTCGCTTGATGGAAATCCAGAAGGAATTCCAGAATGCGGAATCACCCATAATCAGGCTGTAGGATTTTACGTTTGATCCGATCGGGTAAATCGTTACAAGACCGCCCTCAGCGGCTGCTTTTGAAGAAATAGATACGCAGAACGTATACCATAACGGATAAAAACAGCTGAATGCCAGGAGAATCAGGATGATAGCATTTATGACTTTAAACGCTTTGCTGCCAAAACTCTTGCTTTCTATCATAATTTCTGCCCTCCTTAGAAAATCTTGTAATCAGCAAACTTGTAAGCACAAACATAAGAAGTAACAACCAGCACGAAGCTGACAACAGATTTAAAGAGACCTGCTGCAGTAGCCAGCGAGAACTGCATGTTTGTAATACCAATACGGTATACGTATGTATCGATGATATCACCAGTTTCAATAACCAGCTGGTTGTACATGTTGAATACCTGGTCGAAACCTGCATTCAGAACGTTGCCCATTGCCAGTGTGGTCAGAAGAACGATGGTCGGAACCAGTCCCGGGATGGTGATGTGCCATACACGTTTCCAGCGGCTTGCGCCGTCGATTGCAGCTGCCTCGTAAAGGCTCGGGCTGATGCCGGTCAGCGCTGCAAGATAAATAACTGCGTTGTAACCGAACTCTTTCCATACATCAGTTCCGATCAGTAACTGACGGAAGATGCCAGGCATGGTCATCGGAAGAACGGTATCCGTTGCACCCATTGCGCTGCGGACCGTGTTGAAAATTCCGTTTGCGCCAAGGATATTGGTGATGATGTTTGCAAGGATAACCCAGGATACGAAGTGCGGCAGATATACGATCGTCTGAACCGTCTTTTTGAACTTCATATTCTTTACCTCATTCAGCAGCAGTGCGAACACCAGCGGAATGATGATATTCAGGATAACCTTTGCGATTGCAATAATCAGAGTATTGACAAGTGCCCGTTTTGCATCCGGGATAACGGTCAGGTATTTAAACCATTTCAAACCTACCCACGGAGAGCCGAACCATCCTTTGCTCGGATTGTAATCCTGGAATGCCATTACAATACCAACCATCGGAACGATAGAAAACATAAACAGCCAGATATAACCCGGCAGAACCATTAACGTATAGTGAAAGGAATTTGACAGCCCGAGATGGCCTTTTTTCTTCTTCACGGCAAGCTCCTCCTTTGATGTCATTTTTTTAAAGTAGTGGGGTACAGGCTTTCCTGTACCCCACCCTCCACATCATACATTTACATTAGTTACTCAGCCAGGTAATCTTTTACCAGCTCAAGGATCTGATCACCACCCTGTACATGCCAGTCGGTGCAGAACTGATCCCACTCGTCAAGGCTCTTCGCACCAGTGATGAACTGAAGGATACTCTTGTCTTCCAGGTCAGAAATCTGGGTCCAGTAGGTATCCATTCCGTCGATGGTGTAGTACAGTTCAGAATAGATCTTGTGATCCGGCTCAAGTGTTGCGTATGGACGATCACCAATCAGCAGTGCATAGAATCTGTTGAACTGTCCGTTGTTGGTGTTGACATCCATATCGGTTACTGTCAGATCTCTGGATCCGTCATAGTCCTCAGAGATAACGTCTTTCAGAGTTGCGGCATCGTTTGCCAGGTTCTTGTACAGACCGTTGAATTTGCTTCCGCCCTGCTGATAATCATCTGCGCTTGCTTCGCCTTTGATGATTCCCATCAGTGCATCATACTCATACTCGCACTCGTCAGTAGCTGCCATGGTGTTACGCAGCGGATACCAGCCGATTGCTACAGAAGTATCGAAGGTAGACTCATCACGAACGAGTACGTTGTTCATGATAACAATGGCTTTCTTCACATCATCCGATGCGTTTTTGTTTACCATAGTATAAGTGGTTCCAACGTCTTTCATATGAATATTCCACTCACCGTCTTTGGTGTACAGCGGATATGCCTGCCAGTTTGCATTGTTATCGTTACGGAAGGAATCCGGGTTTCCGTATCCAAGGCTCCACCATGGTCCCATGAAGATACCGCAGGTTCCGTTCTTAACATTGTTTGCATTGTCGCCGTTGGTTGTGGTTCCAACCTCCGGGTTGATGAGGCCTTTTTCATACCAGTCATGTAAGGTGGTAAGGGCTTCTTTCATTTCATCTGTTGTAGTTCCCCAGTACAGTTCGCCGGAATCATCTTTCAGAAAATACCCCGGTGTTGCATTGAATGCCTGATATACAGCATCGAAACCGTATCCGTTGTTGGAGGAGTTCAGGAAGTTGGAGTAGGTTCTTCCGCCGTTATCAATACCTGCGATTGCATAATCCGGGCTGAGACCTGCGTCTTTAAATTTCTGAGCTACTTCGCCGAGTTCATCTACGGTCTTCGGAACTTCCAGTCCTAACTGATCCAGCCAGTCCTGACGGATAAAGTACAGGTAAACACCATCGGTATCTACCGATATGTTTGGCAGTGCACAGAAGGTTCCGTCTACGGTTGCATTGTTGATCGCACGTCCTTCGGTAGTCTCGATGATTTCTTTTACCTGTTTGGATGCGTACTGGTTGAACTCCGGCCAGAGGTCTGCAAGAAGATCTGCTCTTGCTGCCTGTACCAGGTAGTTACGGGTTGGTGCAACGACTGCATCCGGAAGGGAAGCAGATGCGATTGCCAGAGATACTTTCTGCTGGAAGTCAGATGCATTACCTGCAGTCCAGTCGCAGACAACTTTGATGTTGTAGTTATCCAGAAGGTATCTGGTGTACTGGTTGTTATCTACGGAATCGCCGTCCGGAAGTGTGGTATCCTTCGGGTCGATCTGATATCCATAATGTACTTCTACGACATGATCAAATTTTGCAAACGCACGATCGTCATTTTCACCCGGTACTGCATCATCTGCTTCATCAGCTGCTGCAACCCAGTCACCAGAACCTGCTGCATCGCCGGAGCCGCTGTCCGATGAGGTATCCTTTGCTTCATCGCCGCCTGCCGTACTTGATGCTGTTGTGCCGCTGCTCTTGCTGTTTGTGTCAGAACTGTCTCCTCCAGTGCTGCCACATGCTACCAGGCTTACGATCATGGTGCTTGCCAGTAATGCAGAAATTACTTTCTTTTTCATTTGGTGTCCTCCTTGTGATTTACGTTCTTTTTGCGTGCTCCGTTGTTGCTTTTGTCCAGGCTTACGAAGAATCCATTGTTTTTAATCATACGTTTTGCCTAAAACTTTCACATTTTCGTCACACTTTTTATGCAATGATTATACCTCTCTTCCACCCGTTTTGACAAGCATTTTTTATGTATTTTTCACAATTTATTTCGTTTTTTTTAATTCATATTGTCGATTTTGTACACTATTTTAAAATTTATAGTCAATCTTGACTTTTTCTTTTTCGTTATTCTTTTATCTATTGACGGATTTTTTGTGCTTTTTCCGTCATTTTGTATATTCCTCGTATTTTCAGACATTTTACCTGCAGAGCCTTCTACCGGCAGTTCCCTCCGAATGCCGGGCAGCACAATAAAAAAGAACCTCTTATCTCTCCCCGGGAATACTTCTTTCCGGAAACATAAGAGGTTCTTTTTCTTTTTTTGTTCTTTATTCTGCTTTTTTCTTCTCTTTTGGAATAATAATATTCAGTACAATCGCCGCAACAGCTGCCGGAACAATACCGGAGCCGCCGAAAATCAGCTGGATATAATAAGGAAGCTCAGAAGTTGCTCCCGCTGTGGAACCAAGGCCGTAGCCAAGACCCAGTGCAACAGAAACGATCGTGATCTCACGGCTCGTAATCGGCTCTTTTGTGATGAGCTGGATACCGGAAACCAGAATTGACGCAAACATCATAACGGCTGCACCGCCGAGTACGGACTGCGGCATAATGGATACAAATGCTGCAATCTTCGGGCAGAGTCCGCAGAGGATCAGGAAAATGGCTCCGCAGGAAAGTGCCATACGGTTTACGACTTTTGTCATCGAAATAATGCCGACGTTCTGTGCAAAAGAAGTATTCGGGAGAACGCCGAGTGCTGCTGCAAAGCTGGATCCGAGACCGTCGCAGATGATACCGCCGGAAAGCTCGGAATCGGTCGCCTCGCGGTCCATACCGCTCTCTACGCAGGCGCAGATATCGCCGACCGTCTCAACGGTTGTTACGATGAACATGATCGCTACCGGGAGAATTGCCTCCACACGGAAGACTGGTTTTACCTCAGCCAGTTTTCCAAAGCCTGCAATACCAGGGAGTGCGAACCAGGACGCATCTTTTACCTGCTGGAAATTGACAACCCAGGAATATGTATAGGAAACAGTGCTTCCATCCTCAAGAACCGCCGTTCCGGTATGCGGCAGAACCATGGTCATAATAATAGCTACCGCGTAGCCGACTAAAATACCGATCAGAATTGAAGCCGTGCTTAAGATTCCCTTCGGATTTGTAAAGTGCTTCAGTGCCAGCGTTACAATCAGAACGACCATGCCAAGGAACAGGTTCTGTATGGAACCGTAATCGTTCGTTCCGGAACCGCCGCAGAGATAATTGATTCCAACCGGAATCAGCGAAAGACCGATCGCCATAACGACGCAGCCGGTAACAACCGACGGGAAAAATTTACGAAGCGGCTTTAAACAGACGCCAAGCACGCCCTCAAACAGACCGCCGACAATTGTCGCACCAAGGATAGCGCCGTACGTCAGCGCGCCCTGTCCCAGCACGGCTGTCACGCTCTTGAATACGCCGAGGAATCCAGAAGATGTACCCATAACAATCGGCACTTTACCGCCGATCGGTCCAATCGAAAACATCTGTACCAGTGTTACAATACCGGCTACTGTCATTGCATTCTGCAAAAGAGCCGTACGAAGTGCACCGTAGCCCGCATCCGCCGTCAGACCGCACGCTCCCATGATGATCAGAAGCGGGGTGAGGTTTCCTACGAACATCGCCATTACGTGCTGCAATCCAAGCGGAATCGCCTGCTTCAGCGGAATCCGTCCTTCAAAGGTGTACGGGGTTCCCATAGCTGAACTTTTTTCTTTTTTCATTGCTTTTCTCCTGCTTTTGTAGATTTGGGCTGCCTTGCCTTTCGGTATGGAATATGCCCTGCACAGTCGGAATTTTTCCGGCAAAGCGTCCTTGTTTTTTCTTATAGATACTCATAAGTTTTTCTTTTTAAACAAGCCTTCTTCATAAGCTGTGCTTTTATGTAAAAAGATTATCATGTTTCTTTTTTCCCGTCAACCCGCATCTTGTACAGAATTCCATAAAAAAGGAGACACCGATCTGTGTTCCTCATCTCACAGATCAATGCCTCCTTGTTTTCTTCCTTCAATTTAAGCGTTCTGGAAATCCTCAATCGCTTTTACGGTGCGGTTATATTCTTCCGTCACCTTCTGCATCAGATCATCCGTCTCGGTCTCCTGCAGCGGTCTTAACCGCTCGGTCAGCTCGGCGCTTGGCTCGTACAGATTTTTAAAACCAAGATTCTGGCACACGCCTTTTAATGTATGAGCTGCACGGAATGCAACCTCAATATTTCCGTCCGCCAGTGCCTGGCAAAGCTCCTGATAGCTCGGATCCTGCGGAAATTTTAAAATGATCCGCTGAATCAGAGATTCACTGCGAAGCCGCTGAACGGTTTCCTCGTAATCTGCTCCCATCTGCATGTAGCAATCTTTTAATGTCATCTTCTCTTCCTCTTCCTTGTATGCAAATTCATTACATATTAATGCAGACAAGTTCTTTATCAATACATAAATAATTATATTTCTCATGCAAGCTCTTGTCAACTTCTGTTTTTCATTATTTTTGCATTATTTTTGTTTACTATACGCTCTATTTCTGAACATAAAATATCTTTTTTCTTACGTTTTTATCTTACCTGTATATTGCATTTATGCATAATAATACAACTTACTCGCATATTCTGTCGTTTTATTCACACGGTACCGCGTGAAAGTCTATTTCTTCTGTCTAGTCTCGTTGCAAAATGTAATGTTTTTTGTACCCTGTAATTTTCGTTATTTTTCTGTATTTCTTCTATCTTTTATGCAAAAAGGGACCCCCGGTCTTAACCGGAGATCCCTTTGGATTTCTCAAAATCAGATTAGCAGATTCCCTGAGCCATCATAGCGTCAGCTACTTTCTCAAAGCCTGCGATGTTAGCGCCCATAACATAGTCGCCCTCATGGCCGTAACGTTTTGCAGCATCAACCATGTTGTGTGTGATGTTGATCATGATATTTTTCAGTTTTGCATCAACTTCATCGAAGGTCCAGGACAGACGCTCGGAGTTCTGGGACATCTCGAGTGCGGATGTTGCAACACCACCTGCATTTGCAGCTTTTCCAGGTGCGAAGATTACGCCGTGCTCCTGCAGATATTTGGTTGCTTCCAGAGTAGTAGGCATGTTAGCGCCCTCGCATACTGCAGTGCATCCGTTCTCAACAAGTGCTTTTGCATCCTCAAGCAGCAGCTCGTTCTGAGTTGCGCAAGGAAGAGCAAGGTCTGCTTTTACAACCCATACGCCGCGTCCTTCGTGGTACTCAGAGTTTGGACGATATTTCTTGTACTCGGTCAGACGGGCACGATTTACTTCTTTGATCTCTTTTAATGCAGCTACATCGATTCCGTCTGGATCGTAAACCCATCCGTTGGAGTCAGAGCAGGTGAGAACTTTCACACCAAGCTGAGTAGCTTTCTCGATTGCATAGATTGCAACGTTTCCGGAACCGGATACACAAGCGGTCTTGCCTGCGATGTCGATGCCGTTCAGTTTCAGCAGCTCCTGGGTCAGGTACAGCAGTCCGTATCCGGTAGCCTCTGTTCTTGCTAAAGATCCGCCGTAGCTTAAACCTTTACCAGTCAGAACGCCTTCGTATACGCCGCGGATTCTCTTGTACTGTCCGAACATGAAGCCGATCTCTCTTGCGCCTGTTCCGATGTCACCAGCCGGTACGTCGGTGTCTGCGCCGATATATTTGCAAAGCTCTGTCATAAAGCTCTGGCAGAATGCCATGATCTCTCTGTCAGATTTTCCTTTCGGATCGAAGTCAGAACCACCTTTACCTCCGCCGATCGGAAGGCTGGTCAGTGAGTTTTTGAATACCTGCTCGAATCCCAGGAATTTGATAATACCAATATTTACAGAAGGATGCAGACGGATTCCTCCTTTGTAAGGTCCGATTGCACTGTTAAACTGTACACGATATCCGGTGTTTACATGAGCCTGTCCTTTATCGTCTACCCACGGCACACGGAATTTGATCTGACGCTCTGGCTCTACCATTCTCTCCAGAAGAGCGACTTTTCTGTATTTTTCCTCGTTTGCTTCAATAACAGGGCGAAGAGATTCCAGAACCTCTTTGACTGCCTGATGGAATTCCGGCTCAGCTGGGTTTTTTGCAACTACGGACTCAATAACCTCATCTACGTATGACATGTTAGTTTCCTCCTTGAAATTTCTCCCTTAATGTAGTGCAGAAAGATTTCTTTAAAAGATCCATCTGCGGTTCTCATCAGCCTTAAAGCGTGGAGAAAATCATTTCCGCACTCTCTCGCGTCTCCGGTGGATTCTCCCGTCCTCCGGAACACTTAATTTTATAAGGTCAACGATTGGTTGATATTATAGCATAAAATATCCGGTTTTTGCAATATTTCACGCAAAAAATTCCTAATAAATCATGATTTTGTAGCGTTTTCTAATATTTACCCAGTATTTTTGTCGATTTTGTATATTTTTACCGAAAGTACTATAAAATTTCGCGTGCTGATTCTTTAGAAAATAAAGATTAGCTGCGGTTTTTTGTTTTTATATTAGGTGTTTTCGATTTTTTCTTCACGCTCCAGCCAAAGGTTCCCTGCTTTTTCCCGATTCCAAAGTACTCTCCGTGGGAATACACAATCGGTTTCGCGCGGTTCAGATCGAAGCGGCCGCGCTCATCCATGTATGCCTCATCCGCATGGACAGCCACAACTTTTGCAAGAAACATGTGATGCGAGCCCAGTTCGAGCACCTGCTCCACTTTACACTCGATATTAACCGGCGACTCCCCGATCATCGGTGCGGAAATCTCCTCCGCCTCGACTTTCGTCAGTTTCATCTCTTTGAACTTATCCACATCTCTTCCCGAGCGCACGCCGCAGTAGTCGGTCGCATAGCAGAGGTCCTCCGTCGTCAGGTTGATGACGAACGCACCGCTCTCTTTGATCATCTGATAGCTGTAGCGTTCCGGCCGCACCGAGATCGATACCATCGGAGGATTCGTACACACCGTGCCGGCCCAGGCAACGGTGATGATGTTGTCCTCCCCGTTCTTTCCGCGCACCGACACCATGACCGCCGGCAGCGGATACAGCATATTTCCCGCTTTCCATGTCTGTTTTCCCATTCTTATTTCTTTCCTTTCCTCTTTTTCACTCTTTTATGACCGAAAAAAGCGTGCCCCGGATCTGTTTTCAGGCCCGGAACCACGCTTTTTTATTTTTTCTGTTTTTACTGATTCTGCAGCGCCATCATAAATGCCGGAATCAGCTGTTTCTTTCTCGATACAACACCCTTCAGCTCGCAGCTGACCTCGTTGACCGGAAGATCTTCAAAAGCTTTTTCGATGACTTCCTTTGCCCCGCTTCCATAATACAGAAGCTCTGTAGATTCTTCTATAATATTGGTCAGCATAAAGAATACCATCTCGATGCCGTGTTTTCCGCACTCGCTTTCCATCTGCGGCAGAAGCTGTTCCTTGATGGATTCCAGCTCGCCCGCATCGAGGGATGTAATCTGGCCGACACCAAACGTAACATCGCCCATGATGAATTTTTTGAAATCCTGGTAGAAAATTTCTTCCGGTGATTTATCTTTCAGGTTGCTTCCTGCACGGAACATTTCGGATGCAAACTCCGGAATGCTGATGCCTGCAATGTCCGCCAGTGCCTCTGCTGCCGCTTTGTCAAGAAACGTACACGTCGGCGACCGGAACATCAGCGTATCGGAAATGATGGCTGCGCAGAGCAGTCCTGCGATGTTCGGCGCGATCTCCAGCTCTTTTTCCTTATAAATTTCATACATAATCGTTCCCGTGCAGCCCACCGGCTCATTGCGGAACATAACCGGCGCCATCGTCTCAAGTGATCCCAGACGATGATGGTCGATGATCTCGAGAATCTCCGCCTCTTTGACGTTATCGACCGCCTGTGATTCCTCATTGTGATCGACGAGAATCAGTTTCTTTCCTGCATTTCCGATCAGGTTCCGACGGGAAATCGTTCCCACATATTTTCCTTTCTTGTTCAGAATCGGGAAATCGCGGTGTCTCTGATTTTTCATAACTTCTTTGATATCATCGAGGAAATCTTCGGTGTTGAACGTGATCAGATTGCTTCTGCGCATCAGATATTTGACCGGAATACTCTGGTTAATCAGACGCGCAATCGTATACGTGTCATGCGGACTGCTGATGATCACACAGCATTTTTCCTCTGCAAATTTCTGAATCGTTTTCGTCACCTTTGCGCCAAGTCCGACGATAATGCAGCTTGCATCCATCTCGATTGCACAGAGCTGGTCCTCCGCACGGTTTCCGAGAATGACAAGGTCATCTTTTTCGATGTAGTTCTCCATCGTATCCGGATGGAATGCGCCGACAACGACTTTTCCGCGGATAAAATAACCATGTTCATTTCCGACAATAACCGAACCATCCAACGTATCCGCGATACTGCGGTATTGCGTCCTTGCCAGTGACATGACATGGCTGTCATAAGAATCCATATAGGATTCTGCGATATCACTGACCGTAATCACGCCCTGCAGATCATTGTCCGGCGAAGTAATCGGCAGTGTGACCACGTTGTTGTTTTTCATCATGGAATACGCTTTCTTCACGGAAATCGTGCCCGGTACGCTCGGCACCTCATGGATTTCAATTTCCTTTACCTGCGTTCCCGCATTCGGCAGATACCCCGGTGCGCGCACGCCAAAGCGCTTCAGTACATACTCGGTCTCCTCATTGATCTGACCGGCACGCCGCGCCATGTAGGTTTTGGTTTTATCTGTCCTGTTCTTGATATCCGCATAGGCAATCGCCGAACAGATCGAATCCGTATCCGGATTTTTATGTCCAATTACATAAACTCTTGAATTTGATTTCATAATAGTACTCCTCCCTTCTGTATGTTTGTGGTATACAGTAAGTTCGTCCCGGTAGTTTTACTTCTTTTTTTGTAACGACTACAGTTACTGCTCACTTCGTGACCAGTAACCGCCGCCCTGCACATGCAAATTCGCTCCGCGAAGTTCCGGGCGGCCACCTGAATCACTTTCTCCTGCAGCCGCGCAGCAAGTGCGCGTCTCAGTAATTTTGGTAACGACTACACACATATTACCATCCTTTTTTCATCTGGTCAAAGAAAATCTTTTATGTTAAGATAAACGCAGATAGAAAAACGTGCAAAATTGAACCCGATTTTTTCATAAATCCACAATTTTCCTCTCGTTTTCCTGTTATTCTTACGAAAAAGGGGTGTTTCATTATGTCAGAAGAAAAATTAACCATGGATGACTTCTCCGCAGAGCTGGAAGCTTCCTTCAAAAAAATTGAGGAAGGCGACATGCTCACCGGAACCGTCATCTCCGTAGATGAAAAAGAGGTGATTCTCGATCTGAAATACTACGCAGAGGGCGTCATCCGCGCCGAGGACTTCAGCAACGAGCCTGGCTTCTCCTTAAAAGACGCTGTTCAGGTCGGTGACGAAATCACCGCAACCGTGATCCGCAAAGACGACGGCCACGGCAACATTCTTCTCTCCCGCGCAGAGGCAAACGATATCCTCGCATGGGAAAAACTCGCACAGTACAAAGAAGAGAAAACCGTACTGGATGTAAAAGTCAAAGGAATCGTAAACGCCGGTGTTATCGCTTACGTCGAAGGAATCCGCGGCTTCATCCCGGCTTCCAAACTCTCCCTGAACTACGTGGAAGATCTGAATGAATACTTAAACAAAGACATTCAGGTACAGGTTTTTGACCTCGACAAAGAAAAAGACCGCCTGATCCTCTCCGCCCGCGAAATTCTCCGCGAGAAAGCAGACGAAGAGCGCAAAGAGAAAATCTCCAACGTAGAAGTCGGCCTCGTCACCGAAGGAACCGTTGAGAGCCTGCAGCCATACGGCGCCTTCATCAGCCTCGGAAACGGCCTCTCCGGCCTCGTCCACATCTCCCAGATCTGCGCCAAACGCATCAAACATCCGTCCGCAGTTCTGGCAGTCGGCGATAAAGTCAAAGTAAAAGTCATTGCCATCAAAGACGGCAAACTCAGTCTCTCCATGAAGGCACTCGACGATGTTGCCGCCGAAGAAATTCAGGAAGAAACCATCGAACTCCCGGAGACAGAGGAAGTGACAACGACACTGGGATCGCTGTTTAAAAATATTAAACTGAACTAAAGTGACTGTTCACGTTGTTATAACAGCATTTTCCAGGGGTTTTGCAGCATCACAGATTTTACCCCCATGACACGTAAACATAAAGCAGCGGCTGTACCGGATTTTTCTTTCCCGGTACAGCCGCCACTGTTATTTTATACCGGCATCGCCGCCACAAAATAGTACATCACAATAAAATGACAGAAGCTTCCACCCATCACAAACAGATGAAAAATTTCATGTGTTCCGAACTTTTTATGTTTTGCATTAAACACCGGCATTTTTAAGGAGTAAATCACCCCGCCGACTGTATAAATAATTCCGCCGGCCAGCAGCCATCCAAACGCCGGCCGCGAGAGGGCCAGAAACAGCGGATGAAACGCCAGAACGCACAGCCAGCCCATTGCGATATACAGCACCGAAGAAAACCACTTCGGACAGTTGATCCAGAATGCCTTGACGAGAATCCCGCCAATCGCTGCCGCCCACACCAGTGCACAGAGTGCAATTCCCGTCCGTCCATGCAGTGCAATCAGGCAGATCGGTGTGTAGCTTCCCGCAATCAGCACTGAAATCATCATATGATCAAACTTTTTCAGTCGACGGTTCACCTTCCCGTTTACATCAAACGTGTGATACACGGTGCTCGCCAGATACAGCAAAATCATACTCAGCATAAACACTGCCATTGCGACCACATGCAGATGATCCGGCTCCCGCGCCGCCTTCAAAAGCAACGGCAGCGTTCCCACCACCGCTAGGATCAGCGCAGTCCCATGTGTAATCGCACTGCCAGGATCCTTGATTCCATTTTTTCTGATATACTTCATTCTGCCCACTCCTTTCCTGTCAGAAACGTTGTTTTATTTCAATTACTGTATCACATGGTTTTTATTACTACTTGTTGCCGTTTCTTTTATTATAACAGGATGAAATTATTTTGCAAGTCAAAATATCTGGTTTCTTCCGGAATCGTTCGACACATTTTCACAAAAAAACAGACTTTCCGCATCCACACATTGTTGTGTCTGTTCGAAAAGTCTGTTTTTGATTCTTATTTCGCCTTGATCAGCTTCCATTTCTCTGTCCGCGAAAGCTGTTTAATCTCCCACTCCCGCCGCATCGCCTCTTCTTTGGAGGAATACGTTTCAAAATACACCAGTTTTACCGGTCTCCGGCTTTTGGTGTATTTGGCACCTTTTCCCACATTGTGTGCCTCGACGCGGTGCTCAAGATTGTTGGTCCAGCCGGTGTAAAGTGTTCCATCGCTGCATTCCACGATGTAAGTGAAATTTTTCGGATGTTCCTGCACCTTACTGCATTGCCAGCTCATCTACAGCCAGTTTCAGCGCACCCATGATACCCTGATTGTCGTTCAGACTTGGAAGTACAATGTAGCTGTCGAGATCCTCGAGTTCTTTTGTTACAAGATATCCGTTCAGCTGTTTCTTTACTTCTTCTCTTACGAGCGGCATCATATGCTCCTGATGCATAACGCCTCCGCCCAAAACGATTCTCTGCGGGGAGAGCAGCATGATGCAGTCTACAAGTGCCTGTCCGATATAGTAAGCCTCAAGCTCCCATACCTCTTTTTTGTCTGCCAGCTCAATACCTTTTTTGCCCCAGCGTGCTTCAATGGCAGGACCTGCAGCAAGGCCTTCCAGGCAGTTGCTGTGATACGGGCATTTTCCGCCGTAAGTATCTTTCGGATGTCTGGTCAGCAGAACGTGTCCGCCTTCCGGATGAAGCATGCCGTGCAACAGCTTGCCATTGGAAATAATTCCCATTCCAACGCCCGTTCCGATGGTGATGTAAATGCTGTTGTCCAGACCTTTTGTGATTCCCCAGGTAGCCTCACCCAGTGCAGAACCGTTTACATCGGTATCAAATCCAACCGGGATGTCCAGTGCATCTGCGAAAGCGCCTACGATGTTGTAGTTCTTCCATGCTAATTTGGGAGTTGTGGTAATGTAACCATATGTTTCGGATTTTCTGTTCAGGTCGATCGGTCCAAAGCAACCGATTCCCAGTGCCTGAATGTCCTTCTCTTTGAAATACTCAATCATTTTCGGAACGGTAATTTCCGGTGTCTCGGTCGGGATAGAAATTCTCTCATAAATTTCTCCATTTGCGTTTCCAATTGCGCAGACCATCTTTGTTCCGCCTGCTTCTAATGCTCCAAGTCTCATTGTGTTTTTCTCCTCTCTTATGCTTCTGGATTTGAGCAGATTACAGAAAGTTTTCCTTCAAATCTGCATCCATTAAAATTAGCCGGTATAATAAAGTGAGTACCTTTCTTAACCGGAATACCGTTTACAGTACCCTCTCCGGCGATTACACTTACATTAGTATAATATTTTTTCGCATCTAAGGTGAATACACCGTCGATGTCGTATTTATCTACAGAGTAGAACTTGCATGTTACAAAATGGGTATGTACCGCGCCCGGGATTTCCTCTGTAAAGGTATCGATATCTGCCGGTTTAAACGGAGCCTCGATAACATCGATACTCTGCTCTACATGAAGCTGTCTCGGTTTGCCGTTCTGCAGTCTGTCATAATCGTATACACGATAGGTGATATCGCTGCTCTGCTGTGTCTCCAGAATCAGTGTGCCGCCTTTGATGGCATGTACGCATCCCGGATTGATCTGGAAGAAATCTCCCTTATGTACCGGCACTTTGCGGATGAAATCGCTCCACTCATGATTGCGGATCATTTTCTCCACTTCTGCCTTGTCTTTTGCATTGTGTCCGATAACAATTTCTGTACCCGGTTCGCAGTCCAGCACGTACCAGCACTCGGTCTTTCCAAGAGATCCATTCTCATGCTCTCCTGCATAAGCATCATCTGGATGAACCTGGATGCTCAGATCATTTTTTGCATCAATGATCTTGATCAGCAGCGGAACCTGGCTTCCCGGGTAATTTCCGAAAATTTCCGGCTCCTCTTTCCAGAGCTCACCTAATGTTTTTCCATCAAATCTTCCGCCTGCCACATGGCTCATTCCGTTGGCATGTCCGCTGATCGCCCAGCACTCGCCGGTTGTATCGCTCGGAATTTCGTAATCAAATACGTCTCTTAACTTTGTTCCACCCCAGATTGCTTCTTTGAACACCGGGTCCATAAATAAAAGCTCCATATTTTTCTAATCCTCCTTGTTTTCAGGATCTGTCCACTACATCTATTTTAACCGATAACATTCAAAAACGAAACCCCTAAAATGACAAACTTTCACATTTTCTGTAACCGGTTACTTTCCTTTTATTCCGCCCTTTTTCTATATCAAAACAATCCTGTTTGTTATATGTAAAGCTGACTGTTTTCAGCCAGCCTTTTTTATAAAAAGCAATCGAAAAACGGTATTTTACCATCCGCGGTCTGCGCCGCCTTTTTTGTATTCAAAACCTGTAAAAAAGATTCGATTGCGAATCCTACACTTTATAATACTTTCCCGCATCCCATTTCGTGCAGGTCCTCTTTTTTATTCCGAAATTGCCGGGAGATATACCATAGGATCAATGGCTTTTCCATCTTTTTTCATCTCAAAGAAAAGATTGCTTCCCTCTTTTACATAATATTTCGTCGGTGCTGCAACTGCTCCGATCCGTGCTGCTTTCTGAACTTTCTGGCCTGCCTCGAGGGAAACGTCTGTGAGCTGTCCGTAGATGGCTTCGTATCCATTTCCAAGATTCATGGTGACGGTGAGGCCGGTTCTTGCATCATTTTCCACACTCACAACTTCTCCGTCCGCTGCCGCCAGAACCGGAGTTCCTTCTGCCGCCGAGAAAACAACGCCTGGATTGCACTGGTAAAGATCCAGTGTCGGGAAATAAACGGTATTTTCCATGTTATACGGAATCAGAACTGTTCCAGTAACCGGCAGTTCCATGATTGTCGCTTCGCTGAACATCAGATCCTGTGCAGCCCCTGCTGTCTCAACTGCCGTTTCCTGATTTTCTGCAGAATCCACAGTTCCGGATGCTGCACTCGTTTCTTCATTCGCCGCTGTTTCTCCTGATCCTGTTTCTCCGTTCTGATCCGCCGCTGTTCCGTTTACCGCCTGCGCGTCCTGTCTTTCTGTATTCCCATCTGATTCTTCCGGTGTATTCTGAGCCGTCTCTGCATCTGCTTCTGGATTTCCCGCCGCCTCTTCTTCACACGCCGCTTCCATTTCCGGCACCTGTTCCAGACTGTTTTCCACATCATCTGCCTGATCCTGTACGGCACGCGTTCCGTCTGCATCTCCCGCCGTCTCCTCCGTCTGCTGTTCTGTAGTTCCGGTGCTTTCGTCCTCTGTAAGCTGTGCCGTCTCTCCCTGTTTCGCCTGATCTGCCTTACCGTTTCTCGCATCCTGCTGCCAGGTCAGCACTCCGCCTGCAATCATCATTGCCAGTGCCGCTGTGATCACGCCGATTCTCAACTTGTCTCTTTTCATATTCTTACCACCTCTGCTGATATCTTTTTAAGCATTTCAGAGGCGTTTTTCGATTTCTCGCTCTCCTCCTGCTTTTCTACAGTAAGCAGTATTTCCCATCCGGCGCGATCTATACACAAAAACTGGATTTTTCCTTTCCGTTATCCACAATTTTTCCCCTGCGCTTCTTTCTTTTGTGGAAAACATAATTCTTTTCTGCGCATTCCGTGCAAAACATCCCCAATGTTATCCACACCTTATTTTCTCGACTTGCTTCACGTAAAAAAAAGAGCCGGAACCGGGAATTTTCTCCCGTTTCCAGCTCTCGCTTTCACCTGTATTTACTGTAATCTTCCATACACCGTACTCGCATCCGCGATGCTGTCCACCGCAGATCCCGAATCCGTCATGGCCTCTGCCGTAACAAGTATGTACTCTTCGCCTCCATATTCTGCAAAGCTGACCAGGCACTGACCCGCCTCATCGGTAAATCCGGTCTTTCCGCCTTCAATGACTGCCCCGTTCTCCAGTGTCGTACTCATCTCATAGCTGGTAAACCGGTGGAGCATCGTATCATACAGCGTAATTCCCTCCGGGTGTGATGCGGTAGCCTCCGTTGTGTAAACCTCCCTCGTCACGATCTCGCGAAACGTATCACTCTTCAGACACTCACTCATCAGCACCGCAATATCACGGCAGGTAGAATAATGGTTGTCGTTATGTAGTCCCGTGCAGTTCTCAAAATGCGTATTGGTAAGTCCCAGTTCTTCTGCTTTCTGGTTCATCATGGCCACAAAACCTTCTTCCGATCCGCCGACTGCTCTCGCCAATGTCTCACATGCATCTGCGCCGGATGGCAGCAGCACACCATAGAGAAGATCACGAACCGTCGGCTGTTCGTACGGATTAAATCCCGCTACCGACGCATCCTGTGCCGTCAGTTCCTCGAAGATGTCCTCCGGAACCGTAATCGTCTCGTTCAGATCCGGAAGATTTTCAATGGTAAGCAGCGCTGTCATAATCTTTGTCATCGACGCCGGATAAATTCTCTCATCTCCGCCCAGATTCATCATCTCAGCCAGATCGCTTTCCCGCACCAGCAGGGCATGCTGACTGTTCAGACCATCTGACGAAATCTGCTGTACCGGCTCAGGCATCGGTGTAATCTCCTCCTCCGGGCTGGAATCCGATATCGGCTCTGAACTGTCCCCAGCAAGAGAGGATGACGAAACCGAAGAGGATGCACTTGCGTTTCCATCCGTCTGTTTTTTCTCGTTCTTCTGCATCTGATATCCAAGCACGCCAATCAATCCGATAATGATAACAAGCAGAACACTTAAAATCACTTTCTGCTGAAACTGGCGTCTTCGTCTTTTGTTTTTCTTTTTTTGTGCCATAAACAGATTCCTCCGTTCTTTTTTATTCTTTCAAAGCATAGTACATTTCCTGCTCTTTTGCAAGATTTTCGCCGTAACCTTAAGATAAACATAATCCAAAATTGGTTCGGTGGACCAATTTTGGATATGTAGAACAAAAAAAGAACCCTCGAAAGGGTTCCACATAGTGAAGCATCGGGGATTCGAACCCCGGACAACTTGATTAAAAGTCAAGTGCTCTACCGACTGAGCTAATGCTCCGTAAAATATGCCTAGTTCCGGAATCGAACCAGAGACACGAGGATTTTCAGTCCTCTGCTCTACCAACTGAGCTAACTAGGCATAAAATTGCGGGAGTAGGATTTGAACCTACGACCTTCGGGTTATGAGCCCGACGAGCTTCCAGACTGCTCCATCCCGCGATATTAGTTAGCGCTTTTATTCAATTAAGCAAAATGTGGAGAAAAATTCAAACCGTTTTGTTTTTTCAAAACTACTTTCTTATTCTTACTCCTAATGGGCGGAGAAGGATTCGAACCTTCGAAGGCATCGCCAGCAGATTTACAGTCTGTCCCCTTTGGCCACTCGGGAATCCACCCATTTAACGAAATGAGACATTTCTGCGCTCATTTCGTCATTTACTATATCACGTTCTTGATTTTCATGCAAGCACTTTTTTCAGTGCGGCTTCATCTGCAATCAGCGTAAAATCCGGATGCAACTGAAGAATGGATGCCGGTACTTCCGGTGTCACAGGACCGAAAAATGCTTTCTGTACCGCATCGGCTTTATCTTCGCCGGATACAACCATTACCACTTTCTTTGCCTGAATGATATCACAGATTCCCATCGTAAATGCCTGACGCGGTACATCATCTGCACTGGCAAAGAACCGTTTGTTTGCTTCAATGGTAGATTCTGCCAGATCTACGCAATGTGTGCCCTTTGTAAACACCTGATCCGGTTCATTGAAACCAATATGGCCATTACGACCGAGTCCGAGAAGCTGCAGATCAATGCCACCCAGAGATGCAATCTGATTATCATAACGCTCACACTCAGCAGCCACATCTGTATTTTTTCCATTCGGAATAAACGTATGATCCTCACGGATATTGATTGCATCAAAAAAGTTATGACGCATGAAATATACATAACTCTGATCACTTGTAATATCCAGTCCTACATACTCATCCAGGTTCACAGAATAGCATTCCGAGAAATCAACATCCCCTTTGTTATACCAGTCAATCAGCTGACGGTAAGTGCCAATCGGGCTGCTTCCGGTTGCCAGACCAAGTACACAGTCCGGTTTCATGATTACCTGCGCGGAAATAATATTTGCCGCTTTTCTGCTCATCTGATCATAATCTTTTGCTTTAATAATTTTCATTGTAAAAACCTCCTCATTTTATGCATTATTCATAGAATATCCATTTC